>ERZ1292625.354-Hain-H41-01um-R1-354-length-72165-cov-13_pt2 | contig 24905 bp, 23 predicted proteins | sample MGYA00564400_ERZ1292625 | MGnify/ENA primary metagenome ERZ1292625 (study PRJEB36523, sample SAMEA6512639) | groundwater metagenome | collected 2019-01-08 | study: AquaDiva: Metagenomics assemblies of 32 groundwater samples | reverse complement strand
CACCGACGCCTACACCCACACCCGACGCGACAGTGAGTCCGACACCAACGCCGGATGCCACAGTTACTCCGACCCCTGTTCCTGATATAACTCCGGCACCTACCCCAACCCAGGATACAACACCAATTCCGACTCCAGAATTAGTGATTTAAAGTTACAAGTTTCAAAGATTAAAGATTTGCGTGTGGACAGTTGGCTTTTATTATGGAATTCAGTAGGTTATAATATAGATATAATAAATCAATGTTTCAGGTGTCGCCCATCCGGAGATGAATGCACGGATAGGCGACTTCTCAAGCATCTATAAGTGATGGATATGTCTTTTGTCGGCGAAGAGACTTCGCCTGAAGTTCAGGCGGATTTGGCGGTGGCGGATTCAAATCAAACGCGAAAGGAACACCAAAACAGGGTGTATCCGGCAATCGTCCGTTGGGCGCTAATGATTGGCGTGTTTTTGACGCCGATTTTATTTTTGCCTTGGACGACGAGCGTTCTCGAACTGAACAAAGGATTGTTGATATTGGCTGTCGCGGGCACGGGTTTGATTGCTTGGTTATTGGCGCTGGTGTCGAGCGGTCGTTTTGCCTGGCGGCCGAACGTGTTTGATAAGGGTGTTCTGGCGGTTTTGGGCGCGACGTTAGTAGCGACGATTTTCTCCATGTCTCGGTTTAATAGTCTTTTTGGCGCTCCCGGGAATCTCGCGTCGTCGCTGATGATGGTCTCCGCGTTTTCTATTATTTATTTTCTGATTGTTAATTCGGTTGAAGACGAGGGCCGAAGGTTGACTAACATTATTACCGCGTCATTGTCTCTGGTGTTGCTTTACGGTTTTCTCCAAATTGTCGGGGTCCAGATATTTAAATATTTAAATATATCAATATTTAAATTTTCTGATTCAGCCGCATTCAATTCCGTCGGTTCGGTGAATGGATTAGGCGTTCTTGCCGCCATAGCCTTGCCGCTTTTGGGGCAAAAGCGGCAAGGGGCGATATTTAAATATTTAAATATTCTTGGACTGGTTATGGCCGTTGCCATTCTTATAGTTCTTAATTGGTGGGTGCTTTGGACGATTGCCATTATCGGCATGGCCGGCTGGATTATCTTTGAAAGTCTTGGCGTCAACCCGCCAGAGGACGGGCAAGGATTTTCTATTGCTCGATTTATCATTCCCATGACCGTGATCGTGATTGGGGTTTTTTTGATGGTGGTTAACTTTAATCTCAACGCCGTCAAATCAAATCTTCCCGTTGAAGTCGCGCCTTCATTCCAGCTTTCCGGCCATGTGGCCAAAGCCGCTTTAAAGGAAAGCTTGGCGACCGGTTATGGCCCGACTGCATTTTCGATGGCCTTTGACAAATATGGCGCTAGCCGGCTGGTTGATTCTTCGCTTTCCGGCGCCAAGTTTTTTACGGGGATGTCTGAAATCTTCAACGCCGTCGTGGGTGGGGGACTGATTATGATATTGGCTCTTTTAGTGCTCATTTGGGCGGGGATTCAGGGCGTCATTCGTTATATTCGTGATAAACAGGCCGTTCAACACGCGAATGCTCAATACATCTGGGCGACTCTTTGCGCGGTAGGAGCGGCTTTTCTGCTTTATCCATTTAATATGACCTTGATGTTTGTGGCGTATCTTGTTCTCGCTCTCGCGGTGCTGACACTTTGGGGAAGCACGGCTCGGGTCTATGACGCTGAACACAACATTGCCGTCTCATTAGTCTCGTCTCTTGGATTTATCGGAGGATTAATTTTGGTTCTTGTCGGCGCTTACTTCGGCGTCTCGGCTTATATCGCCGACGTCCAATACGCCAAAGCGTTGACGCAACAGGATATTGCTAAAGCTTCGGCGAATTTGGTGAACGCGGTGAATTGGAACGGCCAGAGCGATGTCTACTATCGCGCCGCGTCTCAAGCGGCGCTTGGTCTTTTGAGTCAAGAATTAAATAAAAAAGCCGATCCCAAAGATACCCAGCAAGCGGCGCGCATTCAGAATTACATGAGCTCGGCTATCAATCTAGCCAAAAAAGCCACCGATTTAAATCCACGCGAATCATTAAATTGGAATAACCTCGGCAATGTTTATCGGAATCTTCTCGGTCTGGTTGGCGGCGTGGATGCTCTTTCCGTCAGCGCTTATCAAAAAGCGGCCGATCTCCGTCCCGGCGACCCTTCGTTCTTTAACAGTATCGGCAATCTCTATCTCGCGGAATCCCAATTATTGCGTCAGACCGCATCCGGCAATAAAGATTCGGCTCAACTGATTCAACAGGCGAATGCTTCTCTCGCGCTGGCGGAAACAAATTTCAAGAAAGCCGTCGATATGTCCAATAATTTTGGTTTGGCTATTTATAATCTGGGTATTGTCTACGATCAGCAAGGCAAGCTTACGGAAGCCATCAAACAGTTGGAAAAAATCGTGCCATTCAACGGCGACCAGCCTAATTTAGTATTTGAACTCGGTCTGCTCTATTATCGCAATGGCGATAAAGATAAAGCTTTTGCCACTCTTCAACAAGTCTTGGTTTTGCAACCAAATTACTCTAACGCCAATTGGTATTTGGCTTTGATTTATGAAGAACGCAAAGATATTCCAAACGCGATTGCCCAACTTCAAAAGATTCTAGCCATGGAAGCCAATAAAGACAATCAAATTGTCTTAGACAAACTTCAACAGCTTGAATCGGGTCAGGCCCCCCCGATCAAGGGTATTAATCAGCAACCCATCTAAGCTTCGCAATTTCTAATTTCTAAATCCTAAGTTCTAAATAATGCTGGAAAAAAGTATTAAATTAAAAGTTTGAGGTTTTAGTGTTTGGGATTTACTTAGGTAAATTAGTAATTAGGTAATTAGAAATTCTAATCTTTCTACGTGTCAGATATAAAATTCTACAAGGAGCACAAACATGTTATACACACAGCCGCTGTTGCCTTAGCGGTTGTGATATTTTTATGGCTCGGTTGGATTATTTTTGTGCCGACGACGGCGATGAATACGGTCCAACGTATTCGCGTTGATTCCGGTCAAAGTCTCACGGCAATTGCAGACACGCTCAAAGAACGAGGCTTAGTCCGTAACGCAATTGTTTTTAGATTCTATGTGGCTGGTTTGGGCCGAGAGCGGAATATTCAAGCGGGGGACTATACCATTCCCGCCGGCGCCACGCTCAATGATATCGCTTGGCAGATTGCCGGCGGCAACGGCGCGTCAACGGACATCGTGGTTTTTATTCCCGAGGGCTCGAATATTTGGGAAATTGATAAACGTCTGGCCGATGCTGAACTTATCACCGAAGGCGAATTCGCGTCGGCTTATGGCTCGCGAGAGGGCTATTTATTCCCCGATACCTATCGATTTCGACCAAACAGTTTGTTGGGAGAGATTGAACAAAAAATGGAATTGAACGGTCAGGATAAAACCAAGGACTTAATCGGAGAATTGAGCGCGTCCGCCCGTGATCAGATTATAATCATCGCGTCTATTATCGAAAAAGAAGCGCGGATTGAATCGGATATGCGTCTGGTCTCGGGCGTGATCGCCAATCGCCTTAAACAAGGCATGCCTTTAGAAATCGACGCGACGGTCAGTTATGGAGCCTGTCTGCGGATAACCAACAACTCACAACTTACAACCAACAACTCGCAAAACAGAATTAAAGATTGCGATGTCTCTCAAATCGGCGTTGGCGCCGAAATTAAAATAGATTCCCCTTACAATACTTACATTCGGGCCGGTTTGCCGCCCCATCCCATTTCCAACCCCGGGCTTATGTCTATCGAAGCTGCCCTAAATCCAACGGGGAATTACTTTTATTATCTTTCCACTCGCGACGGTAGCCAGATTATCTTTTCCAAGACTGGCGCCGAACACACCGCCAATCGTCGCAAATATCTGGGATTATAATATCCCCTTGCTTTATAGGTTTTAATCTGATACCATACGAAAGTACATCGTAGACAGGGCTTTAATTGCCCCGAGATGAAGCACTCAAGCCCGTTGAGCTGGCCATGCCTGCCGGCAGGCAGGTCGAAGCTTTATTTCTGCGGTGAAAACGCGGTTTTTTGTTAAAAATATGAAGTCAAAAATACAGAAAAAAGAAGAATTAAAATCATTGCGGGACAAACTGCCGAAATCCCAGATTACGGTTTTTACGTCGTTTGCTCGAACCGGCGAGAAGGGCTTATCCGTGGCTCAAATGACGCAGTTGAAGCGTCTTCTGCGCGAAGCCAAGTCCGAATATATCGTGACCAAAAAAACATTAGTTGAAATGGCAACCAAGGATATTTCTAAAGATATCGCGGTTGATGTTTACGGCATGGCCGGTTCTCTCGGATTAGTTGTTGGGCCCGCCAAGGACGGGGCAAGCGCGGAAGAACCGTATGGTATCGCCAAGAGACTTTATGAATTTTCTAGAAAAAATCCGGCTTTAAAATTTTTTGGCGCCCTCCTTCGCCAAGCTTCGGACGGGCAAGCGATTTTTATTGACAGGGAGCAGTTTATGGAGATGGCCAAGATGCCGTCAAAGGAAGTCCTCATTGGTCGCTTGTTGGGGATGATGAAATATCCACTGACTGGCCTCTATGTCGTTTTGAGTGAAGTAGCCAAGCAGAAAAATTCGGCCAGTTAATTATCAATTTTCAAGTATCAATTTACAATAAATTTCCAATGTTTCATTGATTCATTCACTGAAAATTGAAAATTGTAAATTGAAAATTATCAGTATGGCAATCAACAAAGACGATTTTATTTCGCAAATTGAATTCATGTCTGTCGCGGAACTTAATGAACTCGTGAGGGCTCTAGAAGAGAAGTTTGGCGTATCAGCCGCTTCATTTGCGTCTTCAGCTGGTCCAGCCGTGGCGGGCGAAGGGGCGGAAGCGGGCGAAGAAAAAGACAGTTTCACGATTATTCTGAAGGACGCGGGTGTCGCGAAGATTCAGGTTATTAAGGTTCTTCGTGAAATTACGGGTCTGGGTCTTAAAGAAGCCAAAGAAATGACCGACAAGCCGGGCGCGATCGTCAAAGAAGGGGTCAAGAAGTCTGAAGCGGACGAGATGAAAACAAAACTCGAGACCGCGGGGGCAACGGTAGAGTTAAAGTAAGCGGCAACTCAAAAGCCCCGCTTTGGCGGGGCTTTTGAGTTTAAAGATTTAAAGATTGCTCTATTTTCCAGATTTTGTCGTCGGAGAGGATATAAAAAGTTCCTTCGTCGCCGAGAACGGCATTTTGAATCGGGGCGTTTATTTTGAGAGTTTTAGTTATTGAGCCGTTACTTTTGGCGATTATATAAATACGGCCCATTTTTGGATTGACTAAGTATAGGTCGGCCGAGGCCTCATTACTCAAAAGCAGACTGTTTGATTCAGGCGTGACGACAATATTAAATTCATTAATTTTCTTGCCCTTGTAATACACAATCATGACGCCCTTGCTTGAAAGAACATACACATTTCCATCGACGGTTATTAATGCCGGATTTTCAGGAAGGGCGACACCGGCGGAAAGCCACGGTTCCGATTTTGTTTTTCCGAGCGCGGCATCAGTGATTTTGGAAATGGCGGCGGCGGTTAATTCATAACGGTTGCCCTTGTACATCGCATGGCTTAAAACGGGACTGGCCGGCGCGGCGGGGAAAATATTAGCCGATACGGTTTCCGGAGCAAGAGATACGGCGGCATCAACCGCTCCTTCAATATTATCTAGGGCTTGGTTAATTTGCGCTTTCGTATCTTCGACTTTTTTTGAAGTGCCGTTTGTTTGCTGGGCCTGCGTTAGAGAGGCGAGAGAGCTGATTAATAATGATCGCGCGCCGATTAGGTCATTGTCTTTTTTGGTGTCCGCGAGCTTGAGATTAGCTTGGGCTTCAGAAACAGCGGCATTGAGCTGACGGGTTTCGGCACTGACAAACACAAATGATTTAAGCGAGAAAATAACGAGAAGCGCGGCAACGGCGATGCCGCCCATGGCGGACATCTTAACTTGGGGCGTGATGTTCATATTTTTGAATCGGCGAAAATGCTTAGAAAAAGCCAGTTCTCTTTTGCCTCGCGCAAATTCGCTGGGAATAATTTTTGGTATGGCTGGTTCGGGAGAAAGTTTAACGACGGTTCTGGCCGCTTCTTTTTCAGAGTTAGTATTAGCAAGTTGAGCCAATGGTGTCAAGTTTTCGGCCGTTTCCTTGGCTGGTTCTTCTTGAAGTTCCTTGGGTTGAATATGGGGGGTGGTCGCGATTTCAGCGCCTTTCTGAATGTTTATATGAAAAGCGGCGCAAGCGAATTCCGGCTTTTGTTCTTTAAGAGCCGTTAATTGAGCGACAAACTCGTCTTGGGATGACTTAAGAAAGCCGTCTTTAATGGATTTTTCGCGAGCGGTGATACTCCGGCTGGGATAGAAAGCGAGAATTCGGTCGCCCTCGACAACTTTGCCGGAGATGATATTGGAGAATTCTTTTTCTTGAGTTGATTCTTTATTGAATAATTGGATGTTATTAAGAATGTCGATTGTTTTGCTTTCGCGGGCGAGAAGAATTTTGAATTTGCCGAGTTTGGAAATATGGATTTGGTCGCCGGCGACGGCAAAAATGCCGATGTTGATTTTTGTTTCTTTATTTTTGAAGAATTCTTCGACGACGCCGTTAATCTTTTTGAGGGCGCTGGAGAAAGCGTCTTTCGGACTCGCGTCCGAATCGGCGTAGTATTCACGTTTAGCGAGCGAAGCGACGAGATTCAGGACATAACCGACATCAATATCATCCGAGTTTACATCAACTCCGCCTTGAATGTTGCCAACGACATAAAGACTGCCGAGGGTCCGGCCGTTGCCGTTGTTATCGTAGGAGAATAAATCAACCGGACCTTCTTTGGCGTTACCCTTGGCGATAATCTCTTTGGAAACCGGATTGATAAATATTTTTTCCATGGGTTGCTATTTAAATCAAATTGAAGTATCTTACTGTCATTCTAATTCAATTCTATTCCTAATGTCAAAGCCCATACTTGATAACCTTTTCGGGTCAAAAATCAGGGTTAAGATTCTTAAGTTTCTGTACCGCAATTTTCCGGCTGATTTTAGCGTGCGAGAGATAGCTCAACGGATTAAAGAGCCGCCTCAAACCACGCGGGATGAATTAGAACTTTTAAGACAGATTACGGTTGTAAAACATAAAAAATGAAAACCAAGAAAAAAACCGTAAAACCAAAAAAGTCGAAGATCCGTCACAAGGCCGAGCGGTTTGCTTTAAATCAAAATTTTGAATTTTTCTCCGAGTTGAGAAGTTTAATTTTGAAATCATCGGTGGGGGAGAAAGAAAGAATGATTAAAAAAGTTTCCAACCTCGGCCGAATTCGCTTGGCTGTTATTTCCGGAATTTTTTTGAGCGACCCGGATTCCATCAACCAATACGACGCGCCGGCCGATTTGTTTATTGTCGGCGACGAAATCAATCGCGCCAAGCTTCGTAATTTTCTTGGTTCGCTCGAAGCCGAGATTGGCACCGAAATAAAATTTACGCTCATGGATAAAGAAGAATTTGATTATCGTTACAGCATGTTCGACCGCTTCGTCCGCGTCCTTCTTGAAGGTCCTCACGAAAAGATTGTTAACAAAATCGGCCTCTAACTATAGTAACTATAGAGGTGAAACCTCTATAGTTACTATAGTTAGGTTTCGCCTCTATGGTTATTGTGATACAATGTAAGCATGAGAAAGACACCTCTAACCAACGGAGAATATTATCACATATATAACCGGGGAGTAGACAAAAGAGAAGTTTTCCTAAACAGTAGGGATTATGAGAGGTTCGCTTTTTTATTAGCCGCTTGTAACGATAAATCACCCCTTTTAAATTCAACCTTTCGTTATAGAGGTTTCGCCTCTGTGGAAGACTTTTTTAAGGGGAGGGAGAGGATTAAGCTTGTAGATGTTTTATGTTTCTGTTTAATGCCTAATCATTTTCACCTATTACTTAAACAGGTTGAGAAAAATGGGATTTCTCGGTTTCTGCAAAAAGTATCGACGGGTTATACAATGTATTTTAATAATAAAATCGAGAGAAGTGGTTCCTTGTTTCAGGGAGTCTTCAAGTCTGTACATGTCGATAAAAATGAATACTTAAAATATCTAATAACATACATTCATGTGAATCCATTAGAATTGGTATATCCAAAATGGAAAATGGAAGAAGAGATTAAAAACCCAAATGAGGTGCTTGCCTCTCTGAAAGATTATAAATGGTCAAGTTTATCTGACTATTCTAATAACAAAAGATTTCAAATGATTCTGGATTATGCGTTAGTAGATGAGGTCGGGGAAGACCTTAAGAATAATTTTAGAGATCTGGTCTCGATCAGAAAAGTTAAAGAGATTATACTTGATAAGATTTCTGAATACACGATAGACTATAGAGGCTAAACCTCTATAGTCTGGTAAGATGATGGGTTCGTAGCTCAGTTGGTTAGAGCGCGCCGTTCACATCGGCGAGGTCAGAGGTTCAACTCCTCTCGAGCCCACAAAGATGACTATACCTACACATGCGGCTTTGGGCCTTTTTATTGGTGTTACTACTGGTCATCCTCTGGTTGGTATTTTTAAAAGCCCAAAACTATTTTGGAAAACGATCAGTGTGACTGGCTTCACTCGTTGTTAGTACCCTGTGTCTCACTGGTACATTAGGCATTATTGCCGGGTAGTTTTTATTTGCCTAAATTAAAGGGCGCCGCGTCTTCCGATGACGCGGCGCTTGTTGGTGAGAGCCGGCTCTTAATCCAGTATTATGATCTTCTGATCAGGTTTGGTATTACTACAACTTCCGCAGTTGTTCTAGCCAGATCTTCAGCATACAGTTTTCTGCGAACTGTTTGTGCGAAAGAGCGCGCTCCTTCCGTAACATTTCGTAGCCCAAGCACATGCTTTTCATACACCGGATAGTTTCTCTGTAGTCACTTTTTTCAAATCGAGTGATGGCATTTTGAAACCTGGTTGTTAGAGAAGGACTATTGGCAAACTGGCTACCAACTAACCGTAACCAGGTTCGTATCTCACCTTTCATGTCTGGGTTGATAGTTCTCTTCTTATTTCTAAAGAGCATCTTTCACCTTCTTCTTGAAACAGTGTGTTAGTTTGCACAGAGTACAAGAACAAGCCTCACCATAGCAAGGAACACAATATTTGTCTACTCATAATGAATAGGGAGCAGGTGTTGAAGTTATGCACATTGCATACATTTTCAGAGTGGGATACTATACCTAATAAGTAGAAGTAAGTGGGTGAAAGTGGATAACTAGTGGATATGTTAATCGGCGAATATAAACACAATCTGGACGCGAAGAAACGGCTCTCCATTCCTTCTAAATTTCGCAAAGAATTAGGCGAAGGAGCGGTGATTACCCGCGGACTCGATAATTGTTTATTTGTGTTTCCGTCAGCGCATTGGGCCAAGCTCGCCGAACGTCTAGGCAATATGCCCATTGTCCAGCAGGATTCTCGCTCCTTCGCTCGCTTGTTACTGTCCGGAGCCGTGGAAGTGGAATTTGACGGTTTGGGACGCATCTTGGTTCCCGAGTATTTAAAAACATATGCCGGTTTGAAGAAAGTGGTTGTGGTTGCCGGTTTATATAGTCGCCTTGAGATATGGGATGACGAGAAATGGGAGAACTACAAGGCCAATTTAGAAAAAAATTCTGACAGTATCGCGGAAAAATTGAAAGAGCTAGGAATATGATTCATACGTCAGTCCTTTTAAATGAAGTTCTTGAATATTTGAAGCTCAAGTCGGGCGGAAAATATATCGATGCCACAATGAACGGCGGCGGTCATGCTTTAGCAATAGTCGAACGAATCCAGCCCGATGGTATCGTTTTGGGGATAGAGTGGGACACGGAATTGCTTCAAGAGACCGAATTACGAATTAAGAATTACGAATTAAGAAAAAATTTGATTCTGGTTAATGATTCGTATGTGAATCTGAAAAGCATCGCCGAGAAACGCGATTTCCAGCCTGACGGCATTTTGTTCGATCTGGGTCTATCCTCGTGGCATTATGAAAACAGCGGTCGGGGATTCACTTTTAAAAAGAATGAACCTCTCGATATGCGTTTCAATCCTTCGACAAGCTCAGGACAAGTTCCGGCCTATGAGATTATAAATACGTTTACAGCGCCTGAACTGGAACAGATTCTTCGGGACTATGGCGAAGAGCAATTTGCTCGGAGCATCTCGGAAAGTATTGGCCTCAATCGCAAAAAAAGACCCATTATGACGACCGAAGACTTGGTGGCGGTGATCAATGTGGCCGTGCCTGACTGGTACAAACACAAAAAGATACATTTCGCGACCAAAACATTTCAAGCTTTGCGTGTTGTCGCTAATGACGAATTAGGGAATGTGTCTAAAGGGGTTCGGGCCGCGATTGATATTTTGAAATCCGGCGGTCGATTGGCGGTGATATCGTTTCAAGGCCACGAAGATAAAATTGTCCGCGAAATATTTAAGGAACAAGTCAAAGCCGGACGAATCATTCAACCCGTGAAAGGCACGATTCGACCAGCTTGGCCCGAACAACAACAAAATCCCCGAAGCAGAAGCGCCAAAATGAAAGTGGCCGAGAAGATTTAAAAATAAATTTATCCATGAAGCAGGAATGCCTTCGTGATATGTCCCGTGACTGCAGTTTCTTCGTTAGGTCGTACCCGGCGTCATTCTTTTGACTGGTCAGTTCTCTTGAACCGGGTGGTCATTTTTAATATGATTCTTGTCTGCCTCTCGGTGGTTGGTTTTGCTTACTATATCGCTGGAGTTAATGCGGTAGCCTCGGGAGAATATAATATTTCTATCGAACGAACCAAAATTATTAAATTAACCGAGTCGCAAGGTTTGCTTACCGCCAAAAAGTCAGCCACCGAGGATCCGGTGGCGGCCATGGCTTTTGCTCAAGCCCAACACTTGGTCGAAGCCAAGGATATTGTTTACGTGTTTGAAAACAGCAGTGTCGCGTTGAAACAATAAATTACTAATTGACCTAATTTCTAATTGCTCTAAATAAATCCCAATACTAAGTTAATAAATTCGGGGTTTAAAAATTAGAATAATTAGTAATTAGAAATTATATTGAGGGATTCTTTGCGGATAAAAATCGTTTTTGGGTGCGTCATAGCGGCCGCCAGCGTTATCGGCTGGCGTCTTTTTATTCTCTCTTATGTTCGGCATACCCTCTACAGCCAAACCGCTCAAGCCCAAAATCAAAATATCAGCAATATCTTAATTCGGGGAAATATTTTCGTTCAAGATCCAAAAGCCACCGGAATCGTCACTGACCAACGTTATCTTGTAGCGACGAATAAAAAATTTCCTTTAGTTTACGCCACGCCGGCGGCGTTAACTGATCCGATAACAACCGCGAATCAGCTCGCTGGCATTTTAAATATTGATAGATATACTCTACTGGTATTGCTTTCAAGCGGATCGACAGCGTCAAAAATTATCGCTCGCAAAATTAGCATCGAACAAGCCGACACGATAAATGAACTTAATATAAAAGGCACGGGGATTCGCTACGAAACGAACCGGTTCTATCCGGCTGATTCTTTTTTGTCAAAGGTCATCGGTTTTCTTGGTTTTGGAGCTGGTGGCCGACTCGGTCAATACGGCATCGAAAGTTATTTTAATAATGAGCTAAGCGGCCAAGTGAATGCTGATAACTCGGCGTCGCCTCGACCAGACGACATTGTCTTAACGATTGATCGGAATATCCAAACATTTATTGAATCCAAACTCCATGGCGTCTTGACCAAGTGGCAAGCTTCCGGGGGCAGTATTATCGTGCAGGATCCCCAAACCGGCAAAATTATTGCTATGGCCGATGAGCCAACCTTTGATCTCAATAGTTATAGTTCGGCGCCGACAGGTTCTTATATCAATCGCAATGTTCAAGAAATGTTCGAACCGGGTTCGTCTTTTAAACCAATTACAATGGCGGCGGGCATCGATTTAGGTAAAGTGGCGCCCAGTACCACGTTTACTGATCCGGGAATTATCGATATTGCCGGACGGCAGATTCATAATTTCGATGGCCTGGCTCATGGTACGGTTACGATGACTCAAGTGCTTGAAAAATCATTGAACACCGGCGCGGCTTTTGTGGAAAATCTGGTCGGTCAAGATAATTTTTTGGATTATATTATCAATTTCGGCTTCGGCCAAAAAACGGGTCTGGATTTACCGGGTGAAGTGAGTGGGGATGTCGCGAATTTATATAGCGGCCGCCAAGTTAACTTTGTGACGGCTTCGTTTGGCCAAGGTATTGCCGTAACGCCGATTCAACTCATCACCGCTTATTCCGCTCTGGCTAATGGCGGGAAATTGATGCGACCGTATATTGTTGATCGCGTTATCCATGAAAGCGGAACAGAAGACGTGACTCAACCGGAAGTGGCCAGTATTCCTATTTCTGAAAAAACATCGGCCAAGATTCGAAATATGCTCGTGAGCGTCGTTGATATTGGTTTTGATAAAGCCCGTATAAAAGGCTATGATGTGGCCGGCAAGACGGGAACGGCTCAAATCGCCGATGGCAAAGGTGGCTATCAAGAGGGTGTATTTATCCATAATTTTGTCGGCTTCGCGCCGGCCTTAAATCCAAAATTCGTAATTTTGATTAAAATGGACAAGCCCCAAGGCATCACTTTCGCCGCCGATAGTTTGTCACCGGCCTTCCGCGATATTGCCGCTTATCTATTAAACTATTACAATATCCCGCCGACACGTTAAAAATAAGTGATGTGGCCGACTCGACCGATAATCGCCTCGCTCCTGCGGCTCGGCGTCATCTCGACTCTCGGCCCCTCGCCGAGCGCCAAGCCTCGGGGCCTGCGAGACGTCTCGCTGTCCACATCACTTATTTTTAAAATTTTATGTATAAACTATTACAATGGAAGCTCGCAATTTTGGCTAAGCTTTATCTTTGGAAATATAAGCCAATGATTATTGGGGTGACGGGGAACGCGGGCAAGACGTCAACTAAAGAAATGATCGGCGCGGTGGTAAGCCAAGTTAAAAAAGTCCGCGTCGCGGGAGGCAATTTAAATAACGAAATCGGACTGCCACTGACAATTCTCGGTTCATGGGACAAAGAGTATTACGATCGGGGTTCATCTTTGGGGTTTTGGTTTAAAGTCCTTATCGTTAGTTGGTGGTCGTTGTTTATTGGCCAGAACTACCCGGAAGTGTTAGTTTTAGAATATGGCGCGGATCATCCCGGTGATATTAAAAGATTAGTCGTTAAATACAAACCCCACATTTCGGTTGTAACAACGATAGGGGATGTGCCGGTGCATATTGAGTACTTCTCCGCCAAAGGCGGATCCGCCTCCGGCGGAAAAAATGGAGCTGATGCTGTGGCTGACGAAAAGGCCAATTTAATAAAAGTTCTATCCGCAAATGACTATGCAATTTTAAATCATGATGACCAGCGAGTCTTGGATATGAAATCAAAAACAAAAGCCCAAGTGTTGACCTATGGGTTTGACCAGGGGGCGACGATTCGTGTTTCTGATATTGAATATGTTAGTGATAACGAAGGACGTCCGCTCGGTGTTACTTTTAAATTAAATGAAGAACACCATTTTGCTCCGGTACGTATTATTGGCTCACTTGGCAAATCACAAGCCTGGAGTTCGGCCGCCGCCGCCGCCATTGGTTCAGTTTTAGAAATGAATTTGGTTCAAGTAAGCGAAGCCCTAAAAACATATCATGGTCCCAAAGGCAGACTAAAAATTCTACGAGGTATTAAAAACTCAAATATTATTGATGATACATATAATGCTTCGCCGGCCTCTACTCGCTTAGCTTTGGAAACCTTGAAAGAAATAAAAAAAGTTAGCTCCGACGCTTCGGTCGGAGCGAGAAGGGCTGTCGCCATCCTCGGTGACATGCTTGAACTTGGAGAATATTCTGAAAAAGCCCATTACGATATTGGAGCACTGGCTAGTGAAATTGTTGATATTCTCGTCTGTGTTGGCTCACGGGCTAAAGTTATTGCTTCCGCCTTCACTAAAGCTACGGCGGACGCAGGAATCGCTAGTTCTAAAGAGGTTTTCATTTTTGATAATTCAAGCGACGCCAAATCTAAAGCTCAAGAACTAATCCACGCCCATGATCTCATTCTGGTCAAAGGTTCTCAAGGAATGCGAATGGAAAAAATTGTCGAAGTCATCATGGCCGAACCTCAACAAGCTAAACAACTTCTCGTCCGTCAATCAAAGAGGTGGCTGAATAGGCGAGGTTCTTAAATTATTCAAAAGTGTGCGTATGCACACTTTTGGGATGTTTAAATGGTCGAGTTTTTGCGTTATGATTTAGCTACTGTACTGGCCCTATCGTCTAGTGGTTAGGACACATCCTTCTCAAGGATGGAACGCGAGTTCGATCCTCGCTAGGGCTACAAGATAGATACAGCCCCTTTACTATTTATTTAAAATAGGCTAATATATTCCTAACATGTTCGCGGTAATCAAAACTGGAGGTAAGCAATATAAAGTCGCGGAAGGCGATGTTTTAATGATTGAAAAACTTTCTGTTGATGGAGATACGACCACTTTTGACGAAGTCTTGTTAATAGTTAATGGCGAGAAAGTTACTCTCGGCCAACCCATGATTAAAGGAGCCACGGTTGGCGCCAAAGTTCTTATCGCCGAAGGCAAAGACAAGAAAAAGATGGTTTTTAGATATAAAGCCAAAACTCGTCAGCATAAAAAGAAAGGCCACCGCCAACCATTCACGAAGGTGCAAATAACTAAAATCAGCGCATAATGCGGAGATTTTGTTTAATGATCAAGACCAACCCTTTAAGCCCCAGTAGCGGAAGGGGACCCAGCACTACTTTCGTATTACGAAAGTAGTGCTGGGGGAACCGACGGGACTGGTTCCATGGGTCTGGGGCGAAAGGGTTGGTCTTGGTCATGATTATTTTCTATATTCCAAAGCGTGCTTGAGGGTGCTTTCGTCGGCGTATTCTAAGTGTGAGCCGGAGGCGAGGCCTCGGCCAAGACGGGTGATAGAAAGGTTGGGTTTATTTATAAATTGGCTCTTTAAATATAGGGCTGTAGTTTCGCCGGGTGTGTTGGGGTTCATGGCGAGAATTAATTCAACTCCGTTTCCTGATTTTGTCAGATCTTCAATTCGTGACTTTAAATTAGTAATTCTTAAATTCTCGGGCAGAATGTTATCGAGAGGATTAATCGCTCCGCCAAGGACATGATAAAGACCTTTGTAGAGCCCGGTCTTCTCGATGGAATCAAGGTCGGTTACTTTCTCAATCACCAGAAGCTTGGTCCGGTCGCGAGATGGATTGGCGCAAACTGAACAAATGGCACTATCGCTAATATTGAAACACTGATTGCAAAAAGAGATATCCCGTTTTAGATTACTAATGGCATAACCAAATTCTTCAATTTCTGAATCCGGTTTATCGAGAAGTGCCAAGACAAACCGAACCGCTTGTCGGGGCCCGACTCCCGGCAGTTTCTGAAACAGCTTTGCTATTTGTTTGAATTTCTCGTCCATTTTTAAAATTCGATTTCTTCTATATTTTGTCCGCCGGTCAAGTATTCATCGGTGTAACCACTCTGACTATCAAGATGGAAACGAAGACTTGATGGATCGATGCGGAATTTAATTTCGCCGGTGGGGCCGTTGCGATGTTTGGCGATAATGAGTTCGGCGATATTCTGTTTGCTGGGATCGACTTGATCTTTACTCTTCATTTTGTCATCTCGGTGGATGAACATCACCAAGTCCGCGTCTTGTTCAATAGCGCCAGATTCACGCAGGTCGGAAAGTTTGGGCCGGTGGCCATCCCGCTGTTCAATAGCGCGCGAAAGCTGGGAGATAGCGATAATCGGGATGTTTAATTCTTTCGCTAAACCTTTTAATCCGCGCGAAATTTCGGTTACCATTTGAACGGGACTATCATAATTGCGCCGGCCGCTCATCAATTGAAGATAATCTACAATGATAAGTCCAAGGCCATGTTCGGCTTGGAGGCGTCGCGCCATGGTCCGCATTTGAAGAATATTTGGGGATGACGAATCATCAATATAAAGGGGAAAAGTCTTTAGTTCGTCACAGGCCATCGTGACTCGAAGAAGCTCGTCCTGCTCTTGGGAAAGTTTGCCCGTCCGCATTTCCCAGAGACTGACCCCCGAAGCCAAAGCAATAAAGCGGTCCACAACCTGATCAATGGACATTTCCATACTAAATACACCAACAGGAATTTTTTGTTTAGCCACGTTATAAGCCAAATTCACCGCAAAGGCGGTTTTACCGACAGACGGTCGGGCGGCAAGAACAATTAAATCAGATTTTTGAAAACCGCCGAGCATGTTATCCAAATCTAAATAGCCAGTCTTGTGGCCCCGCAGGCCGCCATCATGCTGGCTGGTGATGCGTTCGATAGCTTGGTCAAGCTCTCCGCCAACATTAAGGAAATTTTTTGTCAGCGATTTTGACGAGACTGCAAAAAGCTTCTTTTCCGCTTCATCCAATAAATCTTCAACTTCTTCTTCCTCGCGATAACCCAGACCAATCATGTGGTGAGCGGCGTCAATAAGATCGCGCAACGTCTTTTTGCGCTGGACGATTTTGGCGTAAGTGGCGATATGGGCCGAGGTCGGAACCGAGTTCACAAGCGAAGTCAGATAAGCCAGTCCGCCGATATTTTCCAGCTCGTTCATTTCGCTCAATTTGTTAGAAAGACTCAAAAGGTCAATCGGTTCGCGTTTTTCATAGAGCGTAAAAGCCGCTTCGGCAATCAATTGATGGCCATGCTGATAAAAATCTTCGGGACGCACAATGTCGGCAATCTTGTGGATGGCTTCTTTGTCCAGAATTAATGCGCCAAGAATCGATTTCTCGGCCTCAAGATTCTGGGGCGGTAGTTTGCCCAGTAGAGCAACATCGCGCTGCTCCGCATTTACGGCTTCGCCGTATCGCGATGTTGTCTTACTGGGTTTGTCGGGAGAAATTTGGTTCATCTGAAAGTATTATCTTTTATTAAAAAAATCTTCGCAAGCGGGGGAATAGGGGGCTGGGGACAAAAGTGTTGATATCGCGAGGTGCTTCGTTTCCCTGAAGCTTCCATTTGGGTATCACTCCCTCCACCCCAACCCCCGACTCGACCGATAATCGCCGCGCTCGACGCGGGCTCTTTCATTCTTAATTATAGACACTTCTTATAAAATAAAACCTGACAAGCAAAGCCACGATTCAGTAGGCGTTTATTTCGATGAACGTGCCAAGTTCCTCGGAAGCCCAGACCTCTCTCAAAAAGCTCTCGCAGGAGCCAAGGTAAACAAAAGAGAGATTCTAGAAAGAATCTCTCTTTTGTTCCTGCTCCGAGCAGATTTTGAAGGGGTCTGGCGGACGAGGAATGGGGACAAAAATTAACGAGCAGAGATAAGTGGGCCGAAGGGGGTGTCGGCGATGGTGAAACCGGAGGATTCGATGCGGGCGCGGATAACGTCGGCTTTGGACCAGTCTTGGTCGAGACGATGTTGTTCGCGTTGTTCGGCTAACTCTAATATTTCGGACGGGATGGATTGTTCTTTAGGTTCGGGAACGATGCCGAGGATACGTTCGACGGTAGTCTGGAAGAAGGTTTTAATGGTTTCGGCTTGCCACATCGAGAGAGCATTTTTAGCAAGCAGGGGATTAAGGGCGCGAATGAGTTCAAAAACCGAAGCGATCGCTGATGGCGCATTGAAATCATCATCCATGCTGGCCGTAAATTTATCAGCGCAAGATTTTAATATTTCATCGAGAGCCGGATTTTCTTCGCCGAAGGCTTTTGCCAGCCGAGCCAAAAAATCAGCAATGCGATCAATGGCGACAGAAGCTTGGCCAACTAAAGCGTCATTTTCAGAGGAAAAAGTAAGCGGGGAACGGTAGTGAGCGGAAAGGAAATATAAACGAATTGTTTCAGCGGGATGATGGCGTAAACGGGCCATCACATCGCGGAGGGTACTAAAATTACCCAGAGATTTAGACATCTTATCAGACTTATTAATAAGAAATCCGGCATGCATCCAGTATTTTACAAATGGCACTTTTCCGGATGCGGCTTGTTGTTGGGCTATTTCGGCTTCGTGGTGAGGAAACATTAAATCTAGGGCTCCGCCATGGATGTCATATTGTTGGCCCAAATACTTTTCCGAGATAGCGGTGTCCTCGATATGCCAGCCCGGACGGCCCAGGCCCCATGGCGATTTGTTTGCGGGTTCGTAGGAATAATTTTGGGCTTTCCAAAGCACAAAGTCGCGGGGATTGAGCTTATTGGCTTCCACCTCGACCCGCGATCCCTCTTTTAATTCGTCTAATTTTTGACCCGAGAGGGTGCCGTATTGATTAGAAAAATCTTTGCTATATCTGGCTAATTCAAAATAAACATCATAATTTGCCCCGGCTTCATTATTTGATTGAGGTTTAACCTCAATCGCGCCAGGCCCTTTGGCCTGAATAGCCGGCGCGATATAGGCATAGCCTTTTTTAATTAAAGTTTGAACTTGAGTGATAATTTCGGCAATATGTTCGGAAGCTAACGCGTAATTATTGACCGAGGCGATTTTCAAAGCGTCCACGTCTTCAATGAAAGCCGTTTTGTATTCCAGGGCAATTTCTTCCGGTTTTTTATTTTCCGTGTGAGCGCGAGTGATAATCTTGTCATCAATATCGGTGATATTTTGAACGTAATTAAGTTCAAAACCTTTAAATTCCAGATATCGGCCGACAACATCAAAAAAAACAAACGTTCGGGCATTGCCGACGTGGATGTAATCATAAACCGTCGGTCCGCAGACAAACATGCGGACCTTGTTTTGATCAAGGGGCTGAAAATCCTCCTTGGTTTTACTTAGCGTGTTATATATTTGCAACATTTTGATAAATAATTATCAATTTTCAGTTTTCAATTTCCAATAAATTTTCAATGGCTCATTGTTCAATTGATAATTGTAAATTTTATAACCAGAACATAGCGATAATACTCGAGGTCATAATCAGGAATAGTATATAAGCAATAGTATTTGATAGCAACCGATTGGTGTATTTACCCATAATTTTTGGGTTATTAGCCATATGAATAACCAAGGCGATGATAAACGGTGAAACCAGGCCGAAAATAATGCCGGTATAATAAAGAATATTAACAGGCTGTAGGCCAAGAGCGGGAATGGCTATTCCCAGCAAGGTTGCCAAAATTAGAACTACATAAAACTGACGCGCTTTCCCAAAAGTATAATCTAAACCGACTCTCCAACCAATAGTCTCCGCGATGGCATAGGCCGCTGAACCGGCCAAGACTGGAATAGCGAGAATACCTGAAGCGACAATACCAATCAAAAATAGAAAATTAGTATAATGTCCCGCGAGCGGTTGGAGAATAACGGCCATTTCTTCAATAGTGCTTACTTCGCTGAAGCCGTGAGAAAAAAGCGTCGAGGCCGCGAGAATCATGACAAAAAAAGTGATGATATTAGAAAAGATCATCCCCACGCGCACGTCCGTGTACATGGTCCCGATTTCGTTTCTCATTCGGCCGGGGGAATGTCGGACGCTAGGTTTAGTGTTAGGAATCATGCCGTGGATTTGGTCATGATGGTGGAGCTGTTCTTCCTCGACCGCCTCCGAAGCTTGCCAAAAGAATAAATATGGCGAAATAGTGGTGCCAAATATGGCGACAATCATCATGAGGTATTCTTTATTGAACGAGGCGTTAGGAATAAAAATATGAAAAGCAATATTTCTCCAATCGGGAGAGATGAAAAATACCGCGAGAACATAGGAAAACAAGACAATCGCGATCCATTTCAAATATTTTGCGATAATCCGATATGGCAGGATGATGATAAGAACAATAACAATAAGTGAAAGTAAAACGGCGATAACGATTGCCGGCAGGGGAACCAGAAGTTTGATGGCGGCAGACATCGCGGAAATATCCGCGCCGATATTGATAATAGTCGCGACGGAAATAAGGAGAGTAATGAAAATCAACATCCACTGCGGATAATATTTTTTCATATTTCCGGCCAAACCCTTGCCCGAGACCAAACCGATTCGGCCAGCCATGCGCTGGATGATAATCATAAACGGCAGAGTGCCGAGCACTGTCCAAAGAACTGAAAGCCCAAACTTCGCGCCAGCCAAAGCATAAATCGCAATTCCCGCCGGATCATCATCGGCCGCGCCGACCACCAATCCCGGTCCCAACGATTTCCAAAAAGATTTTAATTTCCTCATGTATATTTATATTGTATCATCTTATGATAATTTGCCCACCTGTTTAACAGGTCTTGCCTGTTAGTTATGGCTTGGTACAATCTAATAATGGCTATTAGAAAAATTCCTTTTGCGATTGGCGAGAATTTTCATGTCTATAATCGTGGAAATAGTAAACAAGTTATTTTTTGTGATGATTATGACTCCGAATATTTTACGAAGCTTATGTTTTTAGCCAATGGGGAGAACTCTTTTAAAATGTATCATGTCGGAAGGGGTAATGAATATGATTTTGATCGAGGTAAACCCCTCGTAAACATTGGCGCGTATTGTCTTATGCCGAACCATTTTCATCTATTACTTACTCAATCTGAAAATGGCAGTATAAGTAAGTTTATGCAGAAGCTATCAACGGGCTACTCGATGTATTTTAATAATAAATATGAACGTACAGGGACACTCTTTGAGGGGAAATTCAAATCTCAACACGTTGATGACGATCGTTATTTAAAGTATTTATTTTCTTATATTCATTTAAATCCTCTAAAACTTATTGATTCCAATTGGAAAGATAAGGGAGTTAAAAATAAAGCCCAAGCTACTAGTTTTCTTGAGGACTTTCTCTTTTCAAGCTATCTCGACTATCTAGGGAAAAATCGTAAGCAGGGCAAGATTCTTAATTCGGAATCATTTCCTAGTTACTTCTCTTCCATGGACTCAATTAAAAAGGAAATATTTGATTGGATTAATCTGGTTTAACAGGCAAGACCTGTTAAATATGGCTGAAATTTCACTATCCGGGCTGGCACTCTTGACCCCGCCGTTGGGGACCTGTGTTTTTAAAAGACATGGGTTTATTTGTTCTCAATAATTACAACAATAATAGCAGGTCTCCAACGGCGGGGTTGACACTAAAATACCTCTTGATATACAATTCAGGTTAGCAGTCCTTGCATTAGATTGCTAATTGCGATATACTGCCTACATGAATGTGAGTAAGCGACAAAACACATTGCTGGACTTCATTATTTGCGAGTATGTGAAGACGGCTAAGCCCATTCCTTCGGCTTTGGTGTGCAAGAAATCTCGACTTCGGGTTAGTCCGGCCACGATTCGAAATGAGATGAATTATTTGGAGGAAAATGGCTATTTGGAGCAACGCCACACCTCGGGCGGGCGAGTGCCGACCGACAAAGCTTATCGGTACTATGTCAATCAATTGTTAAGCCAGCCCCATCAGCTCGAAGTGAAACCGCAAGACAAAAAAGATATTGCCCGAGCTCTTGTCAAAGCGGGAACCGACAGCCGAGCGATCAATAAAGCGATCGCCCGAGTTCTTTCCGAGCAATCCGGCGACCTTGTCATTACGGGGATTGCCAAAGAAGCGGAATTTTTCAAACAAGGATTGGTTAGTTTATTTCGGCAGGCTGAATTTCAAGAAGTGGACAGCTTGTTTCAATTGACCAATTTTTTTGAAAACTTTGACCTGATGTTTCAGTTAATTGAACGGGAGTTTATGAGAATTCTTGGCGGGCCGGACGGAATCTCGATTCAAATTTTAATCGGTCACGAAAATCCATTCAGACAAATCAAAGGCGAAACGATTATGTGCACAAAATATCTTTTACCCGGCGATGTTATCGGTTCATTGACCCTGATTGGTCCGAAGAGGATGGATTATGAGAAAAATATCGCTTTAATAAAATACACCACCGATTATTTGCAAACAATTAATCAATGATCAATTTCCAATTTCCAATAAATTTTCAATGATCCAATTGTTCAATTGATACATTTAATGAAAATTGTAAATTAGTAAATTATAAATTAAAAAACATGGACGAAGAAAATAAACCACTGGAAGGAGAAGAAACGGGGCAGACAACACCAAGCGATAATATAAACAAAGAGGAGGAGTACTTAAACAATTGGAAAAGAGAACGAGCTGATTTTCTTAATTACAAAAAAGACGAAGCTCGGAGAATCGAAGAATTTGCTAGGTTTGCTAACGAAGACGTGGTTTTGGAGGTAATGGAAATTGTGGATGACCTTGAACTAGCCGCCAAAGAATTAAAAAATGCGGGCCTAGAGCCGATTGTTAAGAAATTTAAAGAGCTATTCAAGAAGTATGGAATTGAAGAAATAGAAGTCGATGGCCAAAAGTTTAATCCCGCTCTTCATGAGGCGATAGAAACAGAAACTGATGGCGGAAAAATGTTACAAGTTCGCGCCGGTTACACAATGCATGGCAAAGTAATTCGGCCAGCCAGAGTGAAGATAATAAAATAATAACCCGACACAAATACGCGAATGGACACGAATGACTCGAATCTGTATTCGTATATTCGTGTGTAATTCGTAATTAGTGTCGCTTATAACAATGAGTAAAATTCTGGGCATAGACCTTGGAACGACTAATTCGGCGATGGCGGTGGTGGAGACGGGACAGCCGAGAATCTTGGAAAACAAAGAGGGGATGCGCACTACGCCGTCAGTTGTGGCGGTGGGGAAAAACGGGGAACGCTATGTTGGTGTGACCGCGAAGCGTCAGGCCGTTACCAATCCGCACAACACAATTTACTCGGTCAAACGACTAATCGGTCGTCGGTTTAGCGATGCCGAAGTGCAAAAAGATAAAAAGCTTTTGCCATACGAAATTCGCGAAGGCCAGCATGGCGATGTCGAAGTAAAAATGAGCGACCCCGCCGCTCCGGGCGGGGCAGGCTGGAAAAAGCCAGCCGAAATATCAGCCATGATTTTACAGAAGTTGAAAACCGACGCTGAAGACAAGTTGGGCGAGAAAATTACCGAAGCTATCATTACGGTACCGGCCTATTTCGACGATGCTCAACGGAAAGCGACCAAAGACGCGGGTGAAATCGCGGGCTTAATCGTGAAGCGGGTTATTAACGAACCAACCGCGGCCGCGCTTTCATATGGGTTTGGTAAGCCCGCCAAAGGCGGGTCCGTCTCTGGCGGAAAAAAAGATGAAAAAATTGTCGTCTATGATTTCGGCGGCGGAACTTTTGACGTTTCCGTGTTGGAAGTCTCGGAAGATACTATCGAAGTTAAGAGCACGGGCGGGGATACTCACTTGGGCGGTGATGATATTGATCAAAAAATTATTCAATATTTCATCGATGAATTCAAAAAAGAAAGCGGAATGGATGTCTCGAAGGACCAACTCGTCGTTCAGCGCTTAAAAGACGCCGCCGAAAAAGCGAAGCACGAATTATCTAGCACCTTACAGACCGAAGTCAACATTCCGTTTTTGACGGCCGATTCAGTTGGTCCAAAACATTTCACGATTTCCTTTACTCGAGCCAAGCTCGAAGAATTAACTCATGATTTTATTGACCGCTCCATCAAGCTCACCAAGCAAGTTGTTGAAGATTCTGGTCTTAAACTTTCTGACATTCACGAAGTAGTCATGGTCGGCGGTCAGACCCGTATGCCGTTAATTATTGAAGAAGTGAAAAAGCTTTTTGGCAAAGAACCGCACAAAGACATTAATCCCGATGAAGTCGTGGCCCTTGGCGCGGCTGTTCAGGGCGGTATCATGCAAGGCGACATCCGCGACGTGCTCTTGCTTGATGTGACGCCGTTGTCTCTCGGCATTGAAACCATGGGCGGGGTATTCACTAAAATGATTGAAAAGAACACCACCGTGCCGGTGGCCAAGACGCAGGTTTATTCAACCGCGGCCGATAGTCAGCCGTCGGTGGAAATCCACATCTTGCAAGGCGAACGCGCCATGGCCAGCGACAACAAAACTCTGGGCCGGTTTATTCTTGATGGTATTCCGCCAGCGCCGCGAGGCGTGCCTCAAATTGAGGTGGCTTTCGATATTGATGCCAATGGTATCTTGAATGTCAAAGCCAAAGACAAAGCGACCAATAAAGAACAATCTATCCGTATTGAAGGTTCGTCCGGTCTATCCGAAGACGAAAAGAAACGGATGACCGCTGATGCGGAAAAATTCGCCGGCGAAGATGCCAAGAAAAAAGAATTGGCCGAATCTCGCAATCTGGGCGAAACATTGGCTTATTCCACCGAAAAGATGATTAAAGATAATGATGCCAAAATTAAAGAAGATGACAAGAAAGAATTGAATGATAAAATGGAAAAGGTTCGTTCGGCCTTGAAATTAGATAACGTGTCTGAAATCAAATCGGCCACTGAAGATTTATCGAAGTCGGCCCAACGTATCGGCGGGGAATTGTATAAGCAGACCGACAACTCACAACCAACGACCGACAACGCCGAACCAAAGAAAGAAGAAACAAAAACCGAAGAACCGCCGGTCAAAGAATCCTAATCCGCTCGGTCGAAATCGCTTCCCTCACGGCTTCCTCTTGGAGCATTTCTAGAAATTATCTCTCATTTCTCTGACCGACTGGGGTTGCCCCTGTCAGGCCATGCGGACTTCTGTCCGTTCCCGACATCCCCAGATCGGTATCCAGAGAAATATCAAGATAATTTCTGAAATGCTATCCAATCGTGCAGATGTTCGGGGAAGTGATTCCGGCCTCGCTCACGAAATTTAAACTACTTTGATTATCCATGAACCCAAACCAGGAGAATCACATCAGGAAAATATTTTTGATTTGAGGTTGCCCGCATTCGTGACAGAGGGCAAGGA
>ERZ1292625.1655-Hain-H41-01um-R1-1655-length-24913-cov-24_pt1 | contig 24913 bp, 18 predicted proteins | sample MGYA00564400_ERZ1292625 | MGnify/ENA primary metagenome ERZ1292625 (study PRJEB36523, sample SAMEA6512639) | groundwater metagenome | collected 2019-01-08 | study: AquaDiva: Metagenomics assemblies of 32 groundwater samples | reverse complement strand
GCCGGATGGTGTGGTTATAGGTGTCCGCAACGTACAGGTTTGTCCCGTCCGTGGTAATTCCGTAGGGATAGTAAAACGCCGCCGCTGTCCCGGTGCCGTCAACGGAACCGCTTGTGCCTTTCATGCCGGCAAAGGTCGTCACCTCGCCGGTTGCGATCACCACCTTTCGGATAATGTGGTTATAGGTGTCCGCAACGTACAGGTTTGTCCCGTCCGTGGTGATTCCGTACGGACTGTTAAACCTGGCCGTTGTTCCCGTGCCGTTGGTCGAGCCGGAAAAAGGCGCCAGGCCGGCAAGCGTCGTCACCGCTCCTGTTGCGATCTCCACCTTTCGGATCGTATGGTTGCTGGTGTCCGTCACGTACAGGTTCCTGCCGTCAGTGGCGATGCCCGTGGGCAGATAAAACCGCGCCGCCGTCCCCGTGCCGTCCGTGTGGCCGTTAACGCCTGCCGAGCCGGCAAAGGTGGACACGGTGTTTGCGAGGTTCAGCGTATTACCCTGTACCGACCCGCCGAGGAGGAGCATTACCGAAAGCGTCGTCGATCCTTGCACGCTCGTGGATGGATCGGTCGCCGTAATTGTTGTGGACCCGGTGGCGACTCCCGAAGCGAGACCGGCGGTGGTTGTCGACATAGTGGCTATGCTCGAATTCGTTGTGCTCCAGGTGACCTGAGAAGTGATGTCCTGAGTCAGAGCGGGGGTGTATGAGCCCGTGGCAATAAACTGTCTTGTCAACCCCTTCGCAACGATCGCATTCGCGGGCGTTACGGCTATTGAAACAAGTATCGGCTCGACGACCGTCAATGTTGCTGCGCCGAAGATGCTCCCCGAGGCCGCCTTGATCGTTGCCGTGCCTGCGGCGACCCCGGAAGCAAGACCGAAGGTGGTTGCGGACATAGTAGCTACGCCGGGGCTTAATGAGGTCCAGGTCAGCTGAGACGTGATATCGTGAGTCGTGCTGTCGGAATAAGTGCCCGTGGCTATAAATTGTTGTAACGCTCCCTTCGCAATTGTCTGGTTCAACGGGGCCACGCTGATCGAAACCAGGGTTGCGCCGGGGCCGCTTGTTCCCCCTCCGCCTCCGCCGCCGCATGAGGCGATCAGAGACAGGGCAAGAATGATAAAATGTTTTTAATATTCCTTATCCATAATTTTTTCATCACCTTCTCCTTTTTTCATTTTCTCGATGATTAATATGGCTTAATTACCCGGTTCATTCATGGTCTACGGCGTCAAAAAAGGCAATTGATACGCGTAATAGTTCTCCGACATGTCTGCCCTGGTCGGCGTTGTTACCGGCGGCGCAGCGGACGTCATGTCCACTTCATAGGCAGTTATGTAGGCGTAACCCTGGAGTGCGGCGGGGATCGAGCTGGTACTCTTCGATATCACTGTGGCTGCGGTCTTCACCCATGCTCCCCAGACCTCGATGTAATCGTACTGTTGTGTGCCACTGTTCCAGACATCGGCATAGAGGCTGACGTAATACGACTGTGCACCGGTCACCTGATTCCACGTTATATTGATATCATCCCCGGACAGCGATGCGCTGATCCCCGTAGGCAAGGGAAATGTAGTGGTCATTTCCGAAACCGTACTCGCGATAGTAAAGACTGCCGTAGTTGACGCTGTTCCGTAGGTTGCCGTAACCGTGTATGCCCCTATTACAGGCTCGATTCCATAATACCAGTATGCATAGTGCCTCTCATTGGCGGGATAAATGTAGTTCATCACGGTTCCACTGGGGGCCGTAATCACGATGTTCCAGTCGCCTGTCGGGGCAACGGGATTGCCGGTCGTGACGTCCTGAAGAGATGTCCAGATCGCCAAACCATAAATGGGTCCTGCCGGTCCTCCGCTGAACCCGTAATCCAGTATCCCGCCTGCGGCCTTGAGTTCGTAATTCACGGGATTCACGGTAGTGCCGACGGGATAGGAGAATGAGTATTCCGAGACTTTCTCTTGAGATGCAAAGGCGGGTGAGCTCGTATGGTCTGCATACAAGGCCTGTCTATCAATAGCAAAGGCTTTGACCTGGATGAGATAATCCCCCGGCGTCAGGGTCGCAAAGCTGACGATCTCCGACGTGCTCGTGGTAATGCCGCTGACGCACGTGGAAGATGGAGAACAGACATCGTATGAATACGAGCCGGCGCCGTCAACGGGAGGCCAGGAAATCGTGATAGTATTGCTTGCCGAGGGAGAACTCGCATTGGGAGCAGGGCGCGAGATGGTACCCGCAGTTACCGTAAAATCATAATATATAGTAGCCAGTCCGTTTGTTGCCGCAGCACGATAGGTCCCCGGGAGCGGATCGTAAGCCGCCCATTCCCAGCTCATGTAACTGCCGAGGCGCGGGTCTTTATATTCAACAGTGAAAGTATTATTATCCGGGTCGGTAATGGTGATGGTCCACGTCTGATAAGGGCCAAAGCCCTCGCTGTCTCTGAGCGTTGCGAGGACCGATAGGCCGTTTACTCCCGAACCATCATTCAGCGTCCCGCCGGAGACCTGGAGCGTGTACCCGCCGCCGACGTTTGAGGGAGTGGAATTACTTTTACCGCCGCCGCAAGCGGCAAGACTCAGAAGTAAGATGACAGAGGACAGAAGAGAGAGGAGGGTGTGCCCAAATTTCGGAATTCGGAATGCGGACTCATACGTTCTGGAATTCATAAAGCCCCCCTAAAACTGAAAATGGCAGTTGGCCGTGGATCAAGAAGCTCAACACAGCTTATAACTTCTTAATAAACAAAACGTTACATACGCAGCTGGCGTTGGTGACACTCCTCGCCTGCAACAGAGACAAAGCAGCGGTTCGCTGCCTGAATTTGCTATTATTCAATTTTTCCAAAGCGTTACAAGATGACCGGGCGAGGAGAATCCAGAAAAAAATGTAATACTTATTACGATAAACTATAAGTAGCACAGACAATAACTTTTTGTCAAGCCCTTTTTCAATAAAATTTAACTTCCATAAGAATACGGATACCATGGTGTTAAAAGGTACCAAAAGGCGATTGTCGGCCGATTGCTGGATGCAGTGAAAATCAGTTTTCACAGACAAATATGGTTGGGTGAGTTTTTTTATTATTGTCTGGAAAAACAGGGAAAAATCAGCTTAACCAAAAATTCCCAAAAATGACGAGTGTGAAATGAAGCAGGGAACCGGAGATGGACAGGAATTATAGAAAAAGGCTCAGGAAGGAATTGCGGAGTGCGGAATAAAGGCGCTGACAAAATTCTACCGTAGAGGGCGAAGAGAGCGCAGAGAAAAACTCAGAACATATTCTGGGTTAAAGCCAAGACTTCGAGATTTTGATTTAACTCTGCGTCCTCCGCGTGCTCTGCGAGAGATGCCCTTTTGGTACCGGCTTGTCCGGGTTAGGCTTTTGAAAATTCATTCAGCTTTGAGGTACTGAAAGACTTCGATCCTGCCGTTGAGCTGGTCGGCCACGTAGATGCGGTCATGTTCATCGATGGATATGCCGGCGGGGAGGTGCATCTCGCCGGGCCGGGGCCCCAGGTTTCCGACGGACAGGAGCATGTTCCCCGCGCGGTCGAATATCTGGAAATTGCTGAAGGCCGCGTCGGTCACGTAAACGTGCCCTTCGGAGTCCACGGCGATGCCCTTGGGATTGGCGAAAAATCCCGGGCCGTCTCCGGCGGACCCGAACTTGGAGATGAACTTTCCGTCCTGGTCAAAGAGCTGTACCCGGAAGTTCCGCGCGTCGAGCACGTACACCGTGCCCTGCGCGTCAACGGTGACATCGAGGGGCATGTTGAACTGCCCGTTCGCGTCGCCTCGAGCGCCGAATTCGAAGAGCTGTTTGCCGTCGAGGCCGAATACCACCACCCGGTGGCCGAGAAGGTCTGTTACGTAGAGGCGCCCGCGCTGTTCATTCAGGGCAAGCCCCGTCGGCTTGCCGCCTTTCAGGAGAAAGGCCGTTTTGTATTTGCCCTTCGGCGTATAGAGGGCGATCTTCCCGCCCGGCCCGTCCGCAACGTAGACGTTCCCCGCTGAATCCACGACCGCCGCCGAAGGATACCGGATCGTGCCGTCCCCGCCGACGAGGGTCAGGCGCTTCGCCGCGAGGTCGAAGAGCAGCACCGCCTGCATGCCGATGTCGGCCGCGGCAATTTTCCCGCCCCGCGCGAACACGCCGTAGGGACGCTGTAAACGGTCGATATAGTCCTTGCCGAACAGCTTCTCCGAGAAGGAATAGACCTTGCCGATATCGTCGTCGGAATAGATGGACTGGATGTAGTGAATTCGCGGCGGTTCGGGCGGCAACGGCCAGAAGAGATTGTCCGGTTCAGGCGGCCGGGGCGTCGGGCCGCAGGCGGAGATGAAGAGTAGAAATATGAGGAGCGCATAGCGCATGGGGCATAGAGCATAGGGCATCCTTCCGCCCTCTGCCCGTCCGATTCGGGCCTCGCAACCTATGCCGACAACCGTTTTAACCTCCACGATCATTACCCGTTATCTTAGGTACTGGAATACCTGGACCCTGCCGTTGGTCTGGTCCGCGATATAAATATTATCGTGATCATCTATGTAAATACCGGCGGGGGCCCAGAAATCTCCGGCGAGCCTGCCCGTTCTTCCCCAGGTCTGGATAAGCTTTCCTCCCTGGTCGAAGATCAAGACGTTATTGTTCACGCTGTCGGTGATGTAGACGTGGCCGCTGGAATCCACGGCGATCCCTTTGGGCCGAACGGACAAGCCGGGCGTATCTTCTGTTATGTTGAAGTCTCTCAGGAACTTTCCATCCTGGCCGTAGAGGGAAACCCGCAGCCCCCGGCCGTCCAGTACGTAGAGGTTCCCCCCTCTGTCAAGCGTAACTGCTGAGAGGGATTTAAATCCCGTTGTTCCGGAGCCGCTCATGTCGGTCAACCAGTTACCGGTGGTGGTATACACCTTGACCTGCCGGGCGTGGGAATCCGCCACGTAGAGCCTGTTCCTGACATTGTCCACTGCCAGGCCGGAGGGGGACGAGAAATCACCGGCCCTGCCGATCTCTATAAGGAGCCTGCCGTTGCGGTCATAGCCGAAGACCCTTCCCTGCTGCGAATCGGACACGAAGATCACGCCGGTCGCGTCCACGGCGATGGAGGAAGGAGCGAGCAGTCTCACATCCTTGGTGCTATCGAGGACGCGCACCGTGCGCTCGCCACGATCGAACACGAATACCCGGGCGCTCGTTACTGCGCCGGGACCCGCGGGTTTGTAGGGATAGGTATCCGTTACATAGACCCTGAACGCGTCGGCGAACACGCTGTTGGGGCGCTGGAGAGTCGTTGCCGGGTCTGTGGCGTTTGCAAGTTCCCGGAGACTTTCTCCGCGCAGGCTGGCCTCGTTCCTGAGCGTCTCGACGAACAGGAGCCTCAGTTCCGGGCCCCCTGCCGGCGACGGGGATTCATCCCTGCCGGCGATAAAGGCACAACCGGTAACCATAAGGAACGCTATGAAGATGCCGACTGCCTGCTTCATGTTCATAAGTATCTCGTAACTACTCAGATCAGCCGCAAAAAGACGCAGAAGTCACAAAAGGTTGTAGCGTCGGGGTTTATCCCCGACGTTTAGTCGCCCTCAGTAAATGAGGGCGCTACAGGGGACCTGGGTAGTTACAGTATATCACACCACCTTGTCCGCTGTCGGAAAGGGGTCGCGTGAAGGCCGTGAGCGTTTTATTTTTTCGCGTGACAGTAATTGCAAAGCTCGAAGCGCGTTTTTGCCTTGAATGAAAAAAGGTCCCTCGTCTCGGCGCTGTGGGGCTCGTGGCAGCTCGCGCAGGACAGCCGCTTGCCCGGTCGTGAGACGTCTCTCCTGTCCTTTGTGGGGTGCGATGTGCCGGTGCTGAAGCCGGCCACCACGTGCCTGCCGCTCGCCTTTTCCCCATGGCAGGAAACGCAGAGGTCCCACGACGCTTTCCTGAGCCACGTCGGGTACGGGCTCGCGTGAGGGTCGTGGCAAAGGTTGCAGTAGCCGGCATCGGCCGGCCCGTGTTTGAAGGCGCCGCTCAAAATCCTGTCATGACACCGGAAGCATGCTTCCGCAACCGTGGAACCACGCCGTTCCAGCGATTTCGGATCAAAGATCCGGCTGACATCGTTGCGACCGGAGAGGTAGACAACTTTGACCTCCGGGGACAGGGGAGACGCCTTTTTCCCTTTTTTCACGACAAACGAAAGCGTCTCCTGGAACTCGGCGCCTATATCGCCGAGCTCCCAGGTGAGCGCATCGTCTTTTACCTTCGGCTCCCGGGCCTTTCCGCGAAACAGGCCGCTGCCCTTCTGGTACTGCCGTCCCTGGGAAAGACTGTCGACAACACGGATGTTCCTGACCGCCGGGCCCTTGCTGTAGGAGAGGTTTACCACGACCCGCTCCCGGTCCGTGAGCACGGGAAGGTTCATGCTGTTCTTGATCTTCACGTCCGCGGGATAGACCACGAGCTCGATGCGGCTATTCAGCTCGCGCCCCTCTTTGGTGACATTGGGCGCCCTGGGAAGCCTATCGGCCATGCCCACGGCCGTCGTCAGCTTGACGGGAACACCGTATGATTTGAGCAGCGCCGCAACGGCCTTTGCCTGGGCGTCGGAGAGGGCCTGGCGGGTCTTGAACGCGGCCTTTTTTGCGAGGGGCTGATTGTCCGTGTGCGCCTCGATGCGGACCTTGTCCCGCGGGTTCTGTTTGATGTGTGTAAGCGCGTCCAGGAAGAGTTCTTTTATCTTATTTTTCGGAAGGAGGAACGAAGCAGAGGCCGGTTTATATAAGGACGCCGATGGAATGGTGAACACCTGCGGCTCCACGGCCTGTATGGTCTTGACCACCTTCCAGGGATCGTGCGATGAGAACTGGTACTTCACCGGGTAGAGTTCGTGATTATGGCAGGCGAGACAGTTCCAGACCGCCGCGGGACCGTGTATATGCTCTCCCGAGGGGATGCCCTTATGGCACGTTTGGCAGAGCACGTCCTCGGGCTTGGCGTGTTTGATGTCCTTCGGCTCTACTTCCAGGCGGTGGCACCCGGAGCACTCGGCCTCCTGTTCCCGGGTATGGAAAAACTCCGGCCGGAAGTCCTTCGGGACAGGCGTTAATATTCCTTCTTTATTGAAAACCGTGATTTCCCGAACACCGGCGACCTTGAGGGACTCCTTCTTTTTATCGGCGGGCACAAGGACCTTGACGAAGAGTGTATTGAGTTCCGGCTCCAGTTGCAGTCCCTGGAATGCATGGCGCCCGCCGGACGTGTCCACGACGGGGTACTCCCTCTTGTTCACCACGACCTGAAAGAACGGGACAACGGCCCAGTCGGCGGCAGGATCGAGCACGAGGTTCACCCGGCTTCCGACGGTGGAATGATCTTTCGGATAGAGCACGGGAACGGGCCGCTGCTGTGCCTCACCGGCCGTCAGGACCGCGCCGGCGGCTGCCGTTAGGAGCAGTCCTGCCATGAGCAGGCCTGTTCTGAGAACCATGTGTGAACGGTTTTTCCCCATCTTCCTCTGTCGAGCCCCCGTGGTATCCACGGTTACCGTGAATAGCGCTTTTCGCCATGGCAGCCCGGCGCGCATGATCCCCCGTTTTTATTCGGAGTATAGTTCATGGGCATGGACCAGTAGCTGAACCCGACCGCGTCCTGCACGTGATGCGCAAGACCGCTATCCGCGTGGACCTCATGGCACGACCTGCACGATCTGCCCTTGATGCTCTTGTTGACGTGGAGGAAATGCAGGTTTTTTTCCCCGTCTCTGAAACCCGTGGCCCTCGTCGTGATCATTTCGGTGAACGCCGCTTTGCTGTGGCAGGTGAAACAGAGGGCGTACTTGCCGTCGGAGTACGCCGTGTAAAAGTCCGGCGGGTAGTACTTCGCAAGCAGGCGCCAGTAATCCGACCCATGGGGGTCATGGCAGCCGGCGCAGCTCTGCTTCTTCACGGGTCCATGGCCGTTCTTGTTCGCTTCAACAAAGGCCTTCATGTTGTTTATCTTGCCGCTCTTCGTATCGAGCTCTTTATCGTGGCATCCGAGGCACAACTCCATCTCCCGCTTCAAGAGGAGCTTGGACCGGTCTGCAACATGGGGATCGTGGCAGTTCATGCATTTTTTGCCCTCGGAAACGGGGCTGTGCCGGGTGACGGCCTTCTTGCCGCGGTCCGTCTCAGCGGGATGGCACATGGCGCAGAGATCGGGCACCGGAGCGTTCATCATGGCGGGGTTCGCCGAACCGTGGGGACTGTGGCACTGGACGCAGGAGTCCCGTACCGGCGGGTGCACGGTCTTTTTCTTGTCCTTCAGCCCCTCTTCCTTGTCAGGATGGCAGGTGAAGCACAGTGCATTGCCCGGCTGCGCGAGCCGCCCGGGGAAATCACTCTGGTGGTTGTCATGGCAGCCGGAGCAGTCGCCGGAAGCCACGGGCGGATGCATGACCTTCTGCCTGGTCATTCCGTCCGGATGACACTGGAAGCAGAGCTTCGGCATAGGCTCCTTGAGCAAGCCCTTGTTGGGCGACTGGTGCGGGTTGTGGCATGAAGTGCAGTCCCCGCCCATAATGGGCGCGTGCACCACTTTCTTTTTATTCTTCGGTTCATGACACAGGGAGCAGAGGTCCGGCCCCTTCTGGGCGAGGGTGATCGTGAGGTTGCCCGGATGTTTCGTTTTCTTCGCCGGTTCCTGGACAACCAGATGGCAGGCGGCGCACATGCCCTCTTTTACCGGATTATGCACTACCGCGGCCTTGCCCATGGACGAGTGGCATCTGGATGTCACGCAGGAGTCGGTCTGTGCGGGGGCTTCAGACAGGAAAATAAGAAGGGGCGTAACGGAGAGCGCAAAAAAAAGCGCGGCGTGAAATACAAATGCTTGGACGGTTTTCATGAGTGACCCCCGAGGGCGTAACGAAGAGATTATCTTTGATCAACTGTAACAGCTCAGGTCTGCCGCTGAGCACAGGCGCAAAAAAGCGCGCCGTGACCGTCATGGCAGCGCCACTTCAGCCAAAACAGCGCGTGCGCAGCGAAAGCGCTGCGGGTACGGGCGCCGACAGCGTGAAGGGCAATAGCACGCTGGCGCGCCTTGCGCCGAAGCGAAGTGGCTGACCTGAGTAGTTACGACCAACTTTGCAATAAATATGCCTGCAAAATTAGGAGCAGCGACATACTAATGCATTGAATTGTAAAGTGAAACTCAATGATGACAGTCGCATCTTCATTCACTGCCTGAGCATATCCGCTCACGGGTGTTCGTAACCGCTCATATGATTCCGAACCGCTTCATCCGCCTCCGGAACGCGTCCCGCGGCATGCGAAGGAGCTGGGCGGCTTTCGTCTGATTGCCCGCGGCTATCTCGAGGGCCTTTTTGACGAGCGCATGTTCCACATCTTCCATGGAGATGCCTTGATCGGGAATAGCGAACCCGTCGAGAGAGACGGGCATGCCCGTGGCCGCCTCGTGCCGGTTCTCCAAAATTTCCTGGGGGAGGTGCTCCGGCAGAAGGTCCGTATCGACATCCAGGATCATGGCCCGCTCCAAGGCGTTCTTCAGCTCTCTCACGTTGCCCGGCCAGGGATAGAGGAGGAGGATCTGCTCCACCTCTTTCGAGAGGCCGCGTACATTCTTGTGCAGCTCCTGGTTGAAGTACGTGATGAAGTATCGCGCCAAAAGCAGGACGTCATCTCCGCGCTCGCGGAGCGGCGGAAGGTTAACGGGCACCACCTGGAGCCGGTAGTACAGGTCCTTTCTGAATCTGCCCTCGCTGATGGCCTTGGACAGATCCTGGTTCGTGGCCGAGATCACCCGCACATCCACTGTGATGTCCTTCACCCCTCCAACCCGCTTGAAGGTCTTGTTTTCCAGTACGCGGAGGAGCTTGGCCTGCATGCTCAGGTCCATGTCTCCGATTTCATCAAGGAACACCGTGCCGCCGTCCGCCAGTTCGAACAGGCCTTTCTTGGCGGCCTTGGCGTCGGTGAATGCCCCCTTCTCGTGCCCCATGAGCTCGCTTTCCAGGAGCGTCACCGGAAGGGCGGCGCAGTTGACCGCCATAAACGGCTTGTCCGCCCGCGCGCTGCTCGCGTGAACGGCCCTGGCCACAAGCTCTTTGCCCGTGCCGCTTTCCCCCTGGATCAGCACGGTGGTGGCGTCGCTCTTGGCGATCTTGAGGATGAGATTTTTTACTTTCGCCAGCTCTTCGCTCTCGCCGATGAGGGCGTCCACCTGCCCCTTGCACTGCTGCCTGAGCAGGGTCACCTGCTTCCTGAGGGAGCCGGCCTCGAGCGCCTTCTTGATGACGAAGGTGATCTCCTCGAGATTAAAGGGCTTGCTGATATAGTCGTAGGCCCCCAGCTTCATGGCTTTTACCGCGGTCTCAACCATGCCGTACGCCGTGATCATGATGACCATGAGGCCCCGCTCCTGGACATTGATCTTTTCCAGCAGTTCGAGGCCGCTCATGTCCGGCAGGCGATTGTCCAGGAGGACCAGGTCCGGAGCTTCCTCGTTGATGAGCTCGAGCCCTTTTTCCGCTGACTCTACGGTGGTCACGTCGTAGCCTTCCTTTACGAGGTGCTGTTCCAGCGTCCAGCGAATCAGTTGTTCATCGTCCACGACAAGTATCTTCTGCGGCATAGGGGCTCCTTGTTAAGACCCATTTTGGGGATCAGGGTACGGCACGGTTATGGTAAAACTTGCCCCTTTGCCCTGCTGGTGGCTCGCAACGCTGATCTCGCCGCCGTGCTGCTCAATGATGCGCTGGGTGATGGAGAGCCCCAGACCCGTACCCTGCTGCCTGGTGGTGAAAAAGGGGCTGAAAATCTTGCTCACATTTTCCGGGGAAATGCCTTTGCCCGTATCGGTGAATATGACCGTTACCTGCCCCGGTGCGTCCGGAGCAGGATTATCGACCCTGGTCTCGGCCGTAAACTTTCCGCCTTCCGGCATGGCCTGGATGGCATTGAGTGCGATGTTCAGGAACGCCTGCTGCATCAGGTCCGGGTCCAGAGAAAGCCAGGGAATGCCGCTTGCAAGCTTACGCTCGGACGTGATGGCGTATTTGGCAAACTGGGGCGCAAGGAACTCGAGGAGCCTGCCGATCACTTCATTGATGTCCACGGGCGTCATCTTCGGTTCCCGCGGACGGGCAAAGGACAGCAGGTTCCGCACCGCCTTGTCCATGCGCTCCACCTGGGACAGCACCTCTTCCAGCACGGAACGCTTCTGGTCGCCCGGCGGAAGATCTTTCTTGAGCACCTGGATCACGCCCGCGATCCCCGCCAGGGGGTTCTTGATCTCATGGGCAATGCCCGCCGCCATCTCGCCGATGGAGGCGAGGCGGTCCGCCCGCTTCATTTGCTCATAGTGGTACCGTTCCACTCTGCGCCGCGCCCGTTCAAGCTTGGACAGGAGCGAGTTGAAGGCCTCGCCGAGCCTGCCGATATCATCGGCGCTGCGCACTTCCACCCGGGCTTCGAGCCCCCGCTCGGCCCGCTCCATGGTCCTCATGAGGTCTTGAATGGGGGTGGTGACAAAGCGCGTGAGGAACAGCGAGAGAGAGATGGCGAGAACCGCCGTGATCCCGAAGGCCCAGAGGAACATGGTCTTCGAGAGCTCGCCCACCTTCTCCTGCGTCCGGGCCATGGAAACTTCCACCGCAAGGATCCCGTTCAGCTTCGCTTTGGACCCGTGGCAATGCATGCATGGTTCGGCGTTCTCGATGGGGAAGAGCACGGAGAAAATTCCTTCGCTTCGCCGCTTGATGGGCTTTTTGAACTTTCCTTCGAGGAACCACTTCTGCGTCAACGCGTCCACCCTTCTTCCGATCGTCCAGCGCCTCGAGGCTTTCAGGATCACGCCGGTGGGGCTGAATATTTTGACCTGCTGGATGTTGTGATATCCGCCCACGGCCTCGAGGATGCTCTGCACCTCCCTGCTTTTGCCCTGGAGCATGGCGGTGGCGAGGCTCTTCTCGATGGTGTTGGAAATGATGAGCACGTTGTCTTCGAGGGCGTCTTCCATCTGCGCCCGCTGGTAGCCGATGTTGATCCACGTTCCCAGCCCGATCGTCACCGACAGGATGGCGGAAACGGAAACGATGATCTTGGTCTTGAGGCTGGATACGATCGTCATCCGGCGCTCACCTTCCCGACGAGGTCCCCTATGGCGCCGACGCCCTGCTCCGTCATGAACGTCTCAAGGCCTTCGAGGACATCGACGGTGGCCCGGGGGTTGATAAAATTGGCCGTCCCCACGGCCACTGCCGATGCCCCGGCAAGAATGAACTCAAGGGCGTCCTCGGCGGTGACGATCCCTCCCATGCCGATGATGGGAAGCGGGACCGCCTTCGCCGTCTGCCAGACCATGCGCACGGCCACCGGCCTGATCGCGGGGCCGGAAAGACCGCCGGTCCAGTTCGCAAGCCTCGGCTTCCTGCACCGGACATCGATGGACATGCCGAGAAGCGTGTTGATGAGCGACAGCCCGTCGCACCCCGCGTCCCGGGCCGCTTTGGCGAACTCGGTGATGTCCGTTACGTTCGGCGAGAGCTTGGCGATGACCGGCAGTTTCGTGGCCTTCCGGATTGCGGACAGGAGCTCGAAGGCCGCCTTCAGGTCCGTGCCGAAGACGATACCCCCTGCCTTGACATTGGGGCAGGAGATGTTCACCTCGAGGCCGGAGACGCCGGGAACTCCGTCGAGGCGCTCCGCCACGGCCACGTAATCCTCGAAGCTGTAGCCGAAGATGTTCACGATGACCGCGGTGTCGAATTTCCTGAGATAGGGAAGTTTCTCGGTCAGGAAAACATCGACGCCGGGGTTTTCGAGACCGATGGCGTTCAGCATGCCCGACGGCGTTTCCCAGATGCGCGGCGGAGGATTGCCCGTGATGGGCCTGAGGGAGATGCCCTTTACAATGACGCCGCCGAGCGTATTGAGATCCACAAAGTCCGCGTATTCCTCGCCGTACCCGAAGGTGCCCGATGCGGTGAGCACGGGGTTCTTGAGCTTGATCCCGGCGAAGTCGACGGAGAGGTCGGGTTTTGTTTTGATTTTAGATATCATAGCATATCAGTCTATCGAGTTCATTGAGTCTATGGAGTCTTAAGAGTCAAAAACTCTTCAGACCCTTTAGACTCGTTAGACTCTCGACATCCCCACTCGATCTCCCCTGCCTCAAACACCGGGCCTTCCTTGCAGACCCGTTTGTAGCCGCCGGTCTTCACGCCCACCGAGCAGCCCATGCACGCGCCGAGGCCGCAGGCCATGCGCTCTTCCATGGAGACGTAACAGGGAACGGAACGTTCAGCCGCGAGACCGCTCACCGCCGCAAGCATGGGCCGGGGACCGCAGGCGTAGATCGCCGCCGGGACCTTTCCGTCGAGTCCGGAGAGGTAGGCGGCAAGGAGGTCCGTCACCACGCCCCTTGTTCCCCTGCTCCCGTCTTCGGTGGCAATATGCACTTTTTCCAAATCATCTTTGAACTTCTTGATGACGGCCGGCGGCGGCAGGCACTCTTTGTTCCGGGCGCCGAGGAACAGATGAGCACGGGCGCCGAAACGATGGGAGAAAAAAAGGAGCGGAGGAAACCCGCTTCCTCCCGCAACGAGGACCGGCGCCGAGCCCTTTGGGGGAACGGGGAAACCCTTTCCGAAAGGGCCGTGCATCGAGAGCCTCTGTCCCGGCTCCAGGGACGAGAGCAGGGCCGTGCCTCTGCCTGCGATGCGGTAGTAGAGCTCAAGCGAGCTTTTTGAGATGATGGACGAGACGCCGAAGGGCCGCGCGAGCAGCGGGTCCATGGTCTCGGACACTCTCAGCATCACGAACTGGCCGGGAAGCGCGGCAGCGGCCGCTTCCGGCGCCCTGAGTACGATGCGGTAGTACTCTTTGCCGACGGGGGTGTGAACAAGAATTGTTGCCTTGTGCAGCTTAGTCAAAGGCAATCTCGATCTCCTGTATCTCGTATTCCACGGTCTTGCCGGGGGCCTTGATGGTGACCACATCGCCCACCTTGTGGCCGATGAGCGCTTTGCCGACGGGAGACTGCACCGATATCTTCCCCTTCTTGATATCGGCCTCCTCCTGCCCCACGAGGGTGTACTTCCTGGTCTCGCCGGTGTCCGTGTCCCCCAGCGTCACCGTGGCGCCGAATACCGCCTTTTCGTTCGTAAGCCTCGACACGTCGATGATCTGGGCGTGGACCAGCTTGTGCTCAAGCTCGCGCTTCTTGGCGTCAATGTGCCCCTGGCGCTCCTTGGCGGCATGATACTCGGCGTTTTCCGAAAGGTCGCCGTGGGCGCGCGCTTCCTCGATGTCCTTGATGTTCTTGGGCCGTTCGACCTTGATCAGACGGTCGAGCTCTTTCTTGATCTTTTCGTAGCCCTCTTTGGTCATGGGAACCCTGGTCGTCATTGCTTTTGATACTCCTGGATGGATTTTACCTGGAACGGCTTCGCTTTCATCGCCGCGATGCCCTTTACCGCCGCTTTCGCCGCCGAGATCGTGGTGAAGTACGGGATGCCCTGGGTGAGCGTCGTGCGCCTGATGGAATAGGAGTCCTTTTGCGACTCCGCGCCGTGGACCGTATTGATCACCAGGTCTATCTGCCGGTCCTTGATGCTGTCCACGATGTGCGGCCTGCCCTCGAACACCTTGTTCACGGTCTCGACGGCCACCCCCCGCTTCCGGAGATACTCGGCGGTCCCCCGGGTGGCCACCAGGGTAAATCCCGCTTTCTCAAGTCCCGCCGCTACTTCGAACACCGCAGGCTTGTCCTTGTCCTTCACGCTGATGAATACGCGGCCCGCCATCGGCATCGGGTTGCCTGCCGCTATTTGCGACTTGGCAAAGGACATGCCGAAGTCCATGTCAATGCCCATGACCTCGCCCGTGGATTTCATTTCGGGACCAAGGAGCGTGTCCACGCCGGGGAATTTGGCAAAGGGGAAGACCGCCTCCTTCACCGCGATGTGTTTGATCTTCACCTCGCTGGTGAAGCCGAGCTCGGCGAGGGTCTTGCCCGCCATGACCCGGGCCGCAAGTTTTGCGAGCGGCACGCCGATGGCTTTGCTGACGAAGGGGACCGTTCTCGAGGCCCGCGGATTCACCTCAAGGACATAGACCAGGCCGTCCTTGACGGCGAACTGAATGTTCATAAGACCTATCACGCCGAGGTCGAGCGCAAGGGTCCTCGTCTGGCGGTCGATCTCGCCGATGATGTCCCGGGGGAGCGAGAACGGAGGGAGCGAACACGCCGAATCTCCCGAGTGGACCCCCGCCTCCTCGATATGTTCCATGATGCCGGCAACGACGACGGTTTTTCCATCGGAGATGGCGTCCACGTCGATCTCGACGGCGTCTTCCAGGTACCGGTCAACGAGCACCGGCCGGTCGGGGGACGCCTTCACCGCCCTCGTCATGTAGTTCCGGATGCTCTCTTCGTCGTAGACGATCTCCATGGCGCGTCCGCCGAGCACGTATGACGGCCGTACCATGACGGGGTAGCCGATGCGGTTCGCCGCTTCCACGGCCTCGTCGCAGGAAACCGCGGTCCCGCTCTCCGCCTGCCGCAGGCCCAGTTTTTCCAGCAGTTCCTTGAAGCGCTTCCGGTCCTCTGCCCGGTCGATGCTGTCGGGCGACGTACCGAGGATGGGAACGCCCAGTTTTTCGAGGGGCGCCGCAAGCTTGAGCGGCGTCTGTCCGCCGAACTGGACGATCACGCCCACCGGCCGTTCTCGCTCTATAATATGGAAAACGTCTTCCAGTGTCAAGGGTTCGAAATAGAGGCGGTCCGACGTATCGTAGTCCGTGCTGACTGTTTCGGGGTTGCAGTTCACCATGATGGTTTCGAAACCATCTTCCTTGAGCGCAAAGGCGGCATGGACGCAGCAGTAGTCGAACTCGATGCCCTGGCCGATCCGGTTCGGTCCCCCGCCGAGGATCACCACTTTCTTACGGTCGGTCGGGTTTGCCTCACATTCTGCCGAGTTAAGGAGTTGGGGAGTTGAGGAGTGCGGAGTTGAACTCTTTAACTCCTGAATCCCTGAGCTCCCTAACTGATAAAACGGTTTTTCGTACGTTGAATATAAATACGGCGTATGCGCCTCGAACTCCGCCGCGCAGGTGTCCACGGTCTTGAACACCGGGGTAATGCCCAGCCCCTTTCTCGCCTTGCGCACCGCCTCTTCCGTGGTCGTGAGGAGCTTGGCAAGCCTCCGGTCGGAAAAACCATATTCTTTCGCGATCCTGAGGGGATGGTCGAGGGACGAGGACGTTTCCGAGAGGACGCGCGACCCTCTTTCTCGAAGCTCTTTTTCCATATCAACGATCTGTTTGATCTGGTGCAGGAACCACGGGTCGATCTTCGAAAGGTTGAACACCTCGTCCACGCTCATGTCCGCCCGGAAGCCGTCGGCAATGTACCAGAGACGCTCCCAGTTGGGCACGCTGATCTTCTGGCGGATGTCGGCGATCCCGTGTTCCACGTCGCCGTCGCGTTCGCGGCGGGACTCGAGACCGTAGCGGTCGATCTCGAGGGACCGCAGCGCCTTCTGGAAGGACTCCTTGAAGGTCCTGCCGATGGACATGGCCTCGCCCACGGACTTCATCTGCGTGGTGAGGGTGGCGTCGGCCTGGGGAAATTTTTCGAAGGCGAACCGGGGATACTTTACGACGACGTAGTCGATGGTCGGCTCAAAGGAGGCCGGCGTCGCCTTCGTGATGTCGTTCAGGATCTCGTCGAGGGTGTAGCCCACGGCAAGCTTGGCCGCGAACTTCGCAATGGGAAAGCCCGTGGCCTTGGACGCCAGGGCGGAGCTCCGCGAAACGCGGGGGTTCATCTCGATGACGACCATGTGTCCGTTCTTCGGGTCCACGGCGAACTGGATGTTCGAGCCGCCCGTGTCCACGCCGATCTCGCGGATGATCCGGAGCGAGGCGTCGCGCATGATCTGGTATTCCTTGTCCGTGAGCGTCTGGGCAGGCGCAACGGTGATGCTGTCGCCGGTGTGGACGCCCATGGGGTCGAGGTTTTCGATGGAGCAGACGATCACCACGTTGTCCTTGGAGTCGCGCATCACTTCAAGCTCGTATTCCTTCCATCCGACGACGGACTCCTCGACGAGCACCTGGTGCACCGGGCTCGCGTCCAGGCCGCGCGTGATCAGCTCGGTGAACTCCTCGCGGTTGTACGCGATGCCGCCGCCGGTGCCTCCGAGGGTAAAGGCAGGCCGCAGGATGGCGGGAAAACCGACCGTCTCCAGAATTTCGTAGGCCTGGTCCAGGTTCGTTGCGAAGCCGCTCTTGGGCACCGCGAGGCCGATGTTCTCCATGGCCTCCTTGAAGAGTTCCCGGTCTTCGGCCTTCTTGATGGCGGGAAGCTTGGCGCCGATAAGCTCGACGCCGTATTTTTCGAGCGCCCACGACTCGGCAAGAGAGACCGCGATATTGAGCGCGGTCTGGCCGCCCATGGTCGGGAGGAGCGCGTCGGGCCGCTCGCGCTCGATGATCTTTTCGACCACGTCCGGCGTGATGGGCTCGATGTACGTGCGGTGCGCCATCTCCGGATCGGTCATGATCGTGGCCGGGTTCGAGTTCACGAGGACGATCTCGTACCCTTCTTCCTTGAGCGCCTTGCAGGCCTGCACACCCGAGTAGTCGAACTCACAGGCCTGCCCGATCACGATCGGCCCCGCGCCGATAATGAGGATCTTTTTGATGTCTGTCCGCTTCGGCATGTAACCCTTCCTCTCAAACCTTAACGCATTGGAAATTGAAAATTGAAAATTTTAGAATGAGGATCAGTAATGTTTCATTTTCCAATTTGCACTTTACAATTTTCAATTTACAATCGGCGTCAGCCGTCATGCTCCTGCACCCAGCCGTTCTCCAACCCATACTTCTCCATGATCTGATACGCCTCTTCGTACTCCGCGGAGGTGACCCTGCGCGAGAGCTCCTTGAACTCCTTCGCCCTGTATGCAGGGAAGTACTGGGCCATGAGGCTGATGTATACGTCCTTCGAGATCTCCTCGGCAAGGAACTTCATGATCTCCTCTGTTCCGGACAGCCCGCCGGGCAGAACGAGATGGCGGATGATAAGGCCCCGCCTGGCAATGCCCATCTCATCGAGCGCCAGGTTGCCCACCTGGCGGTACATTTCCTTGATCGCCGCCCGGTTGATCTCCCGATAGTGCGGGGCGCTGGAATATTTCATGGCCGCCGCGTTGTCGGAGTACCGCATGTCGGGAAGATAAATGTCCACGATGCCGTCAAGGATCCGAAGCGCTTCAAGAGATTCATATCCGCTCGTGTTGTACACGATGGGCAGGGTAAAGCCCCGCTCCTTCGCGATTCCCAGCGCCTTCAGCATCTGGGGCATGAAGTGCGTCGGCGTAACCAGGTTGAGGTTGTGGCAGCCCTGCTCCTGGAGATACAGCATCTGGCAGGCCAGTTCCCCGATGGTCCGCTCCGCGCCGTTCCCCATCTGGCTGATGGGATAGTTCTGGCAGTAGACACAGCGCAGATTGCAGTTTGTGAAGAATATGGCGCCGGAACCCCTGGTGCCTGACAGCGGCGGCTCTTCGCCATGATGCGGGCTCACGCTCGATATGACCGGGTTCAACCCTGACTTGCAAAAGCCTGACTTGTTATCTTCAAGCCGATTCACCCCGCACTCGCGGGGGCAGACACGGCAAGATTCGAGGAGTTTATATGCAGCCTCGATACGCTCGGCAAATTCATTTTTAGCAAGCAATAACGCCATGAAACAAAACCGGTCGCCGGCAGAGACGCAAAGAGCGCAATGGTTTAATTCACCTTAACTGACTTTCGCCGCTCTTTGCGTGCTTTGCGCCTTTGCGAGAGTATCTTTTTTCCGTTCGTTCTCCATCATCTCAATAAACCGTTGAAAGAGGTACCTGCTGTCGTGCGGCCCCGGCGACGCCTCGGGGTGGTACTGCACCGAGAATGCGGGCAGGGTCTTATGCCGGATGCCTTCACAGGTCTTGTCGTTCAGGTTCATGTGCGTCATCACGACCTTGTCCTTCACCGTCTCCATGTCCACCGCGAAGCCATGGTTCTCGGCCGCGATCTCGACCTTGCGCGTGGTCAGATCCATGATCGGCTGGTTCCCGCCGTGGTGGCCGAACTTGAGCTTGTACGTTTTTCCTCCCAGGGCAAGTCCCAGGAGCTGCTGCCCCAGACAGATGCCGAAGATCGGCTTCTTTCCCAGGAGCTTCTTGATATTGTCGATGGCGTAGGTGACCGGCTCGGGGTCTCCCGGCCCGTTTGACAGGAAAACGCCGTCGGGATCCATGGCGAGCACCTCGTCCGCGGACGTCGTCGCAGGGACCACCGTCACGTCACATCCGGCGCTCGTGAGCAGACGGAGAATATTGCGCTTGATCCCGTAATCATATGCTACGACTTTATAGTTGCTCGAGGCTATCCTGCCGTAACCCGTCTCCAAGGTCCAGTCAGCCTCATCCCAGTGATAGGGTTTCTTGCAGGTGACGTCTTTGACCAGGTCCAGGCCGCTCATCTTCGGAAGCTTCTGTGCCTTGGCGACGACGCTTCCGGGGTCCAGGTCTTTGGTGGAGATGACGCCCGGCTGCGCGCCGAAGTCCCGGGTATGGCGCGTCAGCGCCCGCGTGTCGATCCCCTGGATGCCCACGATCCCGTGCTCGCTGAGATATGCATGAAGGGACTTCTTTGCCCGCCAGTTGCTCGGGAAGTCCAGGTACTCCTTCACGATGAAGCCTTCCACGCAGGGCCCGGCGGACTCCACGTCCTCGTCGTTCACGCCGTAGTTCCCGATCTGGGTATAGGTCATCGTGACGATCTGGCCTTTGTACGAAGGATCAGTCAAAATCTCCTGATAGCCGGTCATGCTCGTATTGAACACCACCTCGCCGGAAGTCTCCCCTTCAGCGCCGAAGGAGGTCCCCTCGAACACCATACCGTCTGCCAGTGCAAGAATCGCCTTTTTCATACCATGCCGTCCTTTTTACCGCATTTCTTGGACCGAGGCAACCATGTTGCCGTTTTTCCATTCAACGCCGACACGGTCGGCTCGCTCCATATCAGAACTTGTCCCTCACCTGTCCCTTGATATCCACCACTTCTCCGCTCGCCCTGTCCCCCTCTACAATCACGAGAATGAAGTGATAGAACCCGCCCTCTTTGTCAGAGGCATAGAGCGGCGCTCCGCCTCCGCCGGCAATGATATGCGGAATGCCATCCACCGTCTTTCGGAGATACAGGTGGTCGTGACCCGTAAATACGATGGTCACGTTATTCTTCACAAAGAGCGCCTGAAGCCGGTCCCTCTCCTGCGGATACTTGTCGAGGCTGCCGCCATAGTGCCTTCCTTTATCTTTGTCGGGATACAGCGGATGGTGTATGAACGCGAACTTGTGTTTCCGGGAGGAGTTTGCAAACACCCCTTCCAGCCATTTATATTGCTCGCCCGTGATCTTTTTCTCTTCCCCCGTAAGGTGGGAGTCGAGGACGATGAAGAGTGAGTTCCCCGCCGTGAACGAGTAATAAAGCTCGTTCCCCGGAAGGTCAACCTCTTCCTTGTACATCAGCTCGCTGTCAATGTCGCTCACATCATGGTTCCCCACGGTGAGAAAGTACGGCACCGTGACGGGCTTCGACAGTTCCTGGAAGCGGGCCCAGTATTTCAGATTCCCCTGCGTGGGCACCTGGTCGCCGGTATTTACAATAAAGTCCGGCTTCCGCTCCATGGCCATGGAGATGAGTTTGCGATATTCGTCATCGCCGGACCGGTTGTCGCCCAGCACCACGAAGGAAAACTTCCCCTGTATCTTCTCCAGGGCCGCGAGCTTCCGGCTGATCTGTTGGTCCTGGGCGGCAAAGGCAACAGAAGCCGTCAGCACGGTCACCAAAACCGCTGTGAACCACTTTCTCATTCGACTGTTGTCTCTCATTAGTAGGGGCGGCCCTGTGTGGCCGCCCGAAGCAGGGCAACCACATAGGGTTGCCCCTACGATATTCCGCATTCCGCACTAAATTTTTCCACCCACCATCGTCTGTACCGCCCTGCCCTTGAGCTTCCAGCCATTGAAAGGCGTATTCTTTGACTTTGATATGAACTGCGCTGCATCCACGGTCCATTCGACATTCGGATCGATGATCGTGATGTCCGCATCGGCGCCGGACGCGAGGCTGCCCTTATTCAGTTTGAGTATCTCCGAGGGATTCATGCTGAGTTTCCTTACCGCCTCGGACAGCGCAAGCGTTCCTTCCTGCACCAGCTTGAACGTCAGCCCGAGCGCCGTTTCCAGCCCCACGATCCCGAAGGGCGCGTAGTCGAACTCGACCGATTTTTCGTCCATCCCGTGCGGCGCGTGGTCCGTGGCGATAACGTCGATGGTCCCGTCCTTGAGGCCCTGCTTGATGGCAGCCACATCTTCAGCGGTCCTGAGCGGCGGATTCATTTTCGCCATCGTATTGTACCCCCGGGCCGCCTCATCGGTCAACGTAAAGTAATGCGGGCAGGTCTCCGCCGTGACCTTCACGCCCCGCTGCTTTGCCTCGCGGATCAGCCGCACCGAGCCCGCCGTGCTCACATGGGCGATATGCAACCGGCAGCCGGTCAGCCCGGCGAGGGCGATGTCGCGGGCCGTCATCACATCCTCGGCTGCTGCGGGAATTCCCCGGAGCCCCAGCTCCGTTGACACGAACCCTTCGTTCATGACGCCCTTGGCCGAGAGGCTCGCGTCTTCGCAGTGCGAGATCACCGCGAGGTCGAATATTTTCGAATATTCCATGGCCCGGCGCATGATGGCCGCATTCATCACCGGCTTGCCGTCGTCCGAGATTGCAACGCACCCTGCCTGATGCAGTTCGCCCATCTCGGCCAGTTCTTCGCCTTTGGAGCCCTTGGTGATTGCGCCGATGGGAAATACCCGCGCCGCTGCCTCTTTGGCGGCCTGGGAGATGATGAACTCCGTCACGGACCGGCAGTCGTTTACCGGATTGGTGTTCGGCATGGAGCAGACCGAGGTAAAGCCTCCGGCCCTGGCCGCCGCGGTGCCCGTAGCGATCGTCTCTTTATACTCAAACCCCGGTTCGCGCAGATGCACGTGCATGTCGATCAGCCCCGGCACAACGATCTTGCCCGCGGCGTCGATCACCCGGGCGCCGTTCCCCGCAAGCGAGCCCGGCTTGCCGAGCTTCGCGATCTTTCCGTCCGAGACGAGGATATCGAGCTTCTCGTCAATCTTGTTCGCCGGGTCGATGATGTGGCCGTTTTTGATAAGAATGTTCATGGCTAAACCTTTTCACCGCATTCCGTAATCCGCATTCCGCATTCCGCATTCATCACGCTTCTGCCTTCGCTCCGCCGGACAGCAGGAACATCACCGCCATGCGGACGGCCACGCCGTTCGTTACCTGGTCGAGGATGACCGACTGATTATCCGCCACATCGGACGCGATCTCGACCCCGCGGTTCACGGGGCCGGGATGCATGACAACTACCTTTTTCTCCGCACGGTCCAGCCGCGTCCGATTCAGCCCGTAGAGTCCCGCGTACTCCCGCACGCCCGGAAAGAGCCCCGCTGCCTGGCGCTCGAGCTGCAGCCGGAGCATCATGACCACGTCGGCGCCCTTCACCGCCTCATCCATGTCGTAATAGACCCGCGCCCCCAGTTTCTCGATCCCCGCGGGGATCATCGTTGCCGGACCGCAGACGCGGACCTCGGCCCCCATGGTCGTGAGGCCGTAGATGTTCGAACGGGCCACGCGGCTGTGCATGATGTCGCCCACGATGGCAACGGTGATGTTGTCGAGCCTGCCGAGCTTTTCCCGGATGGTGAACATATCGAGCAGGGCCTGTGTGGGATGCTCGTGGAAACCGTCGCCTGCGTTGATCACCGAGCTCTTGAGCCGTGTGGACAGGAACTCCGGCGCGCCGGAGCAGGAGTGGCGGATGATGATGATGTCGCTTTTCATGGCTTCTATATTTCTCGCCGTATCCAGGAGCGTCTCGCCCTTGACCACGCTCGAGCTCGATGGGGAGATATTGATCACATCCGCCGACAGGCGCTTGCCCGCCAGCTCAAAGGACGTCCGGGTCCTTGTGCTCGCCTCGTAGAACAGGTTGATCACGGTCTTGCCCCGGAGCGTCGGAACTTTCTTGATCTCCCGCTCGGACACGTCCTTGAACGTCGCCGCCGTATCGAGGATGAGCTTTATCTCATCAACGGTCATGCCTTTAATGCCGAGCAGGTCTTTTGAACTGAGTGACATGGATCAACCTCTATTGTAACGGATAAATCTGTAGGGGCGGCCCTGTGTGGCCGCCCGTAGCAGGGCAACCACATAGGGTTGCCCCTACGATATTCCGCATTCCGCATTAGCCTCATTCGCCGAGAATCACGACCTTCTCCTCGACCCCGTCCTCGGCGAGCATCACTTCCACCTTCTCCTTTGCCGAGGTCGGGAGGTTCTTGCCCACGAAGTCGGCACGGATGGGGAGCTCGCGGTGCCCCCTGTCCACCAGCACGGCCAGTTGGACTCGCTTCGGCCTGCCGTAGTCCATGATGCTGTTCAGCGCGGCGCGGATGGTCCTGCCCGTAAAGAGCACGTCGTCCACGAGCACGATCAGTTTGCCCTGGACATCAAAGGTGATGTCCGTGGCCTGCGGAACGGGCTGGGACTTTCTTGTCGACAGGTCGTCGCGATACATGGTGATGTCCAGGCTGCCCACGGGGACGTCGACGCCCTCGATCTCCCGGATCTTTGCCGCCAGCCGTCTGGCTAGGTGCACCCCGCCCCGCTGGATGCCGATAAGGCCGAGTTCCTTCGCGCCCTTGCTTTTCTCGAGCATCTCGTGGGCGATCCGCGTCAGGGCCCGGTCGATGCCGGCTTTGTCCAGAATGAGGGCTTTTTCTCTCATGTTCATCGAGCAGGCTCCTGAATCTCTTTGGAAAAAAGGCGCAAAAAAACCTTCTCCCGTCACTTCCAGGGAGAAGGTTTGTATTCGCACCAAGGCGTTAGTCTGTTGGAGAGACTTACCATCGGGAACCCTTTCTGGCCTCACAGGACCAGATTTAAAGAGGATTACTTCTTAACTGAGCCTAACAATACCCCAACTGCCGGCCTGCTGTCAAGAACTTTCATCACGGCCCCACAGGCGTGGGCAAAAGCTACCAAAGAGCTTGAGGAGAGATAAGGGGTATTATGCCGTCTTTTAAAGGGCATATCAGGCTGAGTTTAAAAAGGGCAGGAAAGGAGTTCAGGGAGCTTAATGAGTGGATGGATGGGAGCAGGGTAAGCGTAATCTCCCCGTTACGGGGACAGCACCCTTTCGCTCTGCCGCGCAAGCGTGCACATTGGACAATGGCTGCACAAGGATATATGTCTTGTCCCCGCAGCACTTACGCTTCGCACGTGCCTGCTTTGGGATAAGTGGCTTTACCTTGATCTGCGGGGCACTTAAAAGCGCGTCTATCTCTCAAGGGCTGCTGTCCCCTGCTCTTTTATCCCCGTAACTGAAGGATTACGGGTAAGCTCAATAATTGCTTGACATGATAGCGGCAATATCTCATTATAACGAAATCCGTTATCGGAGTTAGATAATGATAAGAGATTTTTTTTAGGTTTTATAAAGATTCACATATTGCACCATGCCTCAAAAGAGCCCATCTACGGCCTTTGGTTTATTGAGGAGCTCAAGAGGCATGGATACAGGATCAGCCCCGGGACGCTCTATCCCATACTCCACAGGCTGAAGAAGAAGGCCTTTTAAAATCCTATTCGGAAAATGTGGAAGGAAAGATAAGGAAATATTATAAAATAACCCCAAAGGGACTTCGCATATTTTTAAAGGTTAAGGAAAAGGTAACTATTCAGCTCCCTAAACAGCTGTCAAAGCAGAAGCTTGACTTGACGAC
>ERZ1292625.1654-Hain-H41-01um-R1-1654-length-24921-cov-8_pt1 | contig 24921 bp, 22 predicted proteins | sample MGYA00564400_ERZ1292625 | MGnify/ENA primary metagenome ERZ1292625 (study PRJEB36523, sample SAMEA6512639) | groundwater metagenome | collected 2019-01-08 | study: AquaDiva: Metagenomics assemblies of 32 groundwater samples | reverse complement strand
TGATAAGGGCTGATATCAATTTTTTGAGAATGATGGGTAATTTCATTGGCTAAAATCTCAGCGCTAGCGGGCGCCATAACTATTCCATAGCGAAAATGACCGGTATTCATAAATAAATTAGATAGCGTCGAATGCCTACCGATATAGGGCGAATTCTTTTTTGTAGCAGGACGTAATCCAGCCCATTGCTTGATGATAGGCATTTTATCCAGCAACGGCAGTATCTCACGCGCTTTTTTCATCAGGGTATTGCGTGCTGTGATGGTAATTTCTTTATTAAAACCAACATCTTCAATCGTGCTTCCCACGAGTAGATGGCCATCTTGTCGCGGGATCATATAAACATTGTCTTTTATCAAAATATTGGTAATGGGAGGCTCATTAAATTTAAATAAGAGCATTTGACCCTTGATGGGTTTAATATCTATTCCTAAGGCGTGAGGTCCCAGAAGGGTTTTACTCCATGCACCTGCGCTGACGACATAGTAATCTGCGAAAATCTGATCTTGTGCGGTAGTCAATGAATGAACGTTATGATTCCGTATGTTGATTTGGTTGACTACACAATTTTCGATAATTTTCCCACCCAATTGTAAAACGCTTATGTGTAACGATTTTAGTAATCGGGGATTACGTACTTGCGCAATATCAGGCATCAAGATTGATGAATTATTTTCTTGATCCCGGTTACCGGGATTGTGTTTCTTATTTACGTGAATATCTGTATGTGAAGTTGCAAGATATTTGATTTTGGTAGGATACTGTAGGCGCCAAGCTTCAATAATTTTTTTATCAACAAAGGATAGAATTTTCATACCCGAGATTAAGTACTCGGGATCGATCCCAGACGCTTTATATAAATTTGATGTCCATTGTGGGAATAACTGAGCGCTGTAGTGAGAAAGCCTGTTAACATCATCTGAATAATCCCAGGGGCAGAGTGGCGACAAAATTCCCCCGCCTGCCCAAGATGATTCTAGACCGACTTCATTGCGTTCTATCAGGGTGACTCTGGCACCTTGCAATAAAAGCTGCTCAGCTGTTGCCAGTCCGATGACTCCCGCGCCAATAATGATGACATCTTGCTTCATAAGAAGTTTTAGTCTGTTCCCTAGATAAGGGGTTCCATATGTGTTTGAATCATTGTTTAAATTAAACGAGCTGTTATTAGTAGTGTTGGATGATTAAACCTAACAATTTATACCCAAACGGTTGAAAGATAGAATATTAATCTAATAAGCAATCGTGTGATCGACTGCGGTTTCTAGATTAAATATAGAACGACTAGGGTTGTTATGGAGATATCAATCTAGCTGGAATTGTAAAAAAGAACAACTTCAATTATGCTATGACTTGTAATCTAATTTGAAAAACAGGAGATCGAATTTTACATGAATAAATTATTGTTACTGTTGATAATCGCGATGACAACATTATTTCTCGCGGCTTGTGAAGGAAAGAAAAGCTTGGATGGTCATCCAATGGACAAACCGCCGCCTTCAGCTTATGCTCCTAGAGATTCTGAGCCATCATTAGATAAAGCTGATGATAAATAAGAAGGTAACGCTGATGTAACGATCGTTGCATTATTAAGCTTAATTTTCTTAGCCCCTAGCCTTAAAACTAGGGGTTTATTTTTATAAGCTTTTCTCTTCTAAATTCAAAGGATCTTCGCGTAACTTTCTTTCTCTACCGTGAGTGATTCGATATAAAACGGGCAGCACCAACAGTGTTAACGTAGTCGAAGATAGAATTCCTCCAATAACAACTGTTGCAAGGGGACGTTGTACCTCTGCACCAGTTCCAGTCGCTAATGCCATTGGTAAGAATCCAATCGACGCCACCAGTGCGGTCATCAATACTGGACGTAACCGTGTCAGCGCACCTGTTTGAATGGCTTCATCCAGAGACATGCCTTTTTCAATCAAACCGCGAATAAATGCCAACATCACCAGTCCATTCAACACTGCAACCCCTGAAAGTGCAATAAATCCGACCCCTGCGGAAATAGAGAGCGGAATATCGCGTAGCCATAGCGCCAATATCCCTCCAGTTAATGCAAACGGTACACCGGTAAACATTAAAAGTCCGTCGCGGAAATTTCCAAACATGGTATACAGTAAGATAAAAATTAAGGCTAATGCTAGTGGAATTACAATCTGTAAACGTTGTGCGGCAAAAATCATCTGCTCAAATTGACCACCCCAGGTTGTCCAGTAACCAGGTGGAATGCGAATTTTTTTATTAATCAATTGTTCCGCTTCGTTCACAAAAGAACCTAAATCGCGACCGCGCACATTCGCTGTTACCACGATACGGCGCTTACCATTTTCCCGGCTGACTTGGTTGGGTCCTTGTGTCATTTCAAAGCTGGCTACTTCACCTAAGCTGACAAAAACCGGCTTGGCAGCCTGGGCTGCTTGGCCTCCTTGTGCTCCCGCTCCCTGTGGTGCATTGATTGGTAATGCCACACTTTGCAATGGAATACTAATAGGCAAACGTTTTAATGCTTCAATGTCGACGCGCAAATGTTCAGGCAACCGTATCTGCAAATCAAAACGTCGATCGCCTTCAAAAATCAATCCAGTGGTTCTCCCACCTACAGACATCGCTACTACATCTTGCACATCCCGGCCATTTAAGCCGTAGCGCGCCATTTTGGTGCGATCCATCTGAATCGATAGCACAGGCAAGCCAGTTACCTGCTCTGTTCGTACATCTGCGGCGCCGGGTACGGTTGCTAGTAGTTGCTCGATTCTCTTGCCGATATCCAATAGCTTATCGATGTCATCGCCAAATACTTTGACGGCAACATCAGCACGCACACCGGACAGCAATTCGTTAAATCGCATTTGTATCGGTTGGGTAAATTCATAATTGTTACCAGGAACCTGGTGTACTATTTTTTCTATTGCTGCGATTAATTCAGCTTTAGTTCGATAGGAACCTGTCCATTCCGATTGAGGTTTTAGAATGATGAAGGTGTCTGCCACACTCGGCGGCATTGGATCGGTAGCAATTTCAGCAGTACCAATTTTGGAAAATACACGTTCGACTTCGGGAAAATTTTTAATGGTTCTTTCGAGCTCGTTTTGCATGTCAATGGCTGTAGTTAAACTGGTGCCTGGGATACGGATTGCGTGCAAGGCAATATCCCCTTCATTCAAACTGGGTACAAACTCGCTGCCAATGCGCGTTAGCAATAGGCCGGATAGCACGACGATCACAATCGCAATGGTCACGGTCAGTTCACGGTTATTTAGGGTTGCTGTCAGCAATGGCAAATAAGTTTTTTTCGCCCATTGCATGACACGACTTTCTTTCTCTTGTACTTTGCTAGATAGAAAAAACGCAATTGCAGCCGGTACGAAAGTAATCGAAAGAATCATCGCGCTAACCAATGCAGTTACTACTGTCAATGCCATCGGGTGGAACATTTTTCCTTCTACCCCGGTTAAAGCAAAAATTGGCAAATACACAATGATGATAATGAGTTCACCATAAATCAGTACCCGGCGCGCTTCCTTAGAAGCATCAAATACCAAATCGAGACGTTCAGATAGTGTCAATCCTCGTTTTAGCCGCATCTGCTCATGTGCCAGCCGCCGAATACTGTTTTCGACAATCACGATTGCACCATCCACAATAATGCCGAAATCAATCGCACCTAAGCTCATCAGATTGGCGCTGACATGATTCGTTACCATGCCAGTGAAGGTAAACAGCATCGACAAAGGAATGACAAAAGCAGCGATGAGGGCGGCACGCAAATTACCCAAAAACAACAACAATACGACAATAACTAGCGCCGCCCCTTCAATCAGATTGGTGGCTACGGTATGGATCGTTTTGTCGACCAATATGGTGCGATCATACACGGGGGTTGCTACAATACCTTCTGGCAGGCTTTGATTGATTTCGGTTAATTTTTTCGCAGCAGCTTGTGAAACGATCCGGCTGTTTTCTCCAATCAGCATATGCACGGTGCCCATGACGACTTCTTTGCCATTTTGCGTTGCGGCGCCAGTGCGCAGCTCTTTGCCAATCAAGACGTCAGCTACATCCTTGACACGAATCGGCATTCCCTGCGGTGAACCAACAATGATGTTGCTAACTTCTTCGATATGCGTGATTTGCCCCGGAATACGAACCAGTTGTTGCTCGCCGCTTTTTTCAATATAACCGGCACCTACATTCAGATTATTTCTCTCCAAAGCCAGCATGAGATCCGCCAATGTCAATCCGAGCGAGATCATTTTCTCGGGATAAGGCACCACATGATATTGTTTGACATATCCACCGACAGTGTTGATTTCGGTAACGCCTTTCACCATTCGGAGCTGCGGACGAATTACCCAATCCTGAATTTCGCGCAAATCCGTCGGTGTATATTCGCTACCGTCCGGTTTCTTTGCGCCTTTTTCGGTATCAACGGTCCACATGAAGATCTCGCCTAAGCCAGTGGAAATTGGCCCCATGATAGGTTCGATACCAACCGGCAAGCGACCCTTTGCTTCTTGGATTCGCTGACTGACTTGTTGTCGAGCAAAATAAATATCGGTGCCATCTTTAAAGATCACGGTTACTTGCGATAATCCATAGCGGGAAATCGAGCGGGTGTAATCCAACTTTGGCAGGCCTGCCATGATGGTTTCAATTGGGAAGGTGATGCGTTGCTCAGCTTCAACCGGTGAATAGCCCGGTGCATTCGTGTTAATTTGCACCTGTACATTGGTGATATCAGGAACTGCATCAATCGGAAGGTGCTGATAACTGTAAATGCCTATCGCAGCCATCATCGCTATTGCGAGCAATACTAATCCGCGTCGGTAAATCGATAAATGTAAAATGGTTTCTAACATGATGAGTTACTCTAGAGGAATATTGCGTCTAATGATCATGGCTTGCTCCTGCTTTACCTGCTTCAGCTTTCAACGCAAAGCTGTTTCCAGCGGCATAGCGATCTCCTGCTGTCATTCCTTTCAAAACTTCCACCATTTCGCCATCACTAAGTCCCATTTCTAATGGGCGTACTTCAAAAAACTTATCATAGCGCCCGAAAACCACCGACCAATCACGAAATGTTTGTATGGCGCTGACTGATACCGCAACCGGAACTTTGATTTCTTCGGATACCAACTCAACATTGACAAACATACCGGGGCGCCACTTGTTGTCAGTATTGTCCAGTTCAACCCGGGCAGTGGCCGTGCGTGTTTGTCCGCCGATCAGCGTAGAAATATACGTGACCGTGCCTTCGCTTTCGATATTCGAGGCTGTCGCTTTCACTTTCGCTTTTTGATTCACGTGGATTGCACTCAAGTCTTTAGGATAAACAGTAACAGCTGTCCAGATGGTGGCTACGTCTGCGATGGTGTAAATCTCCTTATCTTCTTTCAACGCTTCACCGCGGGCAATCGCCTTGGCGATAATAATGCCCGAAATGGGCGCGCGAACGACAAAATTAGAGAAATCTGTGGCTTGATGATGAGTCTCGGGTTTTACCCCCAATGCACGCAATTTGCTTGTGGCTACTTCCATGTTGATCTGTGCTTCTTGCCACAACTCTTCCGCATTTAAAAAATCCTGCTTGGCCGAGATTTTTTCTTCCCAAAGCTTTTTTTCACGCTCGTAGGTTGTCTTTGCTAATCCCAACCGTTTTTTCGCAACAAAATATTGACTACGTAAATCCGACAAGGCTGGGCTTTCAATGATGGCTAACACATCGCCTTGCTTGACACGCTGGCCATGATGCCCTTGCACATCTGTTACCAATCCGGGAACCCGGGGAACGACTCTCACAATATTGTGTTCATTAAAAATGATTTCGCCGGGCAATTTAAGTTTTGGCTTGATCACTGCAGGCCCTGCAGTGAGTAGCTCGATACCCATGCTATTGAGCATTTCATCGGGCATTTCTATCCGCCCTTCCACTTGACTGTAGCTCCAATGCATCAATTTCGCATTGCGTTCAGCTGCGATTACCACATCAAAAGAATGTGGTTCTTCGACGATTTGGTCGCCCAACAAATATTCCGCTTCTGGTTTAAACTTGAATAATTGTGCAGGTGCTCCTAAGCGAGTTAAAGTGATTGCAACGGTCGCAGATGCGGGGGGAATCAATTTCTCCTTTTCATACAGGTATAGCCTAAACTGCGGGGGTACACCTTTCTCAAAGATAGTAACTTCCACGGCAAAATCGCCCTCTTTGAACAACTTCCCCCCTCTGGGGCCGGTATCGGGTTGATTCTCAGCAGTAGTCCCGGTATTAGCACTGTCTTCTGGATGTGCCGAGGTACCAGAAGGTTTATCCAAAGTAAGGATTAATACTGATAGCATAATTCCTACTACAATCACTGCTACGATGGGTTTGAGTTGAGCTTGATTTATCATTGCATTTCTCAGATGTGTATTTACCCTTTCGGGAAGGAGGGTGTATCTTTTTGACGAATTTTGACGCTATCGATCGGTGCAGCAATCAAGCGCTCAATGTCATTCACTAAACGTTGATAGTTAGCTAATGCGCGTACGTAGAGCACTTGGTTCTGGAATAACACACGTTGCGAATCGAGTAACTCCAGCAAGCCGAATTTCCCTAATTCATAGCCTCTTTGCATCACACTAAAAGTATTTTTTGCACCAGGCAGTATTTCGTCTCGCAGGATGGTGATTTCATTCCAGGCTGCAAGCATCATCTCATAAGCTTGCGCCAGCTCGGTTTTGAGCCGCAATTCAGTCGCGGCTTGTTCATCTACGGCTTTATCAATACGTTGGTGGGCTTCTTTGATGCTGCCTTGGTTGCGATCGAATAAAGGCAATGGTAGAGCTACGCTTGCTATGGCTGTCGTTCCGCCCAACTGTGCATGATGCACTGCACCTCCGCTGACAGTCAGATTAGGTATGGCGCGGGTTTGTTCTACTTTTAATAACGCTTTACGGTGCTCGACATTCTTCATTGCACGAAGCGTCAGAGGATTTGCCAAGACACGCTCTTCAAGCGACTGTAATTCAGGTGGTGCAACCAATGTTTCAAGGTTACCCAAAGCTTTGTTGAAATGAGGCGTCACGCTATTCCATAACAACGCTAAACGTTTGCGTGCGCCGAGTAAGTCTCTTTGTGCCTGCTCATGTTCAATACGGGTAGTGGATAGTCCTATTCTTACCCGAGTTTCCTCGATCGGCGCAACCTTCCCGCCATGTACTCGTTCGGATACCGTGGTCACTACATTTTGTGCAATGCGTTGGGTTTCTCCAGCAAGCCTCAAGCGCTCTTGTGCTGCCAGCACTTCAATAAACACGCTTGCTACCCGGGCGATAATTTCGATTCGCTTGGCTTCGTAATCATTTCCAGCAAGTTCTTCGCCTATTAAAGCCGCATGAGTGCGAGCAGCGCGTTTGCCGCCCAATTCGATTAATTGATACAAGCGGATTGTTGTGAGTTGCTGTACCACTTCTTGTGCAACTGAATGTGCTGAATTGATATCGCCCGTAAGCTTTTGTATGTTTCCTGCATTTTCTACGTTAGCAACCAATTCGGGATTTTTAAGTAAGCCTGCCTGTAGTGTTGCTCCTTCCAATGCCCGCATTTCTTTGGCAAAAGCTGCCAGTTCTGGATTCTGCAACAAGGCTAGATTGATTGCATCGCGTAAAGTTAAATCAGTTGCCTTGTCGTTGCTGCTGAAATGTTTTGCGTGGCTTCTTGCGTCGGTTATAGGGTCCGGCAAAAGAGTCAAAGTATCGGCGTTAACGTTTATTGGAACAAGAAAATTTACTACTAGAATTATACTCGCCGGCACAATTCTAATTTTATTGAATACTAGCCCATTACCAAGCGCTGGGAATAAATTGATATCGCGCCATTTCATGGAATCCTCCATACATTGCTGAATGTTCTAATTAAAGCATGTCGTTACAAAAATAGCAGAGAATGTATCGACCTGTTTTTTGCGCTATTTTCTAGCAAGAGCTCACAAATAGCACCACTATGCAGCCTAACCGATGGCTAGGTTTGAAGGAGGACGGAGCGGTAAATCAGGAATGGTTTCCGGGATGAGAGTTGAGATATGCACGATCACAGCTTCTGTGATCGTTTGTTCAAAAACTTGTGGTAGTGAATGAAAGAAAAAAGGTTGATATTGCCCTGCCGAATGCAAACATAAATGTGTTGCAGCATCGAGATCAATACCATCTTTAGCAAGGCTATCGCGATGAAACGCTAAGTGTGCGATAGGGTCTGCAGGAATAGCTTGGCGCGCATGATCCAACTCGTGTGCAAATACTTCTCCTCTAAAAGACAAACCGAGCCCATTCACTAATATGCACACTACAAGCATAATAATTATTGGAACGGGAGGACATTTGCTCATGCGACTAACCCAGTAAGATGCATCTATATTTCTTCATTCCTCTATGATTTCATAGAATCATCGAAGTTGCAATTTTGCAATATAATTTTGTAGAGCATTCTAAATAAAGCACTCCGCCGCAAGCAGCGAGGTATTAAGAATGCTTCTCAGCTGTTGGTTTTCAATCAGCGATCGTTCCAAGGGACGAGAAAATTAAACCCGGAAGAGATTAGAAAGGTGTGATGCCTTCTTGGGCCAGCATACTGACTAAAGCAATCAGAGGGAGTCCAATGAGTGCATTCGGATCATCGCCGCTCATCCGCTCTATTAACGCGATTCCTAAGCCTTCCGATTTGGCGCTTCCCGCACAGTGATAAGGCTGCTCTTTGAGTAAGTAGTTTTCAATTTGTTGATCAGTCAATTGGCGAAAAGTGATTTGATAGGGCACCAACTTCGATTGCAAGGAATTCGTAGCACTATTTAACAGACATATCGCAGTAAAAAAAATAGCTTCTTTGCCGCTCATGCTGCGTAGTTGTCTAACCGCGTTATCATGATTCATCGGTTTATCAAGATAAATATCGCCCAGTAAAGCTACTTGATCGGAACCAATAATCAATGCTTGTGGGTAAATCTTAGCTACCTTGCGCGCTTTTAGCTCGGCTAAGCGCATGGCAGTATCTTGGGGTAGTTCAGAAGGTAATGGTGTCTCATCAACATGCGGGCTTAATGTTTCAAATGGGATTTGTAGGCGTTGCAGCAATTCTTTTCGGTAAATAGAACTCGAAGCTAAAATTATTTTTTGCATGGGTATAATTGCAAGTTAGTGTTTGTTTGTAATTTTTTTATGACATTTTTTGACAGCCAGATACAAAAAATATAACATGCGCGCCTTATGTCTGTAAGATTTGTGATAGATCCCATTGAATTTGTAAATAATGCGAGCGTACATCGTGATAAAATTGCGCTGCGTGAATTGATACGTTTGCGCGATGTGTTGTTCAGTGATGAAGGTGCGTTAGATTATCAGATCAGAGGTCATGTTGATTCGAATGGTAGACCCAGTTTAAAAGTATCAATAAAGGGCGATGTGAGTTTGATTTGTCAGCGTTGCTTGAATAGCTTGGCGCATGAGGTAGCGATAGAAAATTATTTATACCTTGCTAAAAATAATGCGGAACTCGATCGAGTCAATGAGAACAATAGTATTGACGCAATTTTGGCAGTACCTGAATTGGATGTTATTGATTTAATAGAGGAAGAGATTATTTTGAGCTTGCCGATTTCTCCGGGTCATGGGGATAATCAATGCGATTCTGATCAATCTGGCTTAAATAAACCTTCTGTTGATAATGCATCACAATCTACTAATCCATTTTTGGCGTTAGCAGTACTTAAAAAAACAAATTAAGGAGTTGTTTTAATGGCAGTTCAACAAAATAAGAAATCCCCTTCAAAACGCGGGATGCACCGATCGCACGATTTTTTAACGAATCCTCCATTAGCGATTGAGCCCAATACGGGAGAGGTGCATCTACGTCATCACATCAGCCCTAATGGCTATTATCGCGGCAAAAAAGTCATCAAAACTAAAAACGATTAAATAATTTGTGGCGTTGATTTATTTGTGATGTTGATATGCTGCTGATGTTTCAGTTATAAGAGAATCGGGAATCAAAATTGGATGTTACTGTGGCAATCGATTGTATGGGGGGGGATCATGGCCCCCATGTAACAGTTCCTGCTGCCCTCAAATATCTTCAGCAAGATCCTGAAGTCAATATCATATTAGTTGGAATTAGCGATGCCATAGAAGCGGAATTACGTGCTGCAAAAATGGCACAAAATACACGCATTCGCCTGCATTCAGCAAGCCAGGTAGTCAGTATGGATGAAGCTCCAGCCTTGGCTTTGCGGGGCAAAAAAGACTCTTCGATGCGAGTAGCCATCAATTTGGTTAAAACAGGTGAGGCCCAAGCGTGTATCAGCGCAGGAAATACCGGTGCATTGCTTGCCACATCGCGGTTTGTATTGAAAACAATCCCAGGCATTGATCGTCCAGCGCTTGCAGTCATATTGCCTACGATTACGGGGCATACCTATGTGCTCGATCTCGGAGCGAATATTGATTGTACTGCTGAGCATTTGTTTCAATTTGGGATTATGGGTGCATCCTTGGTTTCTTCTCTGGAAAGCAAAGCATCTCCCAGTGTCGGATTATTGAATATCGGTGAAGAAGACATCAAAGGCAACGATACCGTCAAACAAGCCGCAGAATTGCTGAGAAATAGTGACTTAAATTTTTATGGTAATGTAGAAGGTGATGATATCTACAAAGGAACGACTGATGTTGTGGTATGTGACGGGTTTGTTGGAAACATTACGCTGAAAACTTCAGAAGGCTTGGCACAAATGTTAGCGACTTATTTGCGTGAGGAATTTCGCCGCAACCTGCTGACAAAATTAGCCGGAGTTATTGCTTTACCTGTTATTAATTCATTTAAACGCCGTGTCGATCACCGCCATTATAATGGTGCGAGTTTTTTAGGATTGCGTGGCATTGTTATCAAGAGTCATGGATCTGCAGATGAATATGCTTTTGGCTTTGCGATTAAGCGGGCTGTCGAAGAGGTTCGGGGTGGCATGTTGCGTCGTATCAGCGAACATGTTGCAGAACTTTCTATTCATTCAAAAATTTTACCGAAAGTCTATTAATGTATTCAAAAATCACTGGTACTGGTAGTTATTTACCCGATAAAATCCTCACCAACCAAGACTTGGAAAGTATGGTTGATACCAGTGACGAATGGATACGCTCCCGTACTGGCATCACGCAACGCCATATTGCGGGGGAAAATCAGGTTGCCAGTGATTTGGCATTGTATGCCAGTCAAAATGCTATGCAAGCTGCTGGAGTAACAAGCAAAGATATTGACTTAATCATTGTTGCTACCACAACGCCAGATATGGTTTTTCCGAGTACTGCGTGTATATTGCAAAATAAATTGAGCATAGAGAATTGCCCAGCTTTTGACGTGCAAGCAGTTTGTAGCGGCTTTGTGTATGCTTTGGCTACGGCTGATATGTTTGTCAGTTCGGGTAAATGTCGCAATGCACTCGTGGTAGGTACCGAAATCTATTCTAAGTTGATTGATTGGAACGACCGCAGTACGTGTGTTTTGTTTGGAGACGGTGCCGGTGCAGTGGTGCTTTCACAGAGCGATCGCCCTGGTATATTATCGACACACTTGCATGCTAGCGGAGATTATTGCAATGTGTTATCGGTTCCAGGCAGTATTAGCGGCGGAAAAGTTCAAGGTAATCCTTATATCAATATGGAAGGCAGCGTCGTTTTTAAATTTGCTGTCAAAGTACTTGAGGAGGTCGTTCAAGAAGCTGTGGCAAAAAATAACCTCCAGCCTGCGGATATTGATTGGTTAATACCACATCAGGCCAATATTCGCATCATACAATCGACAGCAAAAAAACTAGGTATACCGATGGATAAAGTTGTGGTGGCGGTAGATAAGCATGGCAATACTTCGGCGGCATCGATTCCGCTTGCACTCGATATTGCTGTACGCGATGGTCGTATTCAACCGGACCAATTGGTTCTGCTAGAAGGCGTTGGCGGCGGCTTTACCTGGGGTGCCGTTTTACTACGCTGGTAATTATGAAAGTCGCATTCGTTTTTCCTGGTCAAGGTTCTCAATCGGTCGGCATGATGAACGGCTATTCTGATTTGTCAGAAATCCAACAAACTTTTGCAGAAGCATCTGAGGTACTCCATCAAGATTTGTGGTCACTGGTTTGCACGGGTTCGGCAGATGATCTCAATCAGACAATCAATACACAACCTTTGATGCTTACAGCGGGTGTCGCAGTGTATCGTGCCTGGCAAAGTTTGGGTGGCAGTGCTCCCACAATTCTTGCGGGCCACAGTTTGGGTGAATATACCGCGTTAGTCGCATCGGAAGTGCTGAGTTTTAGAGATGCTCTTGAATTGGTGCGTTTCCGTGCACAATCAATGCAACAAGCTGTTCCCGAGGGTGTAGGGGCAATGGCGGCAATCTTAGGATTGGAAGAAAATATTATTCATGCAGTATGCGCTGACATAACCGGTCAAGCCAAAGACGAAGTAGTGGAAGTCGCTAACCTCAATTCTATCGGACAAATTGTTATTGCTGGACATCAGCATGCTGTCCAAAAAGCAATTACAATGATGCAGTCTCATGGCGCAAAGCGTGCGATCATGCTGCCTGTTAGCATTCCTTCGCATTGCTCACTGATGCAACCAGCGGCTAATAATATGCAACAGCAATTGGCGCAAAAAACTTTAAATGTACCTAAGCTACCGATCTTGCATAATGCAGATGTAACATCACATATTGATGCGGCATCAATCAAAGATATTCTTATTCGGCAGCTTGTTAAACCCGTGCGATGGATAGATACGATACACGCTTTTGCAAATCAAGGGGTGACGCATATTGTTGAGTGTGGTCCCGGCAAAGTTTTAATGGGATTGAACAAACGTATAGAACCTAAATTACAGCATTTATCTTTATCCGATCGACAATCAATCGAGCAAGCTGTTAATCTTTTACAATAATAAAAATTATGAAAAGTGTTTATAAAAAATTACAGATGCTGTGCATAGGGGTGTTATTTTGGAAAATAAAATAGCGCTTGTTACAGGCGCAAGTCGTGGAATAGGGCAGGCCATTGCACTCAAGCTAGGGCAGAATGGGGCTGTTGTAGTGGGTGCTGCAACAACTGAAAATGGCGCCAATACTATTATGCAGTATCTTGAGAAATCGGGAATTAAAGGAAGCGGCATTGTTCTCAATGTAAATAACGTAGAACAAATTGATCAAGCATTTCAAAAAATTCGCGAGAAGTTTGGTGAAGTCGAAATTCTGGTTAACAATGCTGGAATTACGCGTGATAATTTATTGGTACGCATGAAAGATGAAGAATGGGATGATATTCTTGAAACCAACCTTAAATCCGTGTTTCGTTTAAGTCGGGGAGTGCTGCGTGCTATGATGAAGGCACGTTATGGGCGAATTATCAATATTTCCTCTGTGGTCGGCTCCATGGGTAATGTGGGGCAAGCTAATTATGCAGCTGCGAAAGCAGGCATGACTGGATTTACCAAGTCATTAGCGCGCGAAGTCGGCAGTCGCAATATTACTGTGAACTGTGTGTCGCCTGGTTTTATCGATACGGACATGACACGATCATTGCCTAATGAGCATCAGCAAAGTTTGATTCAACATGTTCCCATTGGCAGGTTAGGTCGTCCTGAAGAAGTTGCTGCAGCAACTGCTTTTCTTGCTTCATCGGCAGCAAGCTATATTACGGGCACTACGTTGCATGTGAATGGTGGAATGTATATGGATTAATTACTGATCTGCGAGATATTCAGAAGATAAAAATATGACCTATTTATAAACTAAGGATTTTTGAACGACCAAAATCTTGGAAAAGACAAAAATAAAGGATGTTGCAGTTTTGTTGGATTCAAAAATTTGTTAAAATGAAAAAGTTTTTCTTACCTGAAAAAGGAATGTATTTAGATGGAAAATATTGAGCAGCGTATTAAAAAAATTGTTGCTGAACAATTGGGTGTAAATGAAGCAGAAGTTAAGAATGAATCGTCATTCGTTAATGACTTAGGTGCTGATTCACTGGATACGGTTGAATTGGTCATGGCATTAGAAGAAGAATTTGACTGCGAAATTCCTGATGAACAAGCAGAAAAAATCAATACTGTCCAAGAAGCGATTGATTACGTGTCTGCTCACACCAATTAGAAGTTCTGTTCTTTTAGTTTTCATCAACGAATGGAGTTATTTTGTCCAAACGTAGAGTAGTAATTACTGGGCTAGGTATTGTCTCGCCAGTTGGAAATAGGGTGGAAAGCGCTTGGGAAAATATCATTTCAGGTAAATCCGGAATTACTAGGATTAGCCGGTTTGATGCTTCTAATTTCGCTTCACAAATTGCAGGTGAAGTGAAAGACTTTGACATACAAGCGTATCTGTCTGTCAAAGAAGCAAGGCGTATGGATACTTTTATTCATTTTGGTATGGCGGCCGGGATTCAAGCTATCCGCGATGCAAATCTGGAAGACTTGACTCATCTTGATGCTGAAAGAATTGGTGTCAATATCGGATCGGGTATTGGTGGATTGCCGATGATAGAGAATACTGACGCTGTTTATCATGCAGGCGGGCCGCGCAAGATATCTCCTTTTTTTATTCCCAGCACCATCATTAACATGATCGCCGGTAATTTATCCATTATGTACGGATATAAAGGGCCTAATATAGCGATCGTTACGGCGTGCACCACTGCTACGCATAGCATTGGCCATTCGGCGAGAATGATTGAATACGGTGATGCAGATGTCATGGTATGCGGTGGCGCAGAATCCTGCGTGACACCGCTTGCCATTGGTGGGTTTTCTGCTGCTAAAGCGCTATCGACAAGCAATGATAGTCCCGCATCTGCGAGTCGTCCCTGGGATATTGCTCGCGATGGTTTTGTGCTCGGAGAAGGTGCGGGCGTTTTAGTCATAGAAGAAATGCATCATGCTCAAAAACGCGGCGCAAAAATTTACGCTGAACTAGCAGGTTTTGGCATGAGTGCGGATGCATTTCATATGACTGCGCCAAGTGATGATGGGGAAGGCGCAGCTCGATGTATGTCGGGTGCATTGAAAAATGCAGCAATTAATGTCGATGAAGTCGATTATGTTAATGCGCATGGCACTTCTACACCACTGGGTGATTTTGCTGAAACGGTTGCAGTTAAACGTTGTTTTGGCAGTCATTCAAATAAACTTGCGGTTAGTTCAACAAAATCGATGACAGGGCATTTATTAGGTGCTGCGGGTGGAGTAGAAGCCATATTTTCTGTACTTGCAATTCACCACCAAATTGCACCGCCCACGATCAATCTCGTCAATCAAGACCCACAATGCGATTTGGATTACGTTCCGAATGTGGCAAGAGAAATGCCTATTAAAGTTGCATTGTCCAATTCCTTTGGATTTGGGGGTACAAACGGGACGCTTGTGTTTCGAAAAATTTAGCACATGGCATGGTGGATGCGTACGCTAACAGGCATTCTGTTTGCTATTATATTGGTAATAATGTTAGCGGTAAGCTGGCTTTATTTGCACGTTCATTCATCCATTACCTTACCAACTAAACCCTTTGAATTGTCGATTCAATCGGGCAGCAACCTCAATCAAGTCGCTAAGCAATTGGCTGAAGCAGGCATAATTCCGACCAAATGGTCTTTCATTTTGCTCGCACGTTACTTGGATCAAGAATCTGCAATTAAAGCAGGTGACTATGAAATTTCAGAAGACCTGACGCAGATCGCATTGCTGCGTTATCTGACAAAAGGTGACAGCAAACAAAGAGAAATAAAGTTTATCGAGGGTTGGACATTTGCGCAATTGCGTAAGACACTCAACGATCACCCTGATATCAAGCATGATTCGATTGAGCTCAGTGAGTTACAAATCCTGCAACATATTGGCGCTACTGAAACGTTAGCGGAAGGGCTTTTCTTCCCGGATACCTATTTCTTTGTTCGTGGTGACAGTGATCTTAATGTTTTTCGTCGTGCTTATCAGGCGATGCAAAACCATCTGCGAACACATTGGTTGGCGCGCTCCGAGTTACTACCGCTTACCACGTCCTATGAAGCTTTGATTCTTGCTTCAATCATTGAGAAAGAAACGGGATTGGAAAGCGATCGGCCTGAAATTGCCGGGGTTTTCATCAATCGACTCCGAAAAGGGATGCGCTTACAAACGGATCCGACTGTTATTTACGGCTTAGGCAAAGAATTTGACGGTAATTTACGTAAAAAAGATTTGCTTGCAGATCATGCATACAACACCTATACTCGTGCGGGTTTTCCTCCCACCCCAATTGCATTACCTGGTCTTGCTTCTATCCGTGCTGCACTGAATCCAGCTCAAACCGAAGCGCTGTATTTTGTTGCAAAAGGTAATGGTGAGTCACATTTTTCTATTAATTTAATCGATCATAACAAAGCGGTCAATGAGTACCAAAAACGACAAAAATAATCTTGCCGCAGGCTATTTTGAGTCAGAGTTTTACCTCTATGAGGTCAAATGACGCAATTTTCGATTGTAATACCCACACTCAATGAATCTGAGAACATCGATTCCCTGTTAGGACGTCTATTTGCGCTTAATTTTCCTGCGGGTCATTTTGAAGTTATTGTTGTTGATGATGGCTCTGCTGATGGTACACAGGATAAAGTCAGAGCCTGGAGCATCAATTCGAATGTTCGCTTAATAGAGAGAAAAGCCAAGCCTGATTTGACTGCTTCTATACTCGCAGGTGTAGCAGTTGCTCAAAGCGAAGTGGTTGTTGTCATGGATGCTGACTTGAGCCATCCGCCGGAAAGTGTTCCAGCAGTTGTTTCCCCCATACTCGAAGGTCAATATGATATCGCAGTGGGTAGTCGCTATATTCCAGGCGGTAGTATAGAAAACTGGCCGCTACACCGAAAGTTGTTATCACGGATTGGGGGATGGATAGCGCGTCCGATTTGTGATGTGAATGATGCTACCTCGGGTTTTTTTGCGTTTCGCCGAGAGCTTACTAACAGCATTTCGAATGAAGCACAAGGCTATAAAATTCTGCTCGAATTGCTCATGGCTAATCATGGGAAAATACGTACTACAGAGATTCCGATTTGTTTCCGGGATCGTACGCATGGTACCTCCAAATTATCTTTATTTCATCAGCAAGCCTATTTACAGCGTTTGATTACGCTAGCAGGCGGCACGGCTACATTAAATACAGCAGGTCGTTTTGCGATTGTGGGCCTGATCGGTGTCGTCATCGATGCATTGGTCTTCCAGTGGATGATGACGCAGAGTGCAGGACTTGCTTTGTCCCATTTTGTCAGTTTTTTCGTAGCTGCCACCAGTAACTATATCTTTAATTCAAAATGGTCATTTCGGGAGCATCACGCAGGTTATTTGCGCTGGAATCATTTTGGCCGTTTTTTAATGGTTGCTGCGCTGGCATTACTATTGCGCGGTGGCGTATTGGCATTGTTGGTGTATGTTTGGGAACTGCCGCCCCTATTGGCTATTTTTCCAGCCATTGTGACGACCGCAGTCGTCAATTATCTCGGATCCGCGTTCTATGTTTTTCCAAATAAAAGTAAAGTTACGCCATTAGAAATTCGATGGCGGACCGCAGCAATCGGGATTTTTGTATTCGCGATCTTGTTACGTTTGGTCTATGCTGGATTGGCAGAATTGATACCTGATGAAGCCTATTATTGGCAATATTCGCAGCATATGGATTTAGGTTATTACGATCATCCGCCGATGGTTTCGTGGTTGATTTGGCTTGGAACGACCGTATTCGGCCATAATGAATTTGGCGTGCGGATCGGTTCGCTATTATGCGGCTTTATTGCGATTGGTTATTTGTATGCATTTGCATCCAATCTCTATAACAAATCAACCGCCATGTTGAGTGTGTTGTTGATGGTGGTTTTGCCAGTTGGGTTTGTTTCGGGCTTATTGATGATGCCGGATGCATCGCTTGTAGCCGCATGGATGGCTACGCTCTACTATATGGAACGCGCATTGCTATCCGGTCAACGCAGTGCCTGGTTGGGCATGGGGATAGCTTTTGGCATTGGCTTATTATCTAAATATACTTTGGGGTTGTTGGGAATAGCCGCATTGGTATTTGTGATTGTCGATCCTACTGCACGACGTTGGATGATGCGCCCGTACCCTTATCTTTCCGCCTTGTTAGCATTGTTATTGTTTTCTCCTGTTATTTACTGGAACTATACCAACGCTTGGGCATCCTTTGCGTTTCAATCGCATCGGGTTCTAACTGATGGTTATGCCTTTTCTGTACATCACTTTATTCTTCATGTTTTAATTTTATTGACGCCAGTAGGTTTTATTGCTGCAGCATGGGCATTTTTTGCAAAAATCAAATTACAAGACGCGCAACATGAAGCACGGCAACGTTTGTTTGTGCAGATTTTTACGGGTATACCTTTGTTCATTTGTTTGGCACTGAGCACGTTCGATACTCCGCGTTTTCATTGGACAGGCCCTATCTGGTTGGCATTGTTGCCGAGTATCGCGTGGATGATTATTCAAATAGACCATCACAATACCTTTTTCCAGCGTATGCGATCTGCATGGCGAATTACTATTGTGATTTGCGTGTTTTCGTATGCACTACTGTTGCATTATATTGTGCTGGGTATTCCGGGCGTTCCCTATCAGTTTTTCACTGAACATTATTTCTGGCGAGAGAGTGCTAAAGAAGTCAATCAAATTGCTGAACAGGTTAGAAGTGAAAGTGGTCAAGAACCAATCATCATTGGCATGAGTAAATGGTCTGTAGCGAGTGCATTATATTTTTATACCCACGGGCAAGATAAACCTTTGGATATTCGATCGCGTAATATTTTTGGTGACAGTGCGGCTATGTATGATTTTTGGCTTCCTTCTCAACATCCTTCGGATCGACCGATCATACAGATCGGGATGAAACATCATCATCTGGAAAGAACCCGGAAAGGTGTCGAAGGAATTGACGTTGAAAAACTATTGGAGCAACCGGGCAGCATTGAGTACAAAGTTATTGAACGTTATGGCGTGCCGGTACGGAAATTGTATTACCGTATTTCAGAAGGATTTAAGGGGGGTATCGACTATCTATGCAATGATGAAGGGCAACGTGGGATACTCTTGGCTTCGGATAGCAATGCGTGCATCAAGTACCGAAGGCATTAATTTTCGACCTGTTTAACGCATCGAATATTCTACGATTTTCCAGCCTTCACTATCGGTTGCATCATTTGACTTGACTAATGTAATAGCTTCAAGAGCAAGTCCTTTCCCTGAAAAAGTAGTATAAAACTGCAATATGACATAGTCTCCGTCCGGAAATCCGGAAAGTGATTTCGCAGAATTTGCCGTGGCAATATAGCGCGCATTTGGGGTTCCGAGTGGCTTACGCAGCTCCGCTACTGTTTTAACCCATTCCTGCTGCGAAGTTTTTTTCTGTAATAAAGGTGATGCCTGTTGCCAACTATCTGCGTATTTTTCATTATCGATTAACGCTAACCAGGTACGTGCACTTCCTTCAACTTGTTCTAGTATATTATTGGTTTCTGTTGCATAGGCATTCGGCAACATGCAGGCAACTACCATCCCAAATACCATCAGTTTTCTTAACAACGCAGTTTTCATAAATTTGTAAATACCTATCAAAATAAAATTTTATGCACTCAATCGTGAGGGAAAAAGTTTCCCATCAACCAAATCGAGGCAATTCCTAATAAAATCAAGCTGACCTGCTGTATGGTCGCACGAATTTCTGGTCTTCGATGCAAACCCGGAATCAAATCGGACATCGCAACATAAATCATGCTGGCGGAAGCAAAAGCCAGTAGCGGTTGCACTAAGTGATTCATATTATGCAGCATAAAATAGGCGAGCACTCCTCCCACTACTGTGGCGAATGTTGAAAACAAATTTAATAGAAAAGCTTGACGACGGGTATAGCCTGAATTCAGCAAAATGATGAAGTCTCCGGCTTCTTGCGGAATTTCGTGTGCAATGATGGCGATTGAAGTCACAATTCCTAGTTGTACATCGACCATAAAAGCCGCCGCAATCAGAATGCCATCGACAAAATTATGAAATGTATCTCCAACAATCACCATCATTCCGCTGCGTCCGTGATCGTGATCATTATGATGTGTTGCGGGTGAATGTTCACGTGGTAAATCGTGTACTTCGCAGTCTTCGAGATGGCAATGACGCCACAATACTAATTTTTCCAGGATAAAAAAAACCAGAATACCGATCAGCACAGTCATTGTTACCTGCATCGGATTTTCCGCATGCTCAAATGCTTCAGGCAATGTATTGAGGAATGCGGCGCCTAATAAAGCACCGATGGCATAGGATACTAAAACAGAGAGCCAGGATACTCGCGCGTTAAACGCTAGTATGGCTGCAAACAACAAACTCAACACACCACCCAATAAACTAACAGTAATAATCCAGGCGAGTGTTGACATCAATGGAATTCTAAGTAAATGCGCGATTATACTGTGACTACTCTATCTTCTGAAGGATTTTTTAGATAAGCTCTATTTGTAATAATTACACGTGGTTTTATGGGGAATTAGAATCTAAGTTCCTCAACTGTTTCTTTCTTTTCCAATGCATTGAGAAGTATGGACAAGAAAATCAAAACGACTTAACCTCTTGACCTGATATGCATTAGCGCGCAACATGGAAATAAATAAAGAAAACGTAGTGCTTACGTGACTTTCTTAAACTCAATGGTAAATCACGATGCTAAACAAAAGCATTTTTAATACATTACTAACTTTGGTAATAATTTGCTTTATATACTCCCAGGAAATAAGCGCTCAATACTCTTCTGGATATATTCCGTTGCCAACTCTAAAACCGAATTTTAATCAAACTCAATCAATTGCATCAGCAGAATACTTATTTAATCAAGGTTTTTCGCTTTATCAAGAAAACAATTATCAGGAGGCTTTGCAATTTTTCTATGAAGCACTTAGTAATTTCCAGCTAATTAACGATGAAATAAGCTCAGCGGCTACTTTAACTTTTATTGCTCGAAGCTATCAATCATTAAAACAATATGATGAATCACTTGGTGCATATCAGAAGGCACTGAATTTAATTGAAAAACATGTTGATGTTAATCCTGAGTTAAGTTCAACAATTTTCAGTGAATTGGGAATTTTGTATCAAAATCTTGGCCAAAGTGAATTGGCTAAACCACTCTTAGAGCGAGCATCAATCTTTAGTAAAAATACAATCGAAAATAAGCAGTTAGATTTCTCCGAAAACCATGGCAATAATATCGGCGTAGTAAAACAAGACGAAGAAAAGAAAGCATTTAACAATGCTATTAGAAAAAATTAGTGAGCCAGGATTTTCTACTTTATTGTTAGGGTGGACAGTTTTGGTACTTGTATTGGTTTGGAGTTTTCCTCTTCTGTCAGGTTTTATTTTCTGGATTAGATTTAAATTTTTTTTTAATAAAAGTGCTATAAAACAACAAAATATGTCTGAAAAAATTAGGTTATATTCAGATTATTCTGTTACTGAGCTTCCTAAGTTAAAAGAAGAGCAAGAGCTATCGACGGAGCTTATTAAAGATTCTAAACAAGATTTATATCTATTTTTTGTATTATTACCCACTATCCTACTTATACTTACACTTATTGGAGTTGCATTCGTGGATATTAGCATTGCAATTATAGTGTTAGTATATCTAGGTCTTCTTACTTTGTTATTTTGGATTAGCTGGCAATTACTTTTCTCATTTGTTAAAGGGAATGCTATAGAAATAACAGAATTTCAATACCCGCAACTTTATCGATTAATTGATGAAGCAAGCAAAATATTAGCTATTGAAACTCCCATGTCATTTGTGATGCAAGGTAATGGCCTATATGAAACTTTGGTTATTAAAATGTTCAACAGACGTGGAATGATCATTATTACATCCAATCTTTTAGATGATTTAACTAGCAGGGGTGCCTCTAGACAACTTATGTTTTTTTTAGGCAGGCAATTAGGATTAATGGCAACTGGCTATTTCCGATTTTGGTTTACAAAAGGGATCCTTGGCAAAATCGCATTGCCATTTTACTTGGCTTGGGAAAGACGTTGTCAATACACAGCAGATCGAATTGGATTGCTTGTTGCGGGGGATCTCCGGGCTTCAAAGCTATGATTACAATCACAGCGGGATCTGCTGTAGAGCCTAGTACCAATATTGCCGCTCTTTTTAATCAACGCCAAGAATTATTGTTATCTTATTGGGCTTGGGTTCGCTTTATGGCTTCTTCATATCCCTATATGATTGATCGTATTTTGCGTCTTAGGGATTTTGCATCATTCGCCGTAAAAAAAGGAATTAATGCTCAGCATCCGATAGGCGCTTTACCTCTAGGACATAACCCGATTCGTTCCCTTCCTATCTTGATAATTCATGGTCATGACTCATTGGCCAGACTTGAACTCGAGAATTTTTTTCTAAAACGCTTTCCCTATGTGGTGCCGGTTTCTATGATTTTAGAAACAGTCGGAGCAAATACACTGCCGGAAAAATTTGAAAAATTAGCTTCCGGGGTACAAGGTGCAGTAGCATTACTAACACCAGATGACCTAGCAACAACTATTCGAACGGGCGAGGTCACGCATCGCGCACGTCAAAATGTTATGATTGAAATAGGGTGGCTTTGGGGAAGGTTAGGTAGAAATCACTGTTTATTACTCATGCGTGATTTGGTTGAGATTCCATCAGATTTAAGCGGTATTGATGTGCACTCCTATAAACAATCTCCATCTGAACGATTTGAAGCTGTAAGAGATTTTATCGAGAAAATTTCACATAAATGATAATTTAATTGGTTTTTCTAAGCTTAAAAGTAAATTTATGTTTACGATTCTTGGGGGGATAAAGCAATAAAAATCATTCTATCCAAATCAATGCCGCCATGCGTCCTGTTTTACCGTCACGGCGATAAGAAAAAAATCGCGCAGAATCACAATATGTGCAAATCCCTCCGCCATCAATCTGCGTAATGCCAGCACGCAATAAACGTTGTCGTGCTAACAAAAAAATATCAGCCAGCCATTTTTTTTTAACAGCATCGGTTAGTACAAAAGCTTGTTCAGCTTGTTTATCCTGTTGAACAAACGCGTCATAAACCTCAGTACCCACTTCAAAGTGATCCGGTCCAATCGCGGGGCCAAGCCATGCTATTAAATCATTCTGATTCACTCGCATTGCAGTTACCGTTTGTTCAATAATTCCTCCAGCGAGTCCCCGCCAACCAGCATGAATCACCGATACTACGGTGCCAATTCGATCACATAACAGAATTGGCAAGCAATCTGCTACCATGACTGCGCAGACAATACCGCGTTGTTTTGTCATCGCAGCATCCGCTGGTATTATTGACGTAGTTTTCTCATCGATCCAAATCGAAGATGTACCATGCACTTGCTCTAACCACTTTGGTTCACTCGGTAAAAAGCGGCGTAACTGGGTACGGTTTTGTTCAACATGCAGCAAATCATCGTTTACGTGTGTTCCCAAATTGAATGACGCATATTGCTGATTACTGCCGCGGCTAAAACCACCTTGGTGCGTGGTGAATAAAGCTTTGACGTGATTTGGCGCTGGCCAATTGGGAACAATCCAATCGTTTGTCATGCTATGTAAGCTCAATTACGTTAATAAGATGCGGAGAAAATTCTTAGTGAGTGACACTAAAAATCAGTCATCTCAACTGGGTGATATGCATCGTTCTCAGGTAAAATAACCCTTTAAACACTGTAACATGAACAAATTCGATTTCCATAATAAATTAAATAATAAAAACATTTCTCATAGGTGTAATCAATGAATTTTACAAAGAAACTGACTCATTTCATGCCTGCTCTTGCCATTGCTGTGCTTGCTTTTCTGTTCTTGTTTGCGGCCAATGTTTCGGCAGAAAGCAATGAAGAGGACTTACTCAAAGCGGCTTTTTCGGGTGATACAAAAATCGTTAAAGAATTGATAGATAAAGGCGCCAACATCAATTTTCAGAATGAGAAAAAATTTAGTGCGTTGATGGTTGCTGCTCAGTACGGCCATAGTGACATCGTCACGATGCTGCTGGAAAAGAATGTTGACGTGAATTTGAAGAATGCGGGAGATACTACAGCGTTGATCCTCGCAGCCAAGAACGGGCATGTGGAAATTGTTAAAGCCTTATTAACCAAAGGTGCGCAAATCAATGTCCAAACTACGGAAGGCATCACTGCATTGATGCTGGCCATTCAAAAAAATCACGAAAGCACAGCGGATGTTCTAATCACTCAAGGGGCCGATATTCACTTGCAAACCAAAGATAAAGTTACGGCGCTTATTATTGCTGCACTGGAAGGGCGAAGTGCTATTGTTGAAAAGCTTTTAGCCAAAGGTGCCCCAGTCGATCACCGCGCCGTGGACAATACCACCGCGTTGTATATGGCGGCGAGAAATGGGCACAAGGATATTGTCGATATATTATTGGCTAAAAATGCGGCATTTGATTTGCTTGCTGCCAATGACACCACGCCTCTGTATATTGCTGCGCAAAATAATCATGTTGATATTGTTTACACTTTATTGAAAAAAGGTGCGAAAGTTGACCAGCAGGATAAAAATAATGCAACTGCGTTGACGATTGCGGCATTGATCGGCAATGCCGAGATGGTTAAAGTGCTCATTAAACATGGTGCGAAAGTCGACCATAAAGCATCCAATGGATTTACACCGCTGATACTGGCGGCACAAAACGGGCATACTAACGTAATTGAAGTATTACTTGAAAGTGGCGCAAAAATTGATCTGCAAAATGATGATGGTGTAACGGCTTTAATGTGGGCAGGATTGCACGACCATGCGGATACTGTAAAAATTTTGCTGCAGAAAGGAGC
>ERZ1292625.1652-Hain-H41-01um-R1-1652-length-24924-cov-7_pt1 | contig 24924 bp, 19 predicted proteins | sample MGYA00564400_ERZ1292625 | MGnify/ENA primary metagenome ERZ1292625 (study PRJEB36523, sample SAMEA6512639) | groundwater metagenome | collected 2019-01-08 | study: AquaDiva: Metagenomics assemblies of 32 groundwater samples | reverse complement strand
TTTCATCTCCTTTCATTTTAGATGAATGTGTCCAAGATGTTCGATGCCTTAAGATGAAAACAAAGAATATTCTTGACTTGGGGATAAAAAGGGGCTATAATCTATTGGCTTTAAAAATTTCATAAAGTTTTTAAATCGTGGGTTGCTGGAAGGATTAAACGCCTCTTTTCCAAATATTCCAATCAGATTCTGTGCGGAGACAAAATATGAGCTCATCAAACCAGGTGAGCAAGTTGAGGTAAAGACAGCGCCAACCGGCAACCCCACCAATTCACAGTACCTTTTTAAAAGCGTTGGTTGGACGTTTTTAGTCTGACCGCGGCTCCAGACAACATTGCTCTAGCAGGGTCTGGAGTAGTGTCTTTGAAGCTCTTTATGGGTTTCAGAGGCTGGCGGTAGAACGGGCGGCCCCTCTGTAAGTTTAGCCTCCCCCATGGGGGGCCGCCCAAGCTTTTGACTTGAGAGAATTCTCAAGTAACAAGCGCTAAGGAGGTACAACCTCTTTAACGGTTGTTGGGTAGTTGATACCCCTCAACCTCCCCAGTGCGGCGGCCCCGGGAAGAGGTCGCCGCACAAAATCTAAGCCTTCAAGGTTTCACAAGAAGCCAAGAGGGCTTTTTACATTTTAAAAACTAATTTACTACTTTAGTTTAGTGAAGTACTTAGTAATATTTTAAGTGGTCCTATAGATAAAATTATTTACATATAAAACATAAGGACTTAGAATAAAAACAACTAAGAGATGTACCTTTTCTACGAAACCAAATAAATATATAGGAGGTTAATCCTAGATGACTATTCAGTTAACTACTCGGTCAGACCTCTATGAGTTTCCGGACGGAAATGGTCCCAATGGATTCTATATTCCTGTAGGGGGAGAGGAGGAACCCGCCTCAGACCCAGAAATAATACTTCCATTATGGAATCCTGACCAGACTCACTGATGATTTGTCTAGGCATCCACTGGCCACTTATAGTCTATTCCTCGGTCGAATATACTGCCAGTGCCAGACACCTTCACCTCCCAGGTCCGCTTGCGCTTGTAAGATATAAGATTCCCTGCGCAGGCGGACCGCCCGCTCCTTAAATCCATAATAATTACGGCCCTCATTCTGAGGGTTGTTTTAATTTATAAAAAACTATTTACTAACATAAGGGCTTCTTTATATAATAAAACTATCAGGGCTAACCAACATATGGAGGTGATCTAAAGCACACCTGCACGTCCTTTGAAAAGTTAGCCGAAAAGAGGTATAGATAGGGAGGGTCAATGGGTAAGTACACGTTTGCAAGTAGCCGTAACACCAAGGTGAGGACCGTCCTGATCTCTGGCAGCCGTATGCACGCGAAACGCATCATCGACACGATCGTCGCCAGCGGAAGGGCCTAGGCAAGCAGCATTAGGCCACCCCTAGCGCGAGGGGGAGAATAATTAAACGCGCAGTACGCATACACCCTACCAGGGAGGTACTATGGTAGTGATTTATGTACTCGGTGGTGGTTGATAGTTAACCACCACCGAGAGTTTCTCGGAAAGAGGAGTGAGGCGGGGCTCTCTAGATTTTCTTGTTTCAAGTCAGTGGCTTGACGAGAATGTAATTCTAGAGAGCACCCCCTTCTCATTCATATACAAACGCACCTAAAAGAAAGGACGGCATGAGCCGTCCTGAATTATTTTTCCTACATTTATAGGAACTTTTTTATTTTTGGTATTTTACTTATTAACAAAAGAGTCTTTTGCTATTACAATTATATCTAGCAATAATCTTTAATGAAATTATTTGATATGATTGAGGGTGAACACGAATCTCAAGACAAAAACCTAAAGCATCACAAACAAAAAAAAGCGAGCAGCAGCAAAAAGATCGCGAAACAGTGGTGGGTTGTTTTTAAGCATATTTTATCAAAAACCTTTGCGGTTATTGGTAGAACTCTTTTAATATTTTTTATCATACTATTTTTAACGGGTAGTTTTTTTACTATTGGAATCTATTTCAAATATGCGAATGATTTTAAAGGAGCTAAACCAAAAACGGGAGGTACCCAAGCTATCTTCTATGATAAAAACGGGGGGGTGATATATGAAGGTTTTGGAACCAGTGATCCCGACTACGTTTCTCTGGATCAAGTCCCTGATATTATAAAAAAGGCTACTCTTGCAGCCGAAGATAAGGGTTTTTATCACCATGGACCCGTAGATGTGAAGGGTATTGCCAGAGCAGCACTTAGAAACTATCAGGCAAGCGATAGGGCAGGTGTAGCAAAACTATCCGGACTTTTCAGCGAAAGTGAATACTCACAGGGTGGGTCAAGCATCACCCAACAGCTTGTAAAGAATAGATATCTTGCAGGCGAAAAAAGCTTTGAGAGAAAGCTAAAAGAGCTCGTTTACTCATACGAACTGGAAAAGAAAATGAGTAAAGACCAGATACTTGAGCAATATCTAAATAATATTTATTATGGTGAACAATCGTTGGGAATAAAAAATGCCGCAAAAATATATTTTGGCAAAGAACTAAAAGATTTGAGCCTGGCAGAAGCCACATATCTTGCTGGTCTTCCAGCAGCTCCCAGTAGATACTCACTCATCAGTGGTGACTATGAAGCCGGTAAGAAAAGGCATGAGTATGTTCTGCAACAAATGATAGAAGAAAAATATATTACAGAGGAACAGGGAAGAGAGGCTGTTAACCAACCCCTAACACTAGGTAGTGAGCAAAAAGTAACTATTAAATATCCTTATTTTGTCCAGTATGTGAAGCAAGAGCTCATAAATATGTACGGTTCAGAACTTGTCGAGACAGGGGGTCTAAAAGTTTACACAACGATTGATCCTGAAAAACAGGATTTAGCCGAAGCAAAAGCAAAAGAGTATGTAAATAAATTTAAGTATGCACGGGTAACAAATGCCTCTGTTGTCATTATGGATAACAAAACGAATAATGTTTTAGCAATGGTCGGCGGAGTCGATTGGGAAAAAAGCAAAGTAAATGTTGCAACCTCAAAGAGACAACCCGGTTCATCATTTAAACCAATTGTATACTCCGCCGGATTCTTACAAGAATACTCACCGTTAACAAAACTTATAGATCAGCCAATAAACTTTGGCGGCATTCCTCCATATATACCCAGAAACTATAATGGTGGCTTTATGGGAAATATATCAGCAAGGAATGCTTTGGCAAACTCATTAAATATACCAACCGTAGAAATGGGGAAGCTTGCCGGTATAGAAAATATTGTAAAGACTGCCGAAGCCATGGGTATAACAACCCTAGATAGAGACCCCGATGACTATGGGCTTTCTTTATCTTTAGGAAGTGGTGAAGTTAAACTACTCGACCTCGTTGAGGCCTATGCAACTCTTTCTGATGGCGGAAAACGTACAGTACCATCAGGAATCGTAAAGATTTTAAACAACAGAGATGAAAGTATCTATAAAATAGAAAGACAGAAAAAAGAAGTTCTTGACCCCAGAGTTGCATATATGACTACAAGTATTTTGTCCGACACAAAGGCTCGACAGAAAATTTTCGGATATGGGAATAAGCTTGAAATCAAAGGACATACCGTAGCGGCCAAAACAGGAACAACCGACAACTATACTGACTCATGGACGGTTGGCTACAACCCTGATATCACAGTTGGTGTTTGGATGGGAAATAACGATAGAAGTAAGATGGGACAAATAAGTGGTATAGAGGGCGCTGCATATATATGGCATGATATACTTGAAGGAATTATTAAAAATCAACCGGATATTGCTTTTGAAAAACCAAAGGGTTTGAGCGAAGTTTGGGTCAATCCTTCAACATTTGCCAAAGCACCAAAAGAAGGAAGTCCTTATGTACTGGAGTACTTTTTACCGGGAAAAGAACCATCTACTAAGCCGGACTTTTCCTATCTAAACCAATTTAATAAGAAGGCAAGTGTACCAAAAAATCCCTAAACAAACACTAATACAACCACAACCACTCCTTAAATAACTAGCTGTTTCTCCAAGAATTGTATCTCATATGGGTATTTTTTTGATTTTTTTTACAGTGTTAAGTTGGGCAGAAAATATTATCCTTAAATACATGTTAAAAGAAAAAGCAGAGGGAATCTCCCGGGGTCTTCAGAGAGAAAACGCTGGTAATAGCGATATTACGAAGCTTCTTTTTGATATTGCCGATTTTGACTTTGCACTAATAAATATGCGAGATTCCATTAAAAAGATGAAAAATCTTATCATGAAATATAGCGGAGCTTCTAGCTGTACCCTTATGTTTTTGGACAACTATGGGTATCTCTGGAAAGTAGGAGAAAAAACCACCTATCCATTTAAACTAGGTGAGGGTATAGCAGGCTGGTCCGCTAAGTGCCAAAAAAGAGTATTTGTCAATGATGTCAGTAGTGATAAAAGATATAAACCCCTCTACAAAAACCGTCAAGGGGCAATGGTGTCCGTACCTGTTGTAAAGAACGGAAAGACACTTGGGATTATAAGTCTTACTTATTCAAAAGAAAAACTCAAGCTCTATCCACCCAATAACAATGTTTTAGATATTTTTGTAAAGAAAATGAGAGTTGTTTTGGAAAATGTTTTTCTCTATTATGTGGCCGAAAATGAAAAAAATGAACTTCGAGCGCGTAAATCCATATCAAAAGCACTGGAGGAAAATATTTCCCTGGAGGAAAAAGTTGAGATTATTAGAAAGAATGTAGTCAGATTTACATCAATCAATGATTTATCAATATATCTTGAGGATGAAAAGAGCCATGAAATCTCATGTCTGGGAGGTGCGGGTAAAAAAAATATTACACCAACATTAGACTTAATGAATATTTATTTTAATAAGAAGGGTAAAAAACATGACTTTTTGGACCTTTCGGAAAAGTTTGATTTCAACTTTATTACAAAAAGGGGCTCGGGATATATCACCATGTATCCCATATTTTCTAAAAGTAAAATCATGGGTTACATCTTGATAGAAGAGAAAATAAAAAATATCGACAACTTGTCGGTTTTAGAAAAAAGATTCATAGAACTCGCATCAAGTCACCTCGGTGAATACCTGGTTAGAGAAACTTCGTCGAAAAAAATAATAGAGGAAAAAGAAAAATGGAGAACTATCTTTCACAATGTGGATGATGGGATAATTCTTCTATCTAGAGACAAAATTGTTATTGAGGCAAATCTTAAAGCCCGGGAAATTTTAGGATCAAAAAATACCAGTCTAATAGGTGCGAACTTTTTTTCTTTGTTTAAGATAATAAATCCAGAAGTAGAGTCGCCTACCCTAACATCTATTAAGAATCTAGATAGATTTAAAAAGAGTGATAAAGAAGAGCTTGAGAAAAAAATTGACAAGTTTTTTTCATCACAAAAAGTTATCCGCCCACAGGAATATTATATCCAGACAAAAAGTGGTAAATATTGGATAATTGGAAGAATGAAAACTGCCATACAAGATCCCAACTCAGAACTTTTTGGTATTATTCACATCAAAGACATAACAAAAAGCAAGGAAGTCGAACAGGATAAAAACGAGTTTATGTCCATGGTCTCACATGAACTTAGAACCCCGCTTTCAGCCATGAAGGGCTATCTTTCTATGATTCTAAATAGTGATTATGGGAAACTAAGCAAAAAACAGGAAAAATCACTCAAGAGAGTTGAGGAGAGCAACGAAAGGATGGTTGTCCTTGTTGAGGATATTTTGGATGTTTCGAGAATAGAACTTGGTAGGTTTAACTTAAATAAAGAACCCATCAATCTTTCAAATATAACCCGTGCTATGGTTCGAGAACTGGGGGCAAAAATACAAGAAAAGAATATTACCCTAAAGATACAAAACAAACTAGTGGATCCTTGTCTGAAAAAAACTATAAAAAATCCAGAACACACATGCAACGACCTCGGTGTGTATGTTTTGGCGGATAGGGATAGACTAATGCAAATCCTTGGAAACCTGATAGATAATGCCATTAAATATTCTTTCGATGGAGGAAAGATAGATATTAATATTAAACCAGATAAAAACTTTGTTGAAATATTAGTCAAAGATGATGGAGTAGGTGTAAGAAAGGAAGACCAGGATAAACTTTTTAGAAGATTCTCAAGAATTCACAACCCTTTAAGTATTCAAGCTGGCGGAACAGGACTGGGTCTTTATATAACAAAAAAACTAATATTGGCACATAACGGAAACATCAGTGTTTCAAGCAAACAGGGGAAAGGCACAACCTTTTCAGTTAAAATGCCCATAGCAAAACAGTTACCATTAATTTAAAATTAAATAAATAACCTCGCTCAGTGCGGGTAAAAGGAGAAATTAAAACAATGAAACAACACATCTTAATAGTTGAAGATGATAATGTCTTGCAGGAAATGTACTGCGAGAAGTTTGAGATGGATGGCTTTAAAGTAGAAAAAGCTGCTACGGGCAGAGAAGGCCTAAAAACACTAGAGAAGAGTGTTCCCGACATAATATTGCTCGACATTTTGATGCCAGATATGAATGGTCTTGAAATGTTGAAGGAAATGAAAAAAAATAGAGATTTTCGTGATATTCCAGTTATACTCCTTACAAACCTTGGTGAGTCAAAGATAGATATGGACTCCGAGCTTTCATTTGCACTTGGCATAAAAGACTATCTAATAAAAACAAAACACACGCCAGATGATGTTTCAAAAAGGGTAAAACAGATTCTAAAAGTAGAGCAATTAGGTTGACTAGACTATCCTCAAAAAGTTTCCATGCGGAAGGTATAGTCATAGGAAAAAGGAATTTTTTTGAAGCAGACAGGATTGTGGAAATACTTACTATGGAAAAGGGGAAGGTACGTGCCGTTGTTAGGGGTGCTCGCAAATCAAAGTCTAAGCTTGCCGGTTCAACGGAGCTTTTTACCCATGGAGAGTTTACTTTTGCAAAAGGAAAAAACCTAGATATTATAACTGCCGTTACTCCGCTGGATTATTTTCAAAAGGCAATGGGTGACTTAAAAAAGATATCTTGGCTTTTTTTGATGTCAGAAACACTCGAGAAACTTCTACCAAGAGAAGTGCCAAACGAAGAAATATTTAAAGAAACACTTAGCGCTTTCAGATTTATCAATAGAAACGAAAAATCATATCTAGTTTATGAGTATCTGTATAAAGTAATTGTTCTTTTGGGTTATGGTCTGTCTTTATCACAGTGTTCGCGATGTCATGAAAAAAAAGATACATTAAACGATTTAAATAACATTCTCCGCTTAGAGTCGGGTGGTATTTTGTGTAAAAAATGTAACTCTACCAGTCATCAAACACTAAAAGTTTCAAAAAATACTATTAAATTACTTTTATATATAGAGAACAATGAGTTGGGCGAATATTCTAAAATAACCTTTGATAAAAATGTTTCAAGGGAGCTGACAAATATAATAAGTGCCTATTTGAATCATATTTATCAAAAAGAGTTTAAGTCTAATAAATTTATTGAAGACGTCAAAGCATTGAAATAATCTCATCCCCTCTTGTCATTCCGAACTTCCTGCCCGACTAAACGGTCGTTCGGGCGGGGATCCGGAATCTATACAATAAAATTAGATTCCCATCTTCATGGGAATGACAGACTCTGGTTAAAACATTGAAATAATATCATATAGACGGTAAAATTAATAACATGCCGAATAAAGATGACTCATTAAATACTGCAGACCGCTTAGACTGCGAAACCATAACAGATGCTGAGATTGAAGACTGGATAGTTGCAACAAGAAAAGTGCTAATTGTCTTGGACGACGAAGATAAAAGCGCTTATAATAGGGTATATCAAGACTTCCTTTTTGACTTACAGCGCCTGCTAGATGCTGGACGAATAACAGATATAGACTACGAAGAAACACTGGAGAGCTTATGACAGACAAAAAAACAGATTCGATGGAAAAAATAGTTTCGCTTTGTAAGAGGCGAGGTTTTGTTTACCCATCTTCTGAAATATATGGTGGTTTCCAGGCAGTTTACGACTATGGACCATACGGAGTAGAACTTGAGAAAGCAGTCAAAAGGGAGTGGTGGAAGGAAATGGTTCAGACAAGAGAAGACATTGTCGGTCTTGATTCGGCAATCTTTATGCATCCCAAAATATGGGAGGCCTCGGGACATGTTGCTGGCTTTTCAGACCCGCTGACAGAGTGTAAGAGTTGTCATGCGAGACTCAGAATTGACCATTTGCTTGAAGAAATTGGAGTTCAGGCAGATGAGAAAATGACCGAAGAAGAGATTAATAAAGTTTTTGATAAAAATGTTGATAAAATTGTTTGTCCAATATGCGGGAAGAAAAGTTTCACAAAAGGGAAAAAGTTTAATCTACTTGTTAAGTCTAATCTAGGAAATATTACAGAAGATCCAAAGGAACAGCCTGTATACTTACGAGGTGAAACCTGCCAAGGAATTTATGTAAATTTTAAAAATGTTGTTGATAGTATTCGCGTAAAAATACCTTTCGGGATAGCTCAGATAGGCAAGGCATTTCGAAATGAAATTACCGCCAGACAGTTTATTTTCCGAACTCGTGAATTCGAACAAATGGAAATGCAGTATTTCACCTCCCCCGAAGACGAAATGAAAGAATACGAAAAGCTAAGAAAAAAACGCTTCGAATATTACAAGAAGTTAGGATTAAATGAAGAAAACTTAAAATGGCACAAACACGAAAAACTTGTATTTTATGCCAAAGCTGCATACGACATAGAATATAAATTTCCATTTGGTTTCAACGAACTTGAGGGTGTGCACGCTAGGGGAAACTATGACCTCACTCAACATTCTAAATTTTCCGGGAAGGATCTTTCATATACTGACCCCAAAACAGGCAAGAAGTTTATACCGCATATCATCGAGTCTTCGGTTGGGGTCGGACGAACAGTACTGGCGGTACTAGTTGAGGCTTATACCGAAGAAAAGACTGGAGACGAAACACGGGTGGTTATGAAATTTCCAAAAAATCTCGCTCCGGTAAAAATTGCAGTATTCCCTCTTCTTAAAAATAAGCCTGAGCTAGTCAAAAAGGCACACGGAATCTTTGATACATTGAAAGAAAAATATGTATGTGAATTTGATGATAACGGTAATATTGGAAAGCGCTACAGAAGGCAGGATGAGATAGGAACACCTTACTGTTTAACGGTAGACTTTGATACCATGAATGATAAGACAGTAACAGTAAGAGACCGTGATACCATGAAGCAAGAAAGAGTAAAGATTGCCGACCTGAAAACATTTTTTGAAAAATCTTTCTAAAAAAATCTTGACATAAAGACTGACGTTGATTATAATCTTTTAACATGCTACTCAAGAGGGTGGCGTTTGTTAATATGATGCTTAATCCCCAAAAGGGCTTATTTTTTTCACTCTAAAAATCTATAAAGGAGACAGAAATGGACAAAGATATTTACATATCAAAAGACGGTTTAAAAAAACTGCAAGAAGAAATGGTAGAAATAAAGACTACTAAAAAAAGGGAAGTGGCAACAAGAATCAAAACCGCAAAAGAGTTTGGTGATTTATCAGAAAACAGTGAGTATGATGATGCAAAAAATGAACAGGCCTTCTTAGAAGGAAGAATATCTGAAATAGAACATATTTTAAAGAATGCGAAAATAATAGAAGAGATTGCTTGTAGTACCACCGATAAAGTCTGTGTCGGACATACAGTAGTAGTAGACCTAGCAGGTGGCGAAGCAAAGTTTAAAATAGTTGGCTCCTACGAAGCAGATCCAGAGATGGGCTTTATATCAAACGAGTCCCCCATAGGTCAGGCACTTTTGGGCAAGAAAAAAGGCGAAGAAATAAGTGTAAAAGTCCCTGCCGGCGAGATGAGATATAAGATTAAAAAGATTTTCTAAATTAAGAATTACTCATATAAAAATCTCTCTGGTCTACTTGAGAGATTTTTTGTTTCCCACTCTTGTCATTCTGAATAAAATGAAGAATCTCAAGATCCTTCGGCTCTGCCTCGAGGATGACAAACCTATAAACAGATATTTATTTAATACTGATTTTGCGCTATAATTTACTAAAGGAGAAAACATGGCAGAAGATATTTTTATAAATCAAAGAAAAGAAAATTTGAAAAAATTGGTTGAGGCTGGTATAGATCCTTATCCGGCAAAGGGCGAAAGAACTCATTTTTGTATACAAGTTAAAGATGACTTTAAGAGTCTTGCCGGTAAAAAAGTTACCGTAGTTGGTCGTGTAATGACAAAGCGTGGTCATGGCAAGATTTTATTTGCTAACTTGCAAGACGTGTCTGGACAGACTCAAGGATTCTTCAGATATGACAATCTAAACAAAAACTACGATTTACTTAAACATATAGATATGGGCGACTTCATTCAAATAACCGGTAAGGTTTTTAAAACAAAGGCCGGCGAAGAATCAATAGAAGTTATGGAATGGAAACTGCTATCTAAGGCGATGAAGCCACTACCTGAAAAGTGGCACGGACTTAAAGATGTAGAAACAAGGTACAGAAAAAGGTATTTAGACTTTCTCACAAATGAAAACTCTAGAAAGAAAATAATAACCAAATCTAAAATTATTGATTTTATCCGTGATTTTCTAAAGAAAGAAGGGTTTCAGGAAGTTTTTACTCCATATCTGGAACTGACTCCTTCCGGCGCTACGGCAAAACCATTTAAAACCCACTTAAATGCCTACAATATGGATATGTATATGCGTATCTGTATCGGTGAACTTTGGCAAAAAATGATGATAGTTGGTGGATTTGAGAAGACCTTTGAAATAGGTCAGGCCTTTAGAAATGAGGGGGTAGATAAATCTCACAACCCAGAGTTTACAATGTGTGAGTTTTATTGGTCCTACGCTGACTATAATGATCTAATGAAGTTTTTAGAGAAAATGATTCCATCTTTGGTTAAAGAAATTAGCGGGAGTTATGAAATAACATACCAAGATAAAAAACTAAACTTTAAACCACCCTTCGCAGTCATAACTTTTAGAGAAGTGATGAAAAAATACGCCAAGATTGATATTGATAAATACCCAACAAGAGATGGGTTTGCAAAAGAACTAACAAAAAGAAACTTTAAAGTAGACCCGAAGGCCGGTAGAGGTAAGTTGATTGATGACTACTACAAAGAGGTCGCAAGACCTAAGCTTGTTCAACCCACATTTCTTATTGACCATCCCATAGATGTTTCCCCTTTAGCAAAGAGAAAAGTTGACGAGAATGATAAAGTTCAGCAAGTACAACTACTTGTATGGGGTGAGGAGCTTTGTAAGGGCTACTCGGAGCTCAATAATCCTGGAGACCAAAGGGAAAGATTTATTGAACAAAAGAAACTCTTAAGTAAGGGTGATGAAGAGGCAATGCGAACAGATGAACACTTCGTTAAAGCGATGGAGTATGGCATGCCGCCAATCGCCGGAAACGGAATTGGCATAGAGAGATTAGCAACTATACTTACTGACTCCGCAGTAATGCGCGAAATTATAACTTTTCCTATAATGAAGCCAGAGAAATAAAAGATGAAAGCTGGTGCAGATTATATTGGTGTGGGCGCAGGAGCACTTATTTTTAATGATAAAAATGAGGTTCTCTTAATAAAGCGATCAGAAAATGCTCGAGTTGAAGCTGGTATGTGGTCACGGCCTGGAGGGGAGATAGAGTTCGGAGAGAAAGCAACTGAAGCAGTAAAGAGAGAAATTAAAGAAGAAGTAAATATTGATATTGAAGTTTTGGAAACTTTGGACTTTCAGGAAACTATTTCCAAAGATCCAAAGAAACACTGGATAGCCCTTGGATTTCTATGTAAGCAAGTCGGGGGAGAACTAAAAAATAATGAGCCAGATAAACATACTGATTTACAATGGTTCGCTTTAGATAAACTACCAGAAAACATTTCCCCATATACAAAAAGTTCTGTTGAGGTATTTTTAAAGAAAAAGAAGTAATTTTCAACGGGAATCAATCATAAAATGTCAACAATGAAGTGCTTTAGTTTGTTATTTTAACCAATGAATCTTTATTGAATTAAGTATAGTATTAAGGTCGACTCCAGCAAGAAGAGGGTATACCGCCCAACGCTCCTGGTGAGCGAGTCTGGGGTTCAAGGGAGCCTACAATAAGGCTTCCTAGGAATCATCCCCGAGGCAAGAAAACGGCACAACTGCGCCGTTTTCATTGTATTTACTTATTAGCTTATTGAGGTCCGACCTCACGTGAGGTCGGACCTCGTAGACCCCTAGACAGATTTCCATTGGATTTTCTGCTTAAATGTACTATAATTTGATCTATGTTAGACATAAAATACATCCGCGAAAATAAAGAAAAGCTCCTAGAAACAGCCGAAAATAAAGGGATTAACCTTGATATTAATCAACTTTTAGAAGTTGATAAAAAAAGAGTGGAAGCTCTCAAGCTCGTAGAGCAGTTTCAAGCTGAAAAAAATAAGTTAAACGAAAAGATTCAAAGGGCGTCTAAGAAGGAACGTGACGAAATTCTTAAATCTGGGAAAGATATAAAAGAAAAGCTTATTAAGGTCGAACAAGATTACAAGGAGCTAAAGCAACAATTTGACACTCTCATGGTACTGGTCCCAATCATTCCTTCTGATGACACTCCGATTGGTAAAAATGATAAGGACAATAAAGAGATTGCTAAGTGGGGAGACATTCCTAAATTTGATTTCAAACCAAAAACACACATTGAGATTGGTAATGACTTGGATATCTTAGATGTAGAAAGAGGAGCCAAAGTTGCCGGATATCGCGGTTATTATGTAAAAAACGAAGGCGTTTCGCTAATGCTGGGCTTTATGATGTATGCCATTGATAAAATGATCCAGAAGGGCTATGCACCAATGATTGTACCAACGCTAGTAAAAGAGTTTGCTCTTTTTGGAAGCGGTTATTTCAAGGGTCTTAACTATAACCCAGAAATAGACGAAATATACGAAGTAGCAACTCCAGATAAAAAATCTGATGGGATTAAAAGCAAAGAAAAGAAATTCCTAGTTGGTACAGCAGAACCATCACTTCTTGCATATTATTCCGGAGAAACACTAAACGAAAACCAGCTACCAATGAAACTATGTGGATATAGCCAATGCTATCGTAGTGAAATCGGTAGTTACGGAAAAGATACGAAGGGGATTTATAGAGTACATGAGTTCATGAAGGTAGAACAAGTTGTGATTGCTCCTGCCGATGTTAAGATTTCTGAAAAACTTCAAGAAGAAATGATTAATATTTCCAAAGAAATGCACGAAGAACTTGGACTTCCGTGTAGACAGCTAATTATTTGTACTGGGGATTTGAGTGCGGGAAAGTATAGACAGTATGACTTAGAGGCTTGGCTACCAGGACTTGATCGCTGGGGTGAGACCGGTTCAGCTAGCATCTTCTTTGATTGGCAAGCAAGACGCTTAAACGTGAAATATATTGATAAAGATGGGGAAAAGAAGCATGTATATATGCTTAACAATACAGCTCTGCCATCACCAAGGATCTTCATTGCAATCCTAGAAAACTATCAGCAAAAGGATGGTAGCGTGAAAATACCAGAAGTTTTACAGAAGTATATGGGTGGGTTGGAAGTTATAAAACATAATAAATAATACATAACCATTGTCATTCTAAACTTGATTCAGAATCCAGACATTATTGAGATAGATTCCGGATCAAGTCCGGCGTGATAGAAAGGGAAAAAATATGCAAGTTGATATCAGGGGAGTTGAGACTGTTTTAACAAAAGAGGTTAAGGATTACGCTAGGGAAAAGGTAGAGAAGTTTTCAAAATACGGTATAGACATTATCGGCGTAGATCTTGCACTAGAGGAGGATCACAACAGAACAGAGGATAGAGCGGGTGTGGCAAAGGTTTTAGTTAAAATCCCCGGTAAAGATATTGCGGTAAAAGGCGAAGGGAAAAATGTTTTCGCGGCTATAGACGAGATGGAGAGAAAAGCCTCAAGAGAGCTAAGGGAAACAAAAAAAAGATTGAGCCCAAAAAGATTTTCAAAAAGCAAAGACGCAGCAAGGCGACTTTTTCGCAGAAGCTAGACTACCAATTACAAATTCCAGACGAATCTACTAATAATACAAATAGATACCAATAGATTCGGTTTAAATTCGTAAATATTTGTAGCATTTGCAGATTCGTGTAAGATTAGTAATCCGTAGAAAGTAACACATGATTTTTAAAAAAATCTTCGGTAATCCGAATGAAAAAGAAATAAAGAAATTACGTCCAATCGTGGATAAAGTAAACTCGCTTGAAGAAAGTGTAGCCAAGTTAAGCGACGCCAAAATAAAAACAAGGATTCAAGAAATTCGAGAAAAAATACAGAAAGATATAAAGATAGATTCCCGCCTGCACGGGAATGACAATGGTGGTGTAGACAAAAAAACTGCAAATAAAAAGATTAATGAAATTCTTGAGCCTTATTTGGTAGAAGTATTCGCACTTGTAAGAGAAGTTTCAAAAAGAAAGTTAAAAATGCGCCACTTTGATGTACAGCTCATTGGCGGATATGTTCTCCACTCCGGTAAGATTTCTGAGATGAAAACCGGTGAAGGAAAGACTTTGGTTGCAACATTAGCAGCTACACTAAATGCCTTAACTGGACTAGGGGTTCATGTTGTTACTGTAAACGACTATCTCTCAAAACGTGACGCAGGATGGATGGGTACTATCTATAATGGTCTCGGACTTAGCGTTGGTGTTATTATCCATGATGAAGCCTTTATTTATGACGAAAAGTTTGAAGACGAGAATGCTTTAGACGAAAAAACCAAGCACATGAAACCCATCACAAGAAAAGAAGCATACGCGTGCGATATCACCTATGGAACAAATAACGAGTTTGGTTTTGACTACCTAAGAGATAATATGGTCCAGTCCTTAGGACAAATGGTTCAACGACCGCTAAACTTTGCCATCGTTGACGAGGTTGATTCTATTTTGATAGATGAGGCAAGGACTCCTTTGATAATATCCGCTCCGGCAGAAGAGTCTACGGGTAAATACTATCAGTTTGCAGAGATTGCAGAAAAACTAAAAAAAGACAAACACTATGTTATAGATGAAAAACAAAAAGCCGTCACACTAACTGATGACGGTATTGCTGAGATGGAGAGGGTCCTCGGTATGCAAAACGTTTACGAAGAGGGCGGTATCGAAACGGTCCATCATATAGAACAGTCACTAAAGGCCGTGGCGCTCTTCAAAAAGGATAAAGACTATGTAGTTAAAGAAGGAGAAGTGATAATCGTTGACGAGTTTACCGGGCGTCTAATGCTTGGGAGAAGATACTCTGAGGGTCTTCATCAGGCTATTGAAGCTAAAGAAGGCGTAGAAATAAAAAGAGAGTCCCTAACCCTTGCTACTATTTCCTTCCAAAACTATTTTAGACTCTATACAAAACTTTGCGGTATGACTGGTACGGCGGAGACAGAAGCAGAAGAGTTTCATAAGATTTACAGTCTTTCTGTGATGATAATTCCAACCAATATGCCAAATGTGAGAAACGATCTAAATGATGTTATCTACAAGAACGAATTAGCGAAGTTTAGGGCCATTGTAGAAGATGTGAAAAAAAGAAATGAAAAGGGTCAGCCTGTTCTCATTGGCACTGTTTCTATTGAAAGAAATGAACTTCTTTCAAATATGTTGAAAAGGGGCGGTGTAAAACACAACGTACTAAACGCAAAGTTTCATGAAAAAGAAGCTTTAATAATATCTCAGGCAGGACAAAAGAGCGCCGTCACAGTCGCAACCAACATGGCCGGTCGTGGTACTGATATAGTTCTTGGTGAAGGCGTCACAAAACTTGGCGGGCTTCACGTCATAGGCAGTGAAAGACATGAAGCAAGACGCATAGATAACCAGCTACGTGGACGTTGTGGACGTCAAGGCGACCCAGGGTCAACGCAGTTCTATGTATCCTTAGAGGACGACCTGATGAGAATATTTGGTTCTGATAGGATCGGTACTGTCATGCAAAAACTAGGATTGCCGGATGACCAGCCTATCCAGCACGGCATGATTTCAAAGTCACTAGAGTCGGCTCAAAGGAAAGTAGAGGGTAACAACTTTGACGTCAGAAAACACCTTGTTGAGTATGATGATGTGATGAACAAACAGCGCGAATATGTTTATGGAAAAAGAAGAATGATACTTGGAGATAGTAATGTTAAAGACGAAATACTGGAGTACTTAAGCGAGTCAGCAGAGTTTCTAGTTAATGAAAATGTGAACGCTCAAACAGAAGACTTTGACTATGAAAACTTTATAAAGAACTTTGATGCCATAGTTCCAACGGACAACCAGTTTAAAAATCAAATCAAAAAAGAAGACCCAAGAGAGCTTACAAAAACTGCTGATAAATTTCTTGCTAGTACTTATGAAGCGAAAGAGAAAGAGTTCACTCCTAAGATTATGCGGGAGATTGAAAGATCTATTTACCTGCACATTATTGACACACTCTGGATAGATCATCTTGATGCTATAGATAACTTGCGTGAAGGCATAGGACTTCGCGCTTATGGACAAACCGAACCACTAGTGGAGTATAAAAAAGAATCATATAAGATGTTTCAGCAGTTTTTGGGTGGCATACGCTCAGAGATAGTAAATATGATATTTAAAGTCAGAATTCAGCCAAATATTGCGGAGGCTCCAATGCCAGAAGGAGACGAAGTCCCGACCGCAAGCGTCGAGAAACAAGAGTCCAGACTAACAAAGGCGGCGGAAAAAGCAAAAGAGATTAGTCCTACAGAGTCTCCGAAGCCCCGAGACTTTGGGGATAATGCATCCATAATGAGGCAAGAGTCAAAAAACCAATCGAAAAAGAATGAAACCGTTCTAAAAAAGAATAAAGTTGGCCGAAACGACCCCTGTCCATGCGGCTCCGGCAAAAAATATAAAAAATGCTGTGGGAAGTAAGGAGAGGTATACCACAAATCAGTAAAGACTTAATATTTATGCTATAATATTTTAGTATATTTTTTAGAGAGTTTTTATAAAAAATGAAACAGACTTTTGAACTATTAATACTTAAGGATCAACTTAATCCTGAAGACTGGACAAGTCTTTATAGGGCGCTCTTGTCTCACCTGAGAGCATTGAGCAAGTTTGAGATAATATTCCAATGTAACGACAATGTGGTGCGTTTCTTTATACGTTGCGATAAAGACCTAAGCTCCTTATCTAACAATATAGAAGGTTTTTTAATACGCCCATTTAACGACCATGGCGAGTTAAAAATTCCCAATGTTACAAAAAAAGAAAGATTTATACAGTACGTGTCTGGCGGAAACATCCTCGACCTGAAAGAGAAAACAGCTATAAAAAAGTCTAAAAATCTTGAGTGTGCTGTTTTTAAAGTTAGAGCAATTAATATAGAAAAAGCGGCGGTACGGGGTAACTTATTTTTTAAGGGCGCAGGCGGGGAGTGGTATAAGGCTAATAAAATATCTGCATTTTTCCCATCTAACTTGTTTGCTATAAACTTCGCGGTAAATACTCGTTATCTCAAAAAGGCAGTACCAAAATACCTAGATATAGAAAAGTCACTCAATATCCTTTCCAGCGATAAAGCTGATGCCATTTTTGAGGTAGATACGTTCCCTTATTTTTCTCACAACTACTTTTTAAACCTTACAAACTACGAGTTTGATCAACACTCCTTCATTATTGGCGCGAGTGGTAGCGGTAAGTCAAAGTTTATAAGTCTTTTTGTAGACCGCATCCATAGGACAGCCTTAAAAATGAACTATCGTATAGTAGTTATAGATCCACATGCTTCAATAGCCGAGGACTTCCTTTATATTCCCGACTCAAAAGTAGTCAACTTCAACAACGAGAGCACGGAGCTTTTTGAAGGGGCATCGAATGACATATCTGCAGCTAATGAGCTGACCACAACATTGTTCAAGTCTCTGATGGGTGATCAGTTTAACTCAAAGGTTGATAGAGTTTTGAGGTTTTCTCTTTTTGTGCTATTTACTGCACAAAATATGTCCCTGGATAACCTTAAGCGGTTTATAACCGATATTGAACTGAGAAATCAAATTCTTGAACATGTTTCCGCTTATGTACCTGCAAATATCGTTCAGTTTTTCGGATCTGACTTTAATGAACTGCGAACGCAATACTACAATGAAGCCATCTCGCCTATAGTATCGCTTGTTGATGAAATGCAAATGCAGCCAGTTTTAGTCGGTGAGGGTGAGCTCTCTCTGGCAAAAACAATCCAGGATAACTTCCTGACTGTATTTTCGTTAAATAAAGTGAGTATGGGTGAAAAGGTAGTCAAAACGATCGCAGGACTGCTTATACAGCAGATATTCTTGCTCGCCCAGGCAAAGGCATTTGAACAGAAAGTTATTTTAGTTATAGACGAAGTTTCTATCGTTCAAAATCCTGCACTTGCCTCTATACTGGCAGAAGCCCGTAAGTTTAATCTATCAGTCATACTTACTCAGCAATACTTTGGTCAAATTGAAAAGGACTTAAGAGATGCTATTTTTGCGAATGTTTACAACTACTATACATTTAAAGTCTCAGAAGAGGATGCAAGGAGTCTCGAAGGAAATCTAAATATAGAGTTACCAAAAGAAATAATAGAAAGGGAGAAAGAGAAAGGGCTAAACGAACAGAGCATACGCATAAAAATAATGACAGAACTACATCCCAGAGAATGCCTTGTTAGGGTGCTTGCAAAAGGCCAAGTTTTACCTGCCGTCAAGGCACGTACCGTAGATGCGCCAAGTGCGGTTACTACGAATATTGACCCAGAAAAGCTCCGCTCTTATCAAAAAGAACAATCCGCACTCCCCGAAAAGTTTAAGGAAACCAAAGAAGATAAAAAGAAAAAGATAGGAGAACTAGTTGCGCAGAGCCATCAAATGGACGAGGCTTCGCTAAAAGAAGAAGTTGGAAAGGGAAATGGTCTAAACAGAAAAACCTTCAGTAATGCCTCCGAAGAAACACAAACCGGTCTATTTAACTTGAGTGATTTACTTGCTCAACATTCTTCAAGTCGTTTAAAGATTAAAAAGAAAAGAAAGGAAAAATAATGGACGCAAAAGAAGCAAAAATAATTTTAGATAAAGTCGTAGGTCAAGTCTTTGGATATGAAAACCCGTTCACACTAGATCAGTTTGTACAAAAATATGCCTTTGACATTCGCCTTCCCCAAGCAGTCACTGACTCTACTACGGGAGAAGAAACTTGGACACAAACTGTTAATCCAACTAAATTTATTTCTATGGAAAATGCATATAAGAGAGAAGATTGGGACAATAGGCCGAAAAAACCAATCAACAGCATGCAGGATATTTTAGATGCTTGGAATGAAATAAACTATACCGCCACTAGCAAACAACTAGACTCAATCAATATTGCCCAGTCTGATAGTGTTATGAAAGGTGAAAATGTATTTCGGTCTAACGACTGTGGAAATTCAAAAAACTTACTGTTTTGTGATGGCATATATAAGTCAGAGTTTATTGCTGCCGGTCAGCGGGCAATAACATCGAATTTTTGTATTCGCATAGAAGACAGTAGTGAGGTATCAAACAGCTTTTCGATTAGTTGGTCAAAAAAGATTGTAAACGGCCTATTTCTACACAACTGTTATGATATGTATGAATGCATGTTTTGTTCTCACATTGAAGGCAAAAAGTTTTGCATAGCCAATATGCAGTTTGAAGAAGAAGAATATATGAAGATTAAGGATATGGTAATTCGCTGGGCACTAACGGAGTAACTATTGAGTTTATTTTTTCTACCCACTCTTCAAATCTTAATAAATTTATGTTATATTACGCTTACGTTTTAGCTATTGATAAAACACCACTTATCCAATCGTAAGGGAGGACGATTGGGTTGTACTTTAAAATATCATGACAGACATATTTCTTTTTTTATTACCGTGATTGTGACTGTACTCACTATCATAATCTATATCCTTAAGACAAACAGAGAATAGGGAGGTTCGTGGATGTGTTATTTTTTGCGATAACCTTATTGGCGCTTTTTGCACTTCTTGTACTGATTTCGTGGATGGAGGGCCAAAATATTATAGGTCCTGACAACAACTTCAATAACGGTAAAAAACTCAAAAAGACCAGGAAGGGGTAGAAACATGATTAAGGTAGTCGCTTGGGTGTCTGTGGTGGTCCTGTCCATTTGGATATGCAAAGATGAAATCGTTGAAATAGTAGATGATTTCATCGAGATAGGAGAAGAAGAACCGGGAGAACCAGAGAATCACCGTTATCTTAACTATTCTTGTGGCTTTACGGTTACGAGTGGTTAAAAAATAACAAAAAATTTATTTGGGGGTTCCTAGAACTTAGTAGGAACTCCCATCCGCGGACCAAGAGTGTCCGCTTTTTTTAATTGAAACATATTAAAGAAAAAACTATTGCAATATTCTAAACATTGAATATAATAAATATATGAGTATTACTATTTTTGATTTACATGCAGATATTTTTAAGGTTCTAGCCAATCCGAAAAGGTTAGAGATTATTCATTTGATTCGCGACCGCGAGCTTACCGTCGGAGAGCTCGAGGAAATGCTGGATATGCGTCAAGCAAATCTTTCACAACATCTGATGATACTACGAGAAAATAACCTGGTTCAGACGAGGCGTGAAGGTACCTATATTTACTATTCATTGACCGATTCTAAAATCTTGAAAGCCAGTGACCTGGTAAGAGAAGTTCTGCAAAACAAATTCAAAGGAGCAAAACACATTACCGGTTTAGTTGATAATGACATGAAGCTGGAAGATTACCTGAAAGAATATAAGGATCCGGTTTGTGGTATGATGGTCAGCGCAAAAACTGCAGCCGATAATACAAAACTAGGAACTAAGGACTATTTTTTTTGTGCGCGAGGGTGTAAAGAAAAGTTTGTAAGAGAACCAAAGAAATACCTTACCACTTCTGTCATCCCGAGCAAACCCGAGAAATCCCTTAAAAAACCAAAGGAAAGGGATTTCTCCACTCGCCATTCCATAAAGTCGGTCCACCTCGGCCGAGCCTCAACGAGACGGGTCGAAATAACAAAACAAGAGGAGGCAAATTTTGGATAAAATTATCGTAGCAATATTAGGTGGTGGAGGAATCGCGTTTGTTCTGTGGTTTTTCTTAGGTAAAAAAAGTAAGGAGGTAAAAGTGGATGATAGAGTTGAAATAATAGTGGAGGGTGGTTATTCCCCCGAAAAAATTGTTGTAAAAAAAGATCAGAAAACAACTTTGGTTTTCAATAGAAAAGATCCAAGTGATTGTCTGGCAGAAGTAGTGATACCTGAGTTTAAGATTAGGAAGTCTCTACCATTAGGTAAAAATACAGAGATTGAAATAGTACCAAAAAAAACGGGTGAGTTCGGTTTTGAGTGTGGCATGGGGATGTTTAAGGGAAAAATAGTGGTTAAGGAGTAGTATGGCGGAGAAAAAGAAAACAACTCTCAAAATAAAAGGAATGCACTGCGCAAGCTGTGCCATGACTCTTGAGAATGCATTGAGTAAGCTCTCGGACACCGATGCGATAGTTAACTATGCCAGTGAAAAAGCGACCGTAGAACACCCAGAGAATATAACGGAAGAAAAGATAATAGAAACCATCCGAGACTCCGGATATGATGTTTACCAAGAAGAGGGAAGACCAAGAGAAGATGAAGAAACCGCAGAAGACATTGAAAAAGAAAATGATTTAAGAAAGCTCAAAAATAAAGTCGTTATCGGCGGGATACTTTCAACCATTATCGTAATACTAGGAAATATGGGTTTTGTAGCCGGAATCCCAGAGATTCAGATGAAAACTTTGAATATCATAATGCTAATACTTACCATTCCGGTCCAGTTCTGGGTAGGCAGTGCCTTCATTTCCGGATTTCTAAAGGGCCTAAAACACCGAAATGCAAATATGGATACCCTTATCGCTATAGGAACCCTCACGGCATTTATATTTAGTACGTTTGTTGTATTTGCTGGAGAACTTGGGATTATGTTACCGGAAGCAGGAACATACTTTGACGTTTCGGCGGTTGTTATTACCTTAGTCCTCCTTGGTAAATACTTTGAGGCACGAGCTAAGGGTAAGGCTGGTTCGGCTATTAAAAAACTAGCTGGACTAAACCCTAAAACAGCGAGAGTAATCCGAAATGGTAAGGAAACAGATATCCTAATAGATGAAGTAGCTGTAGGTGATGAGATAATTGTCCGTCCGGGAGAAAAGATACCTGTAGACGGCGTCATACTATCCGGAGAGTCTTCTATAGATGAGTCAATGGTTACGGGAGAATCAATCCCAACCGATAAGTCTGTCGGCGCTCAGGTATCCGGCGCAACCATCAATAAGTCTGGTTCATTTACATTTCGAGCAGAAAGGGTGGGTAAAGATACACTACTTGCTCAGATTATTAAACTAGTTGAGGAAGCCCAGGGATCAAAAGCGCCAATCCAACACTTAGCCGACGTCATTTCAGGTTATTTTGTACCAAGTGTGCTCACGATAGCAATCGGCACGTTTGTGGTCTGGTATATTTTTGGTGGACTTTCCCTGGCACTCATAAATATGGTTGCAGTGCTTATCATCGCATGTCCGTGTGCCCTAGGGCTAGCTACCCCAACTGCCATAATGGTTGGTACGGGAAAGGGTGCTGAAAATGGCATTTTAATCAAAGATGCAGAAAGTCTAGAGAGGTTTCAGAAGGTTAACGCTATACTTTTAGACAAGACAGGCACTATTACAAAAGGAGAGCCTGAGGTTGTAGATATGCACAATATCTCAGATTTATCAGAAAATGAATTTGTGCGCTTATCTGCCTCTGCTGAAAGCAGAAGTGAACACCCACTCGGAGAGGCAGTCGTCAGAGAAGCAAAAAAGAGAGGACTAGTACTATCAGAGGTTAAAAATTTCAAATCCTTGTCTGGGCAGGGAATAAAGGCGGAGATTGATAGTAAAGCCATAGTAAAGGGTAATGAAAAGTTAATGAAAAAAGAAAAGATTGATATTTCAAAACTAGAAGGTCAGGCAGCTCTCTATGCAAAGGAAGGAAAAACTCCTATCTATGTAGCCATTGATGGTAAACTATCTGGCATTATAGCCATCGCTGATACCATCAAGTCCGACTCAAAGGCAGCTATAAAAAACTTCGAAGATTCACTTGTCGATGTCTATATGATAACGGGAGATAATAGTCTTACCGCTAAAGCTATTGCTGACAAAGCCGGGGTGAAGACGGGAAACGTTTTGTCCGGAGTCGCGCCAAAAGATAAAGAGAAAAAAGTAAAAGAGCTGCAAAAAAAAGAACTGTCTGTTGCAATGGTCGGTGATGGTATAAATGATGCACCGGCCTTAGCTACAGCCGACATTGGCATCGCTATGGGAACGGGAACTGATATCGCTATGGAAACAGGACAAATAACTATAATGAACGGTTCCTTAGACTCTACATATAGCGCATGGAAACTGTCGCGAAACACTATGAGGATTATCAAAGAAAACCTTTTCTGGGCATTTGCGTATAACGTAATACTTATACCTGTAGCGGCTGGGGTACTCTATCCTTTTATTGGGGTTCTTCTAAACCCCATGATAGCCTCCGCGGCAATGGCCGCTAGCTCAGTAACTGTGGTGTCAAATTCATTAAGATTAAGAAAGGTAAAAATATGAAATACTCGTTAAGCAAGGACAGTCCTTGTGAGCTACAAGGACTGTCCTTGCGGACAACAAAGGAGAAAACATTATGAACCAATTCTGGCTAGCCTTTATAACAGGCCTTACAACCGGTGGGCTTTCTTGTATTGCTCTTCAGGGCGGACTGCTTGCAAGCGTTATTTTAGATGAAGAGAAAGAGTATTTGGAGGATAAAAAGAAGAAATCCGCACCAAAAGCACGACCGGTACTGCTTTTCATCATCGCAAAGCTAGTCGCATATACAATCCTTGGTTTTTTACTTGGGTATTTTGGTTCTTTCATATCACTAACTCCGGCTTTTCGTGGTTGGCTACAAATAATAATCGGTGTCTTTATGGTAGGTTTAGCACTTAATATTTTAAATATTCATCCAATATTCCGATACTTTTCTATTCAACCGCCCAAGTTTATAAGAAAGTTTATAAGAAAGCAGACCCGCGCAGAAACGGGGCAAGCAAAAAACAGTGGTGACCCCGGGGCTATCTTTATGGGAGCACTAACCGTCTTTCTTCCATGTGCTATCACGCAGGCTATGATGCTTTTAGCTATAGCATCGGGAAGTGGGGTCACCGGCGCAGCAATAATGTTCTCATTTATACTTGGGACATCACCGCTTTTCTTCATATTAGGTTACACCACTACAAAATTAACAGAAAAATGGAGTAATATTTTCCAAAAGATCGTTGCAGTTTTAGTGCTTTTTGTTGCATTCTTTACAATTCTCACGGGTGCAACCTTAGCTGGGTTTAATATCTCCCTAAAGGACAAGGAAATTTCGCAGCAAGTCTCACAAGAAGAATCAACGGTTCCTCTAAATAATGGTATACAGGAAGTTACTATCAATGTTTCAGACAATGGATATACTCCCGAAGACATAAAAATAAGAAAAGATGTACCCGTAAAAGTTACATTAAAAACGAATGACACGCTCGGTTGTGCAAGAGCTTTTGTCGTGCCTTCGCTAAACATTCAAAAAAACCTGCCAAGAACAGGGGAAGATAGTTTCGAGTTCACACCTGAAAAAAGTGGGAAAATATCTTTTTCATGCTCAATGGGTATGTACAGCGGACAGTTTGTAGTTGAATAATCCCTAGAGAGGTCGGATCCTTGCGTACCCGCCAGGTCCGACCTCTAAAGCAATCCCCCAACAACTCCAACTGTTGTCCAGGATGAGAAACCTCTTGGACACTGATTGGTCAAAAAAGGTACACTGGA
>ERZ1292625.1285-Hain-H41-01um-R1-1285-length-30948-cov-31_pt2 | contig 24924 bp, 47 predicted proteins | sample MGYA00564400_ERZ1292625 | MGnify/ENA primary metagenome ERZ1292625 (study PRJEB36523, sample SAMEA6512639) | groundwater metagenome | collected 2019-01-08 | study: AquaDiva: Metagenomics assemblies of 32 groundwater samples | reverse complement strand
TGCGGCAGATAGCAAATCTGGAAGATGCCGCCTAACGCCGCCTTGAGCGGCTGGCACGGGAAAAACGAAAAGGATGCTGAGAAATGACCAAGCCCAAGAAAGTAACCAAGCGCCGTGAAGGTCAGTCCGCCTCGAAGGCGATGTTAGAACGGAAAGCCTCCCCGGTGACAATGTGGGCGTGGGCTATTAAAGATTTGCGCGGAACCAGGTGGGTTCTTTGCAAATGGGCAGAACCAAGCCTAGGATCATTGCTTAACGATGAACTGCCTTCACCAGAGGCAAAGCCAGTGCGAGTTAGGTGTTCGCCACTATGAGCCGTTACGACGTGATGGTAGCCAGACACAAACATGGCATTGCAAATAGTTTCTACGGTGAAATGGCTGGCCTTGCCAGAGATCTGGAAACAGAAAATTATCGGTTACAGGAAAAGGCGCGGGAGACAGAAATGAAGATCTTTGTGCATCAGGGGCGGAGGAAGGGGAAAGCGCCATGAATCTACATCCAGGCATGGACGCCGCGAGCCCAACTAAGCGGGCGTGGGAGAAGTACAAGCACCTTGATTCGCTCCTGGCTGATCCGACGTGGCTGAGAGCGACGACGTGGGAAGGAGTGCTGTGCGAGGTGTGGCGGGCGGTCAAGGCCGAACACGGCGGCGGGAATAAGTCGTGCCTCTAGCCACCCTAGACATACTACATTGGATCGAGACTCTGCCCCCCGACGCGATCCTTGACGGGCCGCTGTTGATGGCCCGCTATCGGATCACGCGGCAGAATGCTCTTGTTCGGCTAGGCAAACTCTACAAGTGGGGCTGTCTACGAAAGGTGGGGCGAATGACGCGAGCGACGTACCAACTCAATCCGAGAGGACGCCGGTACTGCGACTTCGGAAGGGCAACCCCGGAGTGAAGCGACCCTTAGCGGTCAAGTTCTGCCCTTCGACCGGCCTATGGCGGGCCGGGTATGTGCAGATGGGATTGATAAGGGCTGTGGCCTTTGGGCGCACGCGGGCAGAAGCCTTAGCAACAGCCACCGCAATAGCTGAGAGACAGCACAATAAAGGGAGTGAAAAGTGAACCAAAGTTTTGCAAGGCCAGTGACTCCGGCAGAATTTGAGCAAGGGTACGTGTGTGCGGATGCGGAAAATATGCGCTACAGTGGAGAACTATGCAAAGAATGTTCATGCTGGATGGTTGCAGTTGAGAAACTGAGGCCCAACAATGAATAAACCAAAGGCAAACATATGGCCCGAAGAGGTCTTTCTTGTGGCGGGCGACGGGAAAAAGTTGATGCCAATGGCCTATTCGTCGATTGCGGGGGTGGGTGACTGCTTCCACGGCAGGCAAGTAGCCGTTTATCGGTTCGTCGGCCGATGCAGGCTCAACGTCGCAAAGGCCCTGCTCTCGGACGTTGTGCTTCCAGACAAGCGAAAGAGGAAAACCAAATGATCGAAGCTGCCGCGCTTGGTACTGAGGCAGTCTTGCAGATTGTGATTTTATCGAACGGGGAAATAAACGTTAGGTCCTGCCTGACGCCGCACGATACGCTTCTGGCCGTGCTCAACATAGCGATGGTATCGGTCGAGAAGATGAAGCAGAACCAAGGCCCGATAAAGCTGGTATAGGGGGACGAACCGATGGACCCAAACAAATTCAACATGGCAACTCACCTGGGGATAGAAACCGAACGGAACGAGCTCTACTATATCAGAATATGGAACATGACCTGCCTTTTCGCGGCCGGATGGGCCGCTGGAATGGTTACGGCGGCGGTAATTCTGGTGGGGAGGATTGGGCCATGATCCCAAAATGCCCATTTATCACAACGATAGGTGCTAACCATGATTGTATGAGAACCCATTGTGCCTTATGGATCGAAGTGAAGCATAAAGGAGAGATCGTATTGGCAATGTGCGCGATCCGTGCGGGGGGTCTGCAAAAAGCAAAAACAATCGAGAAAGATAATCTCTATGAGCGTCATAATCATTTGCTGTGTGACTGGCCGGGGGTTGATTTAATCTGGTAGGCCCAATGAACAAGATAGCTGACTTTTCATTGATAACGGATTTGGCAGACCGATATTTTGACGCCTTTTGGGTCGCCATATGGGACGACCGAAAGAGGTTTTCCGGTCTCGGTGGTGTTGATTTGTTAGACTTCTCCGAGGGAAACAATGAATTTAGAAAGAAGGCTGACAAGGCAATCTTGAATGGGTTTGTCGCAAACATAGGCAGGAGAAAGAGAGAATTATAGGCCGTCCTTGGCTCTAGAACCGACGAGTCCAACGGATCATCCAGCCGTCCCTAGTTGTTACCAGCGAGAAATTTCCTAAACTGATTCCAAATTTCCCTAATTCCTACCCCCGACAGTCCAAGTAGGGCACCGCTCGACACCGTTGCCACGTTCGCCGCTGCTCCCGTTCCTGTCACCATCCCCTCTAACATCGTGATTGCCGCGCCGATCAAGGCCGCCGCAACTGGAATCAGGGGTTTGGGAATGTTGATGTTCCCCAAGTTGTCAACCAACATCTTGAGTACGGCAATGACGATAGGTATGGCAATGGGGACAAGCCATTGCATGAGTATGGGACCAAGTTTCATCTGTATTCACCCCCCTTCGCATCATCCCGGACCGCCGAGAGGCTAACTCCGGATCGTCGTCGTTCCTGAGCCACCAGCGCGGGTCGATTTTCTCCCGCCAGGGGATCGCCATCAACATGGCCTCCCTGCGCGAGCGACTTCATCGCTTGCGCCACCTGCGGTATTGCTTGTAGCCGACAAGTCCGGCAAAGAGAGCGACGATCAAGATAGGGATAACTGTTTCCATCAGACCTCCTCGATCAGCATATGGGGTGAAGCCATGGCGTCATCGGCACCACTCCATTATCGCCGCAATCAGACAAAAACCGAGGACCACTCCAACACCCGTGCCAACCAAAACCGAGATGAGATCGAACGTGTGCGTCCAGGTCATTTCCATCACTTCACCGTCCCCAGCCGCCTTGCAAGCTCAGCCTCGTTTGCGTCCATCCAACCGAGATCGTGGCCGTGAAGTTCCATGTCTGATTGATGCTCGAACCCACCCATGCCGTGGCGCTTCGCCGCCTGTGCTAGCTCCCAGGTTTTCTCCGTGTTGTAGGGTCTTCCTCCATCGTCAGAGATGAGAATGTGCGATCCCTTCGCTCCGCCAGTAGTATCCAGCAGATCGATTGCCCCCTCGTGGAACCCGTGAAATTCCGTGAAGCCGACACTGTACCGCTCGTGATCTAGCGGCCTGTTTCGGCAGGCCACCATGCGTTCCGGCGGTACGCCGAGCGACGCAAGCAGATCGCGGGTCGGGCGATGGACTTCATCTTTGCCTTCGTTCTCTAATCCCCACAAGAAATGATCCCGCTGTGGGCCGACCGTCGCCACGATGTCACGGATAAATTGATCTCGCTTGGCCCACAAATCGGGAGCCTGTTCACGGAAGTACCATGTCCCCGTGTTGATCTCTCCGGGCCAGTTGCCGTGCGCTGACTGAGAATCATTCAGCAGGACATTCAACTGCACGGTGATTCCGAGTCTATCGGCCAATTCGACGATCCCCCTGAGCCGGTCAAGGTAGTCCTGACGTGTAGGGAATCCGGGCCAGTCCTTCTGAACCCAGCCGGCGTAGCTGAAGAAGCGCGTGTAATTCAGCCCTTTATCCGCGCACCACGTCAAAAATCGCTCATAGTCGAGGTCGGCTTTTGCGAGCAATTCGTAGGTGCTGATCCCGACAAGCCAGCCGGAATGGGGGCGTGGCGGCTTCTTTTTCTTTTTCCAATTGCACACGTCACCCTCCCCTTATTCCACCTTGTATTCCTTACACCATTTGCTCTTGTGCGTCACTCAAATCAATGAAAGACCATGACCCATCAGATGATACATCGCCGCCCCGGAACATCTGAGCGATTCCGGTTACGGGATTGAAGTGGATATGCCCCGGATTCAAATCAACAGTTCTACCGTCCGGGCTTACCGCCCCTTCTGATCTGCTCATTGGCCCCCCCATCAAAGTGATCTAAGTTGAGCAAAAACCGCGAAATAATTACTACGACTCCGATTGCAATGACAACCGTTCCAATGTCGCTCCAGTGTACGGTGAAGAAATCCATCTTGCTCACCCCCTATCTTCGGCGCATGTAGAGGAACAAGCCTACTCCTGCCGCGATCAAGGCCCAGGTCGGAATGTTAAATCCGGCGATTTGCACGTCTTTCGTCAAGAAGTCCATGATCTGCCCTCCCATCGGTTGTTCTTGCGTTGTCGAAAGCTGGTACTGTCCCCCCGGCGTTTTGAGGATGTATTGAGGCACGTCGTCAGTCCCCGAAGAAGATGAGTCCGATAATCGCCCCGGCCACGGCCCCGATAAGGAGTCCGGCTGCCCCGACAAGTCCAGCCTCTCTTGTGAGTCCAGGCGGCTTCTCACCCTTGAAGTCCGACGGGATAGGCGTTTCGCCCGAACGAATGGCAAGCCAAGCCTCATATTCCGGGATTAAGGCCATGATCTTCTTGACGTAGTTTTGAGTCTCCATGAACGGTGGTATCCCATGATGTTTGTCCACGTTTCCCGGACCTGCGTTGTAGGCCGCAAGCGCGACGTGGACGTTTCCGCCGTAGCGGTCGAGCATTTGCCTAAGATAGGTTAGACCAGCTTGGGCGGAATCAATCGGGTTGAAGGGATTGAGGGTGCGCCCAATTATGCGAGCCAATCCTACCAACGTCGTTGGCATGACTTGAAACAAGCCCTGTGCCCCCGCCGGAGATACTGCGCTTGGGTTCCAATTCGATTCAACGTGCGCTTGAGCGAGCGCAATAGCCGGAGGGATGCCACGATCGGACGCCTCTCTAATCACGAGTTCCGCGAGACTAAGATTAGGTCGGACGGCCATATCAAGCGCTCCCGGAGTCAAGAAAATCGTGAGAAATGCCAGTATCCATTTCTTCATGCTCTCCCCGAAAGAGGTTTGCGAGTCTTTTTGCGCGTATAGAGATAGTACGCGCCGCCAGCGAGCGCGATTCCTCCGGCGATCCAGAGGATATAGTTGGGTTTCTCTTCCAAAGCCCTTCTCCTGGCCTCTTCTTCCCTCATCGCCATTTGTGCTAGTTCATAGTCTGACGGGAGATAGTCGGGATTCCCCGCGTGCATTTCCGAAGCGGGTCCTCCCCCACCCCCGGCGTAGGTGGCCTGTTGGGTTGTTCCGGCCGGAGTCCCCGTCATCGGGTCGGCTGGCATGACTTCCGGCAACGTCGTTCCGCCTGTACAATGAGACGGGCGGCAACCTGGATTATTTCTGCCTCCGCATTCCGCGGTGCCTGGAATCCTCCGGCAGTTTGCGTCCATACACCCATCGCACGATGCGCCCGGAGGACATTGCACGCCGAAACAATCTTCTCCGCCTCCAGCCATTGCCGCCGCGTCACCCTGGTATCCGCCTCCAGCCATTGCCGCCGCGTCACCCTGGTATCCGCCGGCCATGTCTTGCGGCAAGCACCCCTCGGCGACCTGAACATACCCCGTAGGGCAACCTCCTGGGGCCTGTTGACCCCTCGCCATAAGCATCGGAGCAATTGCCATCACTCCGGTTCCTACCTGCCCCCAAGTGATGCCCGTACCAAGAATGCCTGCGCTGGACGCCGCCGCTGTTCCGGCTCCGGTAGTGACCGCCGTGCTTGTCGCCGCGCCGCCCGCTGTGGCCGCTCCTGTCCCGCCTGTCCACCAAGTTGACACAGCCCCTTTCGCGGCCCCTCCAATACCTGTTCCTGCGTAGGCCCCGTAGATTCCCCCAGCGACAGCCCCAGCAACCGCCCCGCGCCCTGCCGTGGTCAAGGCTGTTCTGCCGGTGTATCGGATTTTTCCCTGCCAGCGGTCTTTATTTTTTGACCAAGGTGTTCCAGCCCCCGCAACTGCTCCTGCCACTGCTCCAACTACACAACCAATAGGCCCCCCCCCGGTGAAAAATCCAGTTACGCACCCAGAGACGGCGCCTGTCACAGTATGAGCAACTTTTCGTTTCGCGTCTTTAGAGAACGGCCTTAGCAAAACAGGATCATTGCCGCTTGCTCGTTTCAGAAACTTTTGCAGTTTGCTCTTCCCTAAGCCGTAATCATACAAGTCAGGATCGCCCAAAGTGTCAAAACCATCATTTCCGAAGTGGTATCGGAAGATGTTGTCTTGGCCTCGACTGAGCGTTACGATTTCGCGGTCGTTTGCGTACATCTACTTAGCCTTTCGTCCTTTCTTCATCCAAATCTTGCGGCCTACAATAACCGCAACGACTACACCCCCGGCAATCAAGGCATAGGTGAGCCAAGGCGTTTCTGCCGTCGGAACCGTAGGATACAGTCCAGCCGGTGCGGTATCCTGAATAGGGAAAGCGGGTCCGTAGGGCACATTAGTAGCGGTCGGGTCCATGCGCATCAGAAGAGCGCCTTGCGGCGATCCGGTCATCGGATCGGCTGTCATAACCATCGGGCCTTGCGCGGACGGCATAGGCATGAGTTCTCCCGCGCTCGGTGGGATACCCGCTCCTGGCCCAAATCCAGCCGGTCCATAACCACCACCACCCCAATCCGGCCCAGCGGGGCCTTGACCGCCTTGAGACGCCTCTTTCTGCGCCTCGACCTGCAAATACATCGCACTAATATCCTTTGCGATCTTCGGCCAAGACTCGGTTGTGATTGGTTCTTTTGTCAATTGACCCGTCTTTGGATCGACCCTTTCGACGATTACCCCGCCTGTTGGCCCGCGAGAAACAACGACATTTCCAGTTACCGATTCAGGAAGATTGGGAAGGTCAGGGAATGTCAAATCTCGTCCGGTGCGGGCATAATTTTCAGCGTCCACTCTGAGCATGGATTGCTCCGCCGGGGTTAAGACTTCCGGCGACCCGAACACGTAGCGATTGTATTTATCGCGCACGGCCTCTGGATCAACCATTCCGCGTGCGAGATCGCTGTAGTCCGTGACGCGGCCCTGAACGATATATTGCTGTCCTCTCGCATCGGTTCTAATCGACTGTCCAGGAGCCAGTTTCATTTGCGTCATGGACCGGTTTAACGGATTCGCCGCCGCGACGGACCCCGGCCTTTGGGGAGTCCAAAGGCCCTCATTCTTGTAGTATCCCACAGCCGCGCCCACCAGGCCGCCCGCCGCCGCCGCGTAGCCGGCCGTGGGAAGCGTATGCCGAATTGTCAGCGGCTTCCGCCGCCTGTTGTATCCAAAGTACGTCCCCGCCGCCGCCCCAGCGAGACAGCCGTAAGTTCCCCCCACGGAGCCCGTAGCGCATCCTACGGCCGCCCCCAAGACCATTTGCCCCGCCGCCCTTCGCCATTTCTTCCAATCGACCTTGCCGAGCCCCAGGTCTTCCAGCGGGTAATTTACCTGTCTTGTACTCATGGCTTTGGAAAACGGAATAACCGGAATTTCCGTCAATCCCGGAGGCTCTTCCTTCAAAACGTCAAGTTCGTAACGCTCTTCCAGGGCCTCTGTGGCATATGGTACAGCCGCAAAGCGCGGGATTTCTCGCCGTGTTCCGGTCGGGAATTTCATCTTTTCGGAGACGAACATCGGAGTTTCCTCCCTAGATTTTCTTGATTAGTGCCGCGCCCAGGAGCCCCACAAGCCCGAAAATTGCCACGTCCTGCAACTTGAGCCCCTTGATCTGTTCCAGGATCGGCCACGGCCTTTCAGCGACGCCCCCCGGAGTCGTTGTCATGGTTTGATACTGGCCGGGCGGGATAGTCGGTCCAGAAGCGGGCACCTGAGAGGGCGGATTCGGGATGACAATGCGCGTCTGGATCGTCCCCTCGCGGCTGTATGGTCCAGGCCCGGCCGGAGCTGGTTGCTGTTGCCAGACCACAAGGGGCTGACGCGGAGCTGGGATCGGACCTTGAGGCGACGGCATGGGAGCCATCTGCGGAATAATCGGGACCGCGTAAATTGTGTCCCCCCGCGTGACCAACATATACCCTGACTGTCTCGCCCAATTCGCCAACTGCATAGCGGTCATCGGATCAAGTCCTTGCCCCGCTACTTGTGTAGCGACCGGGAACGATCCGGCCGGAAGGGACCGCGACGTGAGCACGTCCCGGACGAATCCAACCGCGCCTTTTCCAACGTCCTTGACGCCCTCAACGATGTCGTCCCACAGTCCCGACAGATCGTTTGTGTCTTCAAAAGGCGAAAGTGCCGGACTGGTTGCGGGCCTTGGAATCGCTCGCGGCCGCTCATAAGGCATGGTCAAGGGATAGAGTTTCATTCCCCTCCATCCGGCCTTGCGATACCCAGCGACCTCGAACGGACCTTGTGGATACTTCAGGAGCGTTCCGGCTTCTGCAAACATCGCTCTACCTCCAAATGGCCCCGCCGATCACCTTCGCCATTGTTAGCCACTCGTTGACCTGCTCGTAAATCTTGGCTTTCCATCTCCTGTCGCAAGGGACAAGTATTGCGATGTAGTCGGTTGATCCTTCTCCCTCAAGCGTCGTGAGGACGGCCCTCATATTCCCAATCTGGACATGGTTTCCATCCTTGATGATCCGCCGGACGGTCTCGGCCGATATGTCCGCCTCTTCTTCAATCACTCGCGGTTTCATCTTCTTCGCCTTCCGCTTCGACGTACTGCATAAGGATTCCCTGTATTTCGCCGATCAAAGAAGCGGCGTTTTCGGTGTATCCCGATTGTGTCAGGGAAAGCTCAAGGTCTTCGATCAAGTCGAGCAGTTCCCCGATTTCCTCAACCGGGACTTCTACCATCTCTTCAGCCTCGTCCGTCTCTGGGGAGAGATCAATCACATCGTGGGTAGGCATGGCTAGGTTCCTCCTTCTGCATTGCTGGTACATCGGCCAATTTCTGGACGGCGAACGCGAGACGCTTTCCGTGATGAGCGATCACGTCTATTTCCACGCCTCCCGCACCTTCTATCAAGGCGATTTCCGTAGCCGGATCGTAGAGCAAATCCACAAGCTCCGAAAGCTCTTCCGGCAAGGACACCGATCCATCCGCTTCGATAACCGGATTGACGACTTCCGGCCCCTCTTCTCTACGCAAACGCTGGCGCGGCACGGCGGGTCCCTCCCTTCTGGCTGTAGAGATACAACCCGCCACCGACAACCCCGGCGACAACAAGCCAGGTCCACCAGGGCCAGGCGGTTTCTCTTTTGATTGTTTCGGCCAATAGCTTCATCTGCGCCGCTTTCTCTCCCGGCGTCTCACGTGGGGCCGGAGGCGGGACCGGGGCGGAGGTTGTCACAATCTGCTGAGGCTGTTGGGCCTTGGCAAGCTCAGCCTTGATCCGTTCGGCTTCGAGTTTCAGCTTTTCGCCTTCAGCCGCCGCAAAAACCTTGGCTTTCTCGATCTCAGCTTGGGCTCTCGCGATCTCAGCTTGGGCTTGCGCCCTGTACAGTTCTGCTTTTGCCTGAGTTTCGTTGGCCCGGCTCTCAACCTGAAAACTAGTTCTAGCTTCCCTGGCTTCTGCCCTGCCGCATATCCATTTGTATTGATCTCCCCCCATGCAACCCCGGAGTGAACCGGACCTCAAGCACGCCTGCATAAACTCATCGCACGATCTGGCTGCACCTAGCCCAACTTCATTTGGCATCAACAGCGGTGGAAGATAACCCTTCATTCTTCATCCCCCTCTTCGGCTTCGCGCTTTCTCCCGCGAGGTTTCTTTTCCTCTCCGGCGAAGAAATAGCGGTAAGTGAAGTATCCCGCCGCCGCGATTCCAACCCAATAGTACCACGGGAGCCCAAGAATCGTGTACGGCCCTTCGGCGACCGGGATAGGAGCCGCCACGGGTTGAGGGGCGCGTGAAGGGGGAGCAGGCTCGCGGACCGGCTTCTCGATAGTCGGAATCTCAAAGCCGCCGGGAGACACCTTCCGCATATCCCCGGTAGTCGTTTCAGTCTGTCCAAGCCCCGTTGCCTTATCATAGGTGAGCGGAGACGTCGGAGGCATTCCGTAGCCTTCGCCCTCCGGCAAGTCGTAAGGATTATTTGCATTCATGTCCGCCCACCTCCCTCAATCGTTCCCAAAGCGAATCAACGTCCTTCTCAAGCCGCTCGATCCTGAACTTAAACAGTTCTTCGAGCAGATTCAGCTTGTTCCGAATCCCATAGTAGGCGGAAAGAAAGCCCACCAGGATCGTAACGAGCGTGATAACGTTGCCAACAGTTAGAGTCCAGTCCAATTTCATTATTTGTACACCACCTGTAGATTCGCCGCCGTTCCCCCCGCCGTTACAATACAAACGCCTGCGTCAAATCTCATGTCCAAATCAATAACCCAGTTTACAGACGTGTTAAATGTCCCCAACAACCCACTTGCTGGAGTTCCCGTGCATCCAGCCGAAGCTATATTATACAAAGTGGCCGTTGTAGTTGTCCCCGCAACCCCAACAACTATCCGCTTGAGCCAGGCCGGGCTGGTACCCTTGACTACTGTGGTAGCATTTGTAGTGATGGTAGCAGCACTAAATGACGATTCATTCGTTTGCAATACTGCTTTGTCGTCAATCAGTAAGGCGCTATATTGACCCGTACTGAGAGTTCCGGGAGATGCTACATAAATACTCATCGGTGCAGTAGATAGGGCTCCCGCACCCGTAGTTGGAGAGCCAGGCGCGGTGTAAATCCTATCCCAAGTAGTTGCGTCATACCCATACAAAAAAGATTGAGCTCTTGGAAATCCTGTTGTTCCGCCTATATTGTCTGCATTGCTGACGCCTCCCGTATCTCCTGTTGTTTTTAACTGTCCGTTCGCGTCGATCTGCAGGAGTCCGAATTGACCGTCGGTAAACGTCGGCGCAGATAAATTATATCGTCCCAGGATTCCCGTTCCGAGCAGGCCCGTCCCAGTTGTAGCCGAAGCGACGGCCGCCGATCTGAGACGATCCCACGATGTCCCATTCCATGCGCCGATCAAAGACCATGTATTGACCGCAGTTGTTGGGTTGGCAAATGCGTCTGACGGCGTTGAGCTTCCCGTAAACGTCCCGGTCGTGCTCATGGGATTAGCCGACGTCCCCATCACTCCCGCCGCGATGTTGTTTGGATTCACGACATAGACCGGCTCCGGAAACAGTTGTGCCTTGATCGTTTCGGGACCGATGAGCATTCCGATCAAGACTGCTATTCCGAGCGTCAAAACAAGATATTTGCGGTTCATGTATCAGCCTCCTCCTTATCCAGTCACAAATTGCAGAGTTGAAGACACCGGAGAGGTGCGTTGTGTCCAGGTTTCTCCATCCGAACTCGTCCAGATGTTTCCAGAATTACCGCAAGAAACAAACAAACCATTAGCAAATGCAATGTCATTTACAAGGTGCCCGGTATCTTGTCTCATTGTCCAAGTCGTTCCATTAGCAGATGAATATATTTCAGTGCCCCCATTGAGCGCACCAACAAAAATTGAAGCACCAAAAGAAACAACGCCAAAGCCATCTATATTTGAAGATTCCCGAGACCATGAATAACCATCGGGGCTTGTGATGTTGTACGAGCCCCCCGTATCTGTTAGCCTGCCGCCTGAAAAGAAATAACTTCCCGTCCAAACTATCGATTGGGATCGACGACTTCCCCCGTCGGCAGGAGTAGCTTGAGCAGTCCAAGAAATCCCATCCGCACTCGTATGGAGGGAGCCCTCATCTCCTACCACAACAAACAGTCCGTTTCCGTAGCACACATCCCAAAGTTGTACCTCGCCTACAGCAAATACATCCGTCCATGAGTCGCCATCGGAACTATAACTAACGCGGTAGAGACCTACCGCCACAAACATTGAATTACCAAATGCTACTTTCTGGACAGTAAAGCCGGGAGGCGTTGCAATAGCACTAAATGTCCCTCCCCCGTCCACGCTCCGCCTGTAATTCGTCCCAAGCACGACGTAAATTGACTCCGATATTGCGCCCCCGTTAAAACCGGAAGCCGTTGACGCTTCTGACCAGGTTATTCCGTCTCCGCTGGTAAGGATACTCCCGCCGATCATAAAACCACCCGCGCCATCAACGCCTTGTCTCAAGTCGGACTCCAAGGCAAAGGGCGGCTGAAAACGGAAATTGAACGTCGTCTTGAGACCTTGAGCAATTTGCGTATCGCCCGTCGGCTTAGGACGTTCGTAAGGCCAATCTATAAGGTCAGGCTCAAGAGGCATGTCTTTAATCCATCGACTCCGGCCAATACCAGCCCTTGATCCGCGCCGTCGCCGTTTCCCCGGCGGCGATGGTCGAGCCGTCGAGTACGATAACATCCACGATCGTATTGCTCCCAACCGGGATCGTGATCTCGTTCGGGCTCATTATCGACCCCAACTGGATCGTCATTCGCGCATAGTCCCGATAGGGAAATCCATTTACCCGAAGTTGAAATGCCGTTGTGCCGTTCCACCTGGTAGGGTTTGAGATTGCTATCCCGAACGCCTTAACAACCCCCTTATGACCAGGCGGAACGGAAAACGTTGCCAGAACAGTACCAGCCGCAATTGCCATACTACACCCCCGTTTGCGAGCCCAGCCGGTCGAAGTCAATGGCGTAGGGCGGCTGAAAGTTGTAGCTGAACGCTTTGTAGAGCTTCAGCAGTTCCGTGGCCGGATCGGTCCTCGGCTTCTCTCGCGTGAGTGGAACCCTGGAAACATCTGGCAAAGTCGCGTTAGCCATACATCTTCACTCCCTCGAAGACGATCCGAATAGTATTCGTTGCGCCCGAGAGGTCGGAAAGGCTGACCGAAATCTGTGACCCGCGATAAATGAAGCGCGGTGAAGTCAGGATAAACGGAAACTGGCCGTTGCCGACGATGGTATCAATGTAAACGGCCTTATCCATCCACCATCTTTCTCGGCCCCCGTCGGCGATAATCAGAGAAGCCGCCCCCGTGTAGGTTCCCGTTATCTTCTGAACCATGAAGTCCGAATCAACATCAATTGGAACCACGGCCGTCGTGCTGTTGTTCGCAGCGAGACTTTCGATGTTGAGCGTGTAGGTCATCGGGATTTGAGCCGCATACTTTTTGGCTTCCCACGGCGCGGTCCCCTGCCGGACTTTATTTCCCTGAAGTGAAAGCCTCACGTTTCGGCTTGTCCCCGAAAAATCGGCCCACTGGACAACAAGGGAACTCGCCGCTGCCGCTTGGTACGGCCTTGGAAGGACGTAAGAGGCAAATCCTCTCGTTCCCGTCGCCATGCCGGTTGTAAACGCTGTCCCGGAAATCGCGGCAAGCGGAGTTGCGTCCCGGATGATGTAGCGACCGGCATTGGTATCCATCAACTTGATGTAAACGCGATCATCCGCCGTTCCGGTATCTCCGGCCTTGTGGACTCTTCGGATGATCTCAAAGTCGGAATCAGAGTCGATCCGTTGAGTGACTTCTGGGAAGCTCAGTGCCGAAGGATTGGCATTCGCCGTCCCCGTTGCGAGCGGCAAACCGTTGAACGTGTAGATGAAAAACTCTTTCCAGGCCATGTTGTTCCCCCCTCTTGTCCGGGTTGTTTGGCTATTGTCCGCCTTCTGGATCGTAGAATCCCCCAGCGCGAGTATACCCACTATAATAGACGCGCTGGCGAGGTTGAACTGCTGGTTGAATTACGCGCTGTTGGGACGGCCTATAGAACCACTGGCTGGGGTGATAGCCGTACTGCGAAGGAGTCTTCTGAAACCATCCCCCAAAGGTTCTGGTGAACCATCCCTCATACGGCTGAGCGAACCAATGGAATTGACCCGTCTCTTCATCAAATTCCCAGCGCCCCAAATCACCAAGCCCGCTTAAGTAAGCCATACACTCACCCCCTCACCAAGCCCATTGCCCAGTTGCTGGATCGAACACAACGGGAACGTATGCGCCCTCGACCGGATCGACGACGAAACGCCTAACAAACGGTTTCGGCATATGCCGCGTCACCCGTCCGAACGGCTTTGAATACGCTGGCATGAAGTCGGCATAAGGAGACGGCGTCTTCTCACGCTGACACGGACACCCTTTGGCGGTTAGCAGACCGTACATTTTGACACCCCCTTCCGATTCGTTCCATGAATCCGGGGGGATGGTCTCCCCCGGATCGAGTAACAAATCGTGCGTTTTGCTACTGTCCCGGACGCCGCAGATACCCGAGAACGTTGAGGCGCAGGTCAAAAGTCTGCGTCAACGCCACGGTTCCATCCCAGTACATCGTGATAGAGAACGACTGGAACGGATCGAGTGTCAGGGGGATTCCGAGAACATAAATATCTCTCGGCGATCCGGTCCCGAACCCTCCGGCCGACACGTTGTTCGTCCCCGTTGTCGATCCCCGGTACGCGGACCCCGGAATCTGATCGAGCGGAAGATACAGGTACGTCTTGTCCAAAATCTTGAACTCCATGTATCCGCCGTAGGCCAGCCGCTGGATGTCGTCCACGATATCGTCCGTGGCGGTACCCGCAACCGCCTGCTGGAGCGGGATGTAGTTCAAACTAAACCCATGAATCTTGAACGCCTTGGACGGAATATGACCCGCCTGTTCGAGATTCGTGTCCCGTCGAGTCTTGGTGACGCTCGCCGCCGACCCCGCCCGAATCAGCGTAGCGGACTGGCCGATAGGCACCGTAAAAAACGAAAGCTGACTTGCCCCAGCCGCCGCGTAGTTCACGCGATCATAAAGAGGTTGCCACACGTCCTCGGGTTGCTCCCTCATTTGAGTTCTGAATTTTGCAAATTCGCCTGGGTCACGTACCACCGCCGGAGGCGGTGCCATAATAGGTTGAGCCATTATTGTTCCCCTTCTCACACAAAGATAAGTCCGGCTTCAGCCATTTGCGAGCACACCTTATCTGCTAGAACACCTGCTCGGAGTCGTACATCTCCATCGTCGGAACCATCGGATACCCGCTACCGTCGGAGAGATAGTATTCCGAAGGATACCCGGCCAGTTCGGCCGGATACGCCGCAAGACCGGGGAGGCCGAGACGCGCAAGCACGTACTGACGCATCACGTCCGCCACGATCACGGCAAGCCCCGCAACGGCCCAAATGCCGCCGTACTCCTTTTTGACTAGCTGACTCACGATGAGTCCGCCGCCAATTGCAACCCCGGCCTGGCCGAGATACTTCTTGTATTCGTCGGTCAGTCCGAGAGCGCGAGGAATCGCGGTTGTGGCAATCGAAGCCGCCGCCCCGACAATGGCGAGCTTCGCCAGATCGCCGAAGCCGTAGCCCAAGGCCGTCTCGATGGCCGGATTCCGCCGACGCCGAAACTGCCTCGGATTGTGTCTCCGCCGGACCGAATTGGCCGCCCGAACACGCCGACGCTTGTAAACGCGCTTCCGGACCGGATTGGCCGCCCGAACACGCCGACGCTTGTAAACGCGCCGCTTAGGATTTCCAAGCCGCGTTCTCCGTCGCCGCTTTACCCTTTTGCCTCGTGGATTCAAGATAATCACCTCCTCTCCCAGTGGATTCCCGCGACCTCTTGTCCGGCGACGGGACGACTTAGAATGATTCGGTACTCTTTTTTCCCATCCTGCTTTCTTCACCCAAGGGGCGACCTTGCCGCTGATAACCTTCGCCCGCCTTGTGCGCGGCTTTGTCCGATGACTCACGCGCTTTCCTTCTCCGCCCCTGCCGGGATCATAATCGTGGCTGGACCGAATCGGATGAAAACCAAACTCATCGTAAAAACCAGCCTCTACGTTTCTTCGCCGCCTGACTTGTTTCATGCCTCTAGGCGGGTTGATCAAAAACGCTTCCAGTGCCATGCTATCACCCCCCATCTTTTATGGCTATTCATAGTATGTTCCACCCAAAGCCCCACGGACTTTCACCATTCCCAAATCCTTATAGGCTTGTTCTCTTAACCTCCTACTCTCGGACGCTTTCAAACGTCTCTTGTTTTCCGTATACCATTCCTTGACTTCTTCTTTTGTGGCAAACGTCGGACCTACGGCGTTTGCGCTTGTAGTCGAAAACGCTTCGTATCCTCCGGGCGCAGATCGAAGTTTCAACGGGTTGCTTTGCCGCCCTTGCTCAAACTGCGCCCACAATGGCCGCCCGCCTTTGATGAGAAGACTCCCGTCCCTCAGTCCATAAACCTGCCCTTTGCTCCCGCCCTGAAAATTGTGGTAAAACCTCTCGCCCGGATAGAGTGACCTCGCGCCTTTTGTCGCCTTGATCTGCTCGATTTGATCGTAAATCTTGACCGCCCCGGAGGGAACACCGCGAGGATTGCGCCCAAAATATTTTGATGCCCTTTCCTCGCGGAGTTGTTTCCGTTCCTCCAGCCACTGCTTTGCGTGCTCTTTCGATGGGTGCGGTCCGCCAAGTGGGAAGTGACTCGGCCCGCGTACGATGTACCACCCCCCAAGGAGTTTGTTGTAAACGATCTTCAAGTCACGGGGATTTTCCGATCTCAAGTCGTGCATCAGCCGTCTTGCTACCGCTTCGGCGATCACCCGCCCCCCGCTTGCATAATCTGTTCTCGTTCTGCCGTCTCTAATGTTTTGCGCTTTGACTTCCCAATCCCATTGCGGATGTTTAATCGGAATAATATCTACTCTGAAATCCGATCCCATCGGGTTTTCCGATGTTGTTCGTCCATACAAATCCCACGTTCCGGCGGTCTTGTTCTTGATCGCCTTGATTTGCCTGAATTGGCTCTTGGACAGGCGCTTGGCGTCGATAACCGCTTGAGCCTTCGTACCAACCGATCCGATAAACTCCCATTCCGGGCCGGGGTCTTTGTAGTTCTTGAGACGCGGATTAACTCTCCCTCCAATTCGTTCTTCGGCAATCTGGCTCTCGTAGTGCGCCGCACGTTCCGCATCGCTCAGGTCCTGTGATTTAGCAAAAAGCGAATGAGAGTGCAAAGCGGATGGAATATCCGCCTGGATCAAGTGTTCGGCTGACTTGCGCCGCAAGAATTCCTCGTCTTCCGGCGAATCGCTCATGTCGTCGGCCAACAGCGCAAGCTCGGCGGATCGTGCGTGATGCCATTCGGATGAAGGGTTGTCGTGATACACTTCCCGATAATACAGTCCGTATCTTAAACGGCCCGCTTCCGGCCCTAAGTCCTTCACGGAAACACTGGCATACCAAGGTCGTCCCTTTGAATCTTTTGCCGTTTTAGCGTCTTGCGCCGCATCTCTGGCTTGTTCCATGCTTTCAAAATCATCGACGTGGGTCAAGGGTCCGTATCTGGGATTATTCACTTGCGTCCCGGCCCTTTTCCCGTCAATCTCCTAATGATTTCTCGCGCTTCTTCCTTGTCGATCCCGCCGCCCATGAATGGCACAGCCGCATCCGGGGCGCGAAGAATGTCGAGGGCTACTCTCAGTTGATGCCGATCAAATACCGACAATTCTCTTTTGCGGGGATTGTCGTATCTCAAGTCCTGAACCTCCATTATCCTGTATTCGTTCCCGCCCGGCAATTCGCGGCCTTTTCTCTTGGCCCTATCCTCTTGCTCATACGCTACGGCTTCATGGCGCGAGCGGAAACGGCCGATGGCACGACCATTCCTCTCAACATAATACCAAACGGACGGATTCTCCGACCGGGGATTGTCGTATCTCAATTCCCTGATTGTAAATGCGCTTTCGGGTAGCCCCCGTTCCGCCTCTTCTATGCTTTCCCTTCTCGCATACGTCATGGCCTCATGCGGCGACCGCAAGCGGCCGATAGCGCGGCCATCCTTTTCTACAACGTAAATCGACGGATTCTCCGACCGGAGACTTGTCATGGGTCAATTCCTCTTTCGGCCCAATGCGCCGAGGATGAGCAGATCGTCAAACGGCCCTGGTAAGAGCATGGCGAAACCTCCATAGCCAATGCCGGACTTCGGCCCTCGTGATCATCTTGACGAGCATCCAGTACGCCTTTACGATTTGCCATTTTGTCATCGCCCACTAATCCTCATCATTGTCGTCATCGCCGCCCATTGCAGAGCCGCCAGCCACGCCGCCGCAAGCCCCATCAATATCCCGGAGTGGATAATAACGGGGATCGCCAGCCAGTGCGCCAGACAGTACCCGCATTTCAGTGGCCCGCCGATTCGCTCGCGCAGAAAACTTGCGGCTTTGCTTTCGGATAGAAAGTACGCCGCCGCCGCAATCGAGCATGAATACAGAATCAGTTCCATCGCTCATACCAGCACCTTTTCTACTTTCTCTTTCCCGTGAATCTCAACGATCTTGGAGCCGTGTTGTCCTTCCGCCCGCGCTCGGTTGTAGGATGTTTCGTCCACAAGCTCCGGGTCTCCGATATGCTGGATTATCAAATCCGTATCGCAGAACACGGGAATATCGTGATCGAAGCATTTGACGCAGAAGTCCAGGTCTTCGCCGAATTTGCCAAGTTCAAACCAGGGGTCGGGAATCTTCTTGAATACTTCCGTGCTTATCAGCACGGCTCCAAACCCCGTTGCATCGACCTTGCGGAGTCCACGCCGAACGAGCCCATGAAGCGGCAAGGCTCCAAGCTCTCCAGCCTTTGGATCGGTCCCGAATTGGAAGATGCACGGATCATAAGGAACCCGGCGCTTAAAGGCCAGAGCAGAAACAACAGGCACGTTATGAGAAAACAGACGCAGAAATAGGTCGGGCGGCGGAACCATGTCGTCATCGAGAAACAGGACATAATGCGCCCCAATCTTCAAGGCTTCACGGACGATTTCATTTCGGGAGTCGTGAATCAGTCCCCTGGGCGCGTCAATCGTCGTCCAGTAGTACGGCTTGACGATCCCCGCAAACCGGAGGGCGAACAGACGGTGGAGGTAATCCGTTCGCATGGGAATACCCGCGACAACGTGGAGCGGAGGGGCAAACAGTTTTTTGACTTCTTCCTTCCCCCATTTCTCTTCGAGCCGCTTGTCCATTTCCTTCCAGTGCGCTTCATACCCTTCCGGCCCCAGAATCTGCATGAAGGTCTTCGATCCCGAATGATGAACGAAAACATCGCGCGCGATCTTGAGCGTGTAGCCAGCTTGCCGGATTCGGATCGAGTAGTCGTGATCGTCGGCTCCGCCCATGCCGAAGGCCGGATCGAGCAAGCCTACCACGTCTAGGATTTCCCGACGAATGACGAAAAAGAATCCGATGAGCGTATTCGTTTCTTCTTCATAGATGCCCGGATGGTTGTACGCCGACGATTGTCGGCCGATGACGTAATTCGAGGTTGGCCCCACGGCCCCCGTGGTCTCCGTGAAGTGGTTGAGAAGTCTTTGGAGCCACCCCGAATCCGTGACAACCGTATCGTTGTTGGCGATGACGTAGAAATCGGCGTCATCGTACACGGCGCGGAAATACGTGATCGCTTCGTTCACGCCGTTGATCCAGCCGACGTTTTCATCCGCCTCTATCGCCAGGATGTCGGCCTGCGCGTCGAGCCACTCTTTTGTCCCGTCGGTTGAGGCGTTGTTCAATACGACGATCTGATACCGGATGTCGCGCGTGAACCGGCGAACGCTCTGAACGAATCTCTTGGTGTGGTCAAGTTGATTCCACGCAACCGTGATGATGCAGACTTTTGCTCCCGTTGCGGCGGGCAAGACTTCCGGCTTATAGACCTCCGCCTCAACGTGCAGTTCGCTTCCGTTCTTTTCAATTTTCGTCATGCGATAATCCCAGGAGTATTTCCGGGGAATCGCAAGCCCTTCTTCGCGGCGATCCAAATATCGCAAGGCGTTCTCGTTCCAGTGCGAAACGTGCGCCGGGTCAAATGCTTCCGGCTCTCCGGCGTGAGGGACGCGGATATGGACCTTTGCGCGGTTGGGGCACACGCGGTAAATTTCATGCAGAAGGAAGAAAAGTTCTTCTCCCGTCCTGAAATGCTCGATGGAATGAGAAAGGTCGACTTCGTTCACCGTGTTGTCGGCGAACGGGAGCCCCTTCGTAAGATCGCGGACGTACTCCTGCCCGAAGTCTTCCGAGTCGAGGCCGATCCACCCTGGCCGCTTGTTCCGGCCACACCCAATATCAATCTTCATTCTGTCCTCCGAGGCTACAATGAGCGCAAAAACGTTGAGGAAGGCCGTGCTACTTGACGATGCTGTGAAACCGCTGGACGACAAGATCAACCGCCGCATTCGCAACGCTGGACGTCAGAACGACAATCTGCGAATTGGACGCGGTAGGACGAACGTGCCCCGTGGACGTTCTCATTGTAATGAACACCGCGCCATCGTCGCCCGCCGGGGCGACGCCCAACGCATGCGTGTACGTCGTCGGGTCCGTGGCGATCTGTACGTTTTCGGTTCGGTAAAGATAGATTCCCATTTGCTCACCCCCTTACTTTTTTGAGAGTAGAATGAATGCCCCTATGCCTAGAATCCCCAAGAAGAGCCAGTATTTTTTGACCCAAGCCAACGAGAACATCTCGGGTTCAAGTCCGGCAGAAACGAGAGATTGTCGAGCAGATGCTACCCGCATTTGCCACTCTTGTCCCGACCCCAAGTTTCTTTCCGTCGATGCCGGTGCGAGAAACATTAGTCTTTCCTCATATACATGATCCCGACAACGGCGACGCCTGCAAGCGCAAGAATTTGCCAGTTCTGCTTGGCCCATTCGCCGACGTCGGCCCCGCTGGGCATTGTCGGCATCGTGATGCCTGCGGGTTGCTGGATCGGCACCCGGCCGGATGCCGCTTGCCCTTGCAGATCGAGCACGCGCTTTCGGTGATCCTGGATCGCGGTATTCAGATTCGGAGCTTCCCTCACAAGATCGCCGGTGTTCCCCATGATGTCGGATTGATCGAATGCAACCCTGAAATTTTGCGCCCTGTATTCAAGTTCGCCTTGTCTCTTTACGAGAGCGGCCGCTTGATCGCGGACCCAGGTGTTCGGATGCCCTTTCAGGGTCGAAAGAATCCCTCCGGCTGAAAGCAGATCGTTCCATGCTTTATCGACGCCGCGAGAGAAGGGCAAGAGTAGAAGCGATACGCCTGCAAGCATCGGTTTACGCCCTCATCAACAGGACAATGAACACGACGGCGATTGCCGCGATAATCGGAATCTTGTATTGCTCGAAATAATCGTCCGGCTTGCCGCCGGGGGGGGCAGAAATGGGAATCGCCCAAAGTTCATCGCCTCTTGTCGAGAGGGTATGCCCTGTCCTCTGGGCCCACGCAAGAAATTGCGCGGCCAAATTCGGATCGACTCCCTTGGTTCCAAATCTTGCCAGTAGTTTTGACCCCTCCGCCAATTCGGGCGTTGAGAATCCTCTGGCGGTGGCGGTTAGTTCGGCCATGCGCTTATCTCCTAGCAACCATGACGGATACCGCTATCCCTGTGCCGAAGAGCCAGACATACCAGGGGATTCCGAGCATATCCCACACGGACGGAGGGGTCGGCGGCGCGTCTACCTTTTTCGCCATCCAGCGCCGTAACAGCTCCGCAACTCCGGGTTTCTCTCCGGCCGCCTCGGGCGCATAGACGGTCGTTTGCGCCGCTTGAACTTCCTGTCTGTGGCCGATTAGTTTTTGGCCTAGCCACGATCCGGCCTCGACGAGCGAGCCCACAAACGGAGTGGATTTTAATCCTTCCCAAAACCCATAGCCTCCGGCTTGCTGAATATCTCCGAGGGTAGGCAGGCTAAAATCAAGTGCGGCAAGCGTCAACCGATCCTGTTCGAGAACATCCCCAAACGGCTTCCACGTCACCAAGTCTGCGTCAATCCCTTTTATCACCCACCGCATCCTATTTGCGACATCCCATCGGCCTTGCCGTTCAGCGGTCGCAAGCGTGTCCTGCGCTTCCGCTTTCGTTTGGCTCAGGTACAAAGGCAAATCGAGGTATCTGCGCGAATTGCGCCGGAAAACGTGCCACGATTCGGCGAGTGTCACGGCTTCACCATCCGATCAAATTGACGCGAAACGTATTGAGGATTGACTTGCCAGCCCGCCGGATGAATGCGGTCGGTTGCGTCCAGCGGCCACCATTGCCCCTTCGCAAACACTATCCCAAAGACGTGTGAGAATCGGCCGTCCGGACGAGTGGAGACGACGCGGAACCCAACCGGATAGCCAACGGACATGAGCAGGGACGCTGTGAGGGCACTGAGATCGTCGCAGTCCCCTTGTGTCATTCCGTCGTTCTGAATAAATTTCAGGAGTTCAACGGGCCGGTGTAGCATTTCCGTTCCGTAGGGGTCCTTCAAGAACCGTGTATGATCGCGGACCCAATTGAACACGGAAAGAATTTCGCAACGGTCGTCCTTGTGCGGACAGTCCTTGACTATCTCCGTGGCCGTGTGCCGGACGTTCCAATCCTGCGCGGATTGTCGCGTGAGTTCGGACATGAGATCAACCGTCCGATACGTCGCACTATCTCCGGTGCCTAGCCACTCTTTTCGGATTGTGACCTGTTCAGCGGTTGCCTGCATCTCAAATCAATCTCCGTTTTGCACCGCGGGCATTTGAGCCGCACGTGATATTCGCCTTCTAATTCTTCGATCAGCTGCTTAGCACAAACGTAGCACAGGAACGGCGCGCCCATCGACGCCTCTGGTGTCAAAAAGTACCTGCCCACGTTACGCCGCAACCTTCATAATGATCTGGCCGTTGCAGAGGCTTCCATCCGGTCTCTTCGAGTCGCAAATCTTGGAATCCCGACTGTATTCGTCATGCGATTCAAACCCGTATTCCTCGCCGCACGTCTGACACGCGCCGACGAAAGCCGGTTCGGGTTCCGTCCTTCCATTCGGCCTGACTTCCGCCGTATGCCAATGCAAAAACGCAGCAAGGTACTCCTGCGCTGTCTGATCCCCGAATTGCGGGATGCTGTTCCCGAGAAATGACAAGATTTCCGCATCGGTCAGTTTCCCCGACGCATGATCAACTACCAGTTGCGCGAATGGTCCCGCCTCAAGCCCGTGGAGTAGTTGCGGGAAAAATTCATACTCTTTGCCTCGCGCCCGGCGGCTGATTTCGTTGACAAATGCAAACATTTCATCCTCCGGTCTAGGCGGCGTAGGCAATGCGGGTTGGGCGGACACTGATGGAACCGCCGGGGACGGTACAGGAGTTGCCTCGCCCAATCCAGGACTTCCGGCTATGAAGTTTTGTCCCGACCCAACCCGCAACTTTGCTGACTGATAGTCCATGAATTTGCCGACGGCCTGCGTAAGCGATCCGACAATCTGCGCGGCTTGGGGTGCCAGTGCGCGGATCAATTCAACCGTCGGAGAGGTCTTGTCTTCGCCGCCTCCTCCTCCGAGTCCGCCGAGTGCTTCAACGATTGTTTTAATCGCCGTGATTTGCTCCAAGAGAGATTGATCCTGGGATTTCGGTTCAGGCAAGAGTCCGGCTTGTTTGGCCGCCACGATCTGTTGTAGGGGATCGGGCCGGTTGAGGGCCGCCGTGAGCAGGGCCGCGATTATCTGATCTTGCGCCCCCCCGCGTCTGTCTTCGGGATTGACCGCCCTGGCGCCCAGAGATACCGCCTCGCCCAAAGCCTTCGCCAACGCGGTCGGATCGGTGGTGGTTGCACCGAATGCTTCGCGGGCCATGTGGGCGATCTCAAGCGTCTCTTTCAGTCGGTCCCCTGGGCGCATGGCTTCCTCTCGTCTGGCGTCGTCTTTTGGTTCATCTTCGGCGAGTGCGGGATCGAGGGACACGTTGCGCGGTTGAGCGACTACCCCGGAACGGCCGTGTTGAAACAATCGGAGTTGATAAACCCCGCGTTCCCATTTGTTCTTTTGCGCCATGCGGAGCAGGTGATTTTCAAGGTCGTCGATACCGGCCAAGTCGAACGATTGGAGAAGAAGTAGACGTCCCGCGTATTCGGGGGGCAGGGGATATTTGCGGTAAACCTTGGCGTAGTATCCATCGCCTTGTGCGACGCCGGAGAGCAGGCGATCCAGGTTAATTTCGTTCTCGAATTGCACCGCTACGTTCGGGTCAACCGGGCCATCGGCGGTGACTACTATGGATTCGGAGTCGTCGGTTGTGAGCGGGATGTCTGGGTCTGAGGCTGACGGCATGAGCGAAAGTTCCTCCGGCTTGGGTTTTGGTTTACGGCCTGACCTGCCCTTTTTCCCGGACACGTTTCCCCCTGATTTGACGATGTTGATGGATAATCATACTGTAGCATCTGATCTATGTCAATGACAAAAATTGACAGTCCCGAAACGCCTGAAATATCGCGGGCTTACGTTCGCAAAAAAATCTTGCGGGATGCGATTTATCTCTTGACGTCGACACTACATGATGATATAGTACATAGTGACGCTGGCAATCGGGCCGCGCCAAAACGGGAGGAGAAAAAAAATGAAGACTACACTTCTGGCGATCTTGCCGACGGCGAAAGAGGCTGTCGAGCAAGCGCATGTGCGCACTCGCGTGCGCGTCGTGGTCTGGATGGACGAAGACCCAAAAAACCCAGGCTGGGCAGTCGCCGCTTCCTGGGATGAAGGCTACGGCTGGGAGTTCGATTTTTCGGAAGGCGTCGATGTCGACGATGATGCCAATCTGCAGACCGTGATTGACGCTGCGTTGGACGGCGTCAAAGACATTCCGGCGGCAGCCAAAGACGCGCGGAACTACTCCCGCGACCACGACGGATACACCTTTATCGGCGCAGCGTGAGCCAGTGCGCACCATGATGATACACGACGCACGGGGCGCGGCAATCGGGCCGCGCCAAACTGCGGGGGGGATGGTCATGCAAAAAGCAGAGCGGTATGGGGCTATCGATCTGCCCGACGGGACGAGGGAGTGGCGTGTCGGTGGACGGCTCCACCGGACCGACGGGCCGGCGATCGAATGGGTGGATGGCACCCGAGAGTGGTACCGGACCGGACGGCTCCACCGGACGGACGGCCCGGCGATCGAGTGGGCGGATGGCGGCCGAGAGTGGTACCGGACCGGCCGGCGCCATCGCACAGACGGACCGGCGATCGAATGGGTGGATGGCACCCGAGAGTGGTACCGGACCGGACGGCTCC
>ERZ1292625.1651-Hain-H41-01um-R1-1651-length-24966-cov-5_pt1 | contig 24966 bp, 34 predicted proteins | sample MGYA00564400_ERZ1292625 | MGnify/ENA primary metagenome ERZ1292625 (study PRJEB36523, sample SAMEA6512639) | groundwater metagenome | collected 2019-01-08 | study: AquaDiva: Metagenomics assemblies of 32 groundwater samples | reverse complement strand
ACGATCCCGCTAAGAACCTTCAAAATTCGCGGTACACCCGGGACTGTCGAAGTCTGGGTAGAAAGAAAGTAAAGATCAGCCCCGTCGAGCACATTGCTCGACGGGGCTTTCAAAAAACTTCTAGCAAGGAGAAAAGCCATGAACGACAATCAGCCGCAGGTGATTGAGCATCACAAGTCAGGGTGGGTTTGGTCAATCATCATCGGCGGGCTCTTTATGCTCGCCTGCATCATCATCCGAAAAGAATCGGCGAAGGCCGAGGTGAAGGAGCTGCCGATTGGCACCGGCAGTATGGCGCCCAGCGCCCCACCTAGTAGTTGCAGTGAGTGTCAGCATGCTCATCAGCATCGGCCGCCGGTAGCGGAAAAGCCCGAACCGCCAAAGTCAAAACTCGAGCTTTTCAAGAAGGTGGAAGTAGAAGAAGTGAAGTGGTCGGAAAAGATCACGCTCCCTCCGGATCGAGAATTTCGTCTCCGGCATGCCACTGCGGAATGGCTGGAATTCCGTTGTTGGAACGGCGACGAGAAGAGGTTTACCAGCAAAGAGGATCCAAGTTCCTGGCTGGGAACCATTTCCCACTGCAGTTTCCAGATCCGCGGAACCCCTGGTTTTGTGGAAGTCTGGGTTGAGCGCGAGGGCACAAGGCCGAAAGATCATAAAGACAAGCTCGAGCTTTTCAAAGAAGTACAGGTTGAAGAGAGCAAGTGGTCGGAGTTGGTGGAATTGCCTGACAACACCGAATTCAAGATTCGGTATCCTTCAGCTGATTGGTATCAGCTGAAGTTCTGGAACGGAGAGATACTCCCTCCAGTCCGAGAAGGTGAGCCTCCGACTTACTGGGGGAATGTTCCTCACAGCAAGTTCTGGATCCGCGGTAGCAAAGGAATCGCGGAAGTCTGGATAGAAAAATAGTGGCCAAAAACAAACCGAGCACATACTGTATGTGCTCGGTTTTTCTTTTCTGCTGAAGCGGGTGATTTACCCTTTACCAATAACTGCTAATATCACGCCACCGGCAACCTGCGAAAGCAGGGCAACGACGACGCCGATGACGGCGTACATAATAGTCGTCTTGGCCTTCCCAACATTGTCTGGTTCCGCTCCGGCTGTCACATACTGGAAGGCGGCAAAAAGGATAAACAACGTAGAGAGGGCAATCAAAAGACCGGTGGCCCAATTAATCACGGTGCTTATTAAGTCACCAATCGGTTTATCTTGCGCTAATGGTTTTATTTCGGTAATCCCGGTTCCTGTGACAGCGAATGCCAAAACCGGCAACAAAACAACGGCGGTAATTAAAGCGACTTTAGAAAATTTATTCATCTTAATAATTTACGATTTCCCGACCTTTCATAAGCTAGTTTAATTATAGCAAAATTGGGTTCCGCGAGTCGCCTGATTTAAAATCCGGGCAAGTCCGATGCGCGGTAGTCTGATCCGGACCTTATTTTACTACTTGATCCGGAACTTCCAGAGCTAGATGGGTTAGTCAATACAGAAGTAACCACACCGACAATTACCTGCGATAATAGGGCGACGACTATGCCGATTATGGCATAGGTAATGATATCTTTAGCTTGAGTGATATTTTGTGGATTAGTGGCGGATGTGACATAGAGAAAACCGGCATAAATTATAAAGAGGGTGGAAATGGCTATCAATAAACCGACGGCCAAGTTTTTAATATTGCCGACTAAATCCAGGAATCTTTGGGTAGCCGGGCCCTCCCCAAGCGCCAAGCTTACAGTTGGAACAATCAGGACGCTCAAAACAACGGATATTAATAAAATTTTCCTCATTTTTTTCCTAGGAATTCGGTGATTACTCCGATAATCAGGTCGGCTACCAGGAATAGGGCCAGACCGGCTACGGCATAACCGATGGTTTTTTTAGCGGTAGCGAATTTCGCGGTATCTCCTCCGGCAGTGAGAATTTGGAAAGCGGCATAAATAATTACGCCGGCCGCTATTGAGGGGATTACCACTTTCAAAGCGCCCACAATTTTGCTGAAGACGGTTTCTATCGTCGTTCCTTTAAGCAGTGGATTGGGGAGTTCTATGGAGGTGAGCGGCTCAACGTGTCCAGAAGTGTGACCTGCCAGTGCTAGAAAAGGCAAAGCCGCCATTGCTATAACCAAGATTGCCGTCTTCTTATATTTATTCATTTTTTCTATTTCATTATCTGCTCCGCGCCTGTTTTAAGCGCCTTTTCTATTGTGGTGACAATCAGATTGGAGGAGAAGACGATGATAATTCCGACAATCGCCGCGGTAATTACTCCTTTGCCCTTCTTGAATCTATCCTCCGAACCTCCAGCAGTCATTATAACAAACGAGCCGTAGATGATAAACATCACTGCAATCGGAATAGAAATATAGAACATGAACTCAATGAGGTTTTGGATAAAGCCGACGAAGGCATTGAGATCACAGGACCCCGGCATAGTTGGCGCGAGCGTTGGGTCGCATTTAGGTCTTAGCTGAAGATCAACCGGCGCCGGGGTAGCGGCCAAGGCCAAAGGCGCGACTAATAACAAGCAGAAGGCAATTAGTAGCAAGTAGCTAGTAGTCAGCAGTAGGGGCCGTTTTATACTTAATACTTTATACATAATACTTAATACTGTTTATTTTCTCGGCGTAGCCTGCATCACCTGTGAGACCGCTCCCGCGGCTTCTTCCAGAGCTTGAGTAGCCGGGCGGCGACCGGTTAAGACTGTTTCCACCATTCCCGAAAGAATTTTCTCAATTTGGTTGCCGTCGGCTTGCGGCCAAGACCGGGCTGTCAGGGCCTGCCGAGCGAAAATACCCACTTCCGGATCGCCGGAGTATTTACTGATCAGCGAGCGCAGAGCGGGTGGGCGTTTAGTGGCCAAGAGATATTGTTCAGCAACTGCCGGGTCACCGGCCATCTTCAAGGCAAAATCCTGGGCAGCTACGAGATTTCGCGTTCCCACGGTCACCGCCAAACCCCAATAATTTCCGTAGTTCACTTCCTGCGTCCGTTCATCGGGTTGAAGCATTCCGGTAACGTGGAAATTTAGGAAAGGATTTTTTTCTTTCAGCAAATCCGCCTGGTAAGCGTAGTTAAAAATAATTGCCGTGTCGCCATTGGCGAAGCTATCCAGGGAATAGGGGAGCGAGTCGCCCCAAGTGTAGGACGGACTGATCGGGTTGGCGAACTTAGTGTAGAAATTGAGAGCGTTCAAACCTTCCTTAGAAGCGAAGGTGGCGTTGGTGAAATCATCGTTGACCATTTGGGTGCCGGTCTGGAGCATCAGCAATCCCAAGAGATCAGTGGCGCGGTTAATACTCCGGGACGATCCGCCGATAGCCGCCGCCGCCTTCTGAATCCTCCCCAATTTATCCATTTGCCGCAGTTTCGGAATTAGTTTCTCAAAATCGCCCCAAGTTTTTGGTGGAAGAGCGACGGCCGCGTTATCAAAAATATCCTGGTTATAAAAGAGGGCGAGAGTGTCTATATATAGAGGGAGGGCGAAAATTTTGCCGTCGGGAGCGAAATCCTGTTCGGCAATGGTTGGGAAGAGCGCCCGGTACCTATCTATGGTAATCAGCTCGCTCGAGAAGGGAACAATTTTATTAAAATGTTTCGGCAACCAGCTGTTGTGGAACATAATCACGTCCGGCGCTTTACCGCTGGCTAGAGCGTCAATCAGCTCGCTTTCATAGCTGGCGGGATCAACCTGACGGTAACTAACGTTTACATAAGGGCTTTGCGCCCGGTAAGCGGCGATCGCCTGGCTCATTGCCAGAGTGCTATCAAACACGCCCCAAAAAGTGATATTGCCGGAAACGGTAATGCCACGTTCCCGGCTTCCGTAAATGAACAATAAAACCACTCCGGCGACTAGCACCAGTCCTAGAACTAAAATAGCGATCTGATTTCTAGTAAAAGACATCTACCAACTTATTATACCATCCTAGTTAGTTCCCTAGAGGCAAACTATTCCCGCCACCTTATCTCCGGCGTTAAGAGTCATAATCCTTACTCCTTGAGTAGCCCGGCTGGCAAGACGGATAGTGGAAAGTGGCGTTCGGATAATTTGTCCTTTAGCGGACAAAGCCAACAATTCTTCCTCGGCATCCACCAACTGTCCGGCGATCAGCAAACCGGTCTTGGAAGTAATTTTGGCGGTTTTCACGCCAGACCCTCCTCGGCTTTGCACTTTGTACTGTGAAATTGGGGTTTGTTTACCAAAACCATTGGCCATCACCACCAGCAGACGGGCATTTTTCAGGTTTTTATTCACCAAATCCATGGAACTGACGCTGTCGCCGGATTTCAGGCGGATAGCGCGTACACCGGCGGCCGTCCGGCCCATCGGTCGTACCTGCGATTCTTTAAAGCGGATAGCTTGGCCGTTAGAGGTAGCGATGATGACTTCATCACTGCCAGTGGAAAGCTTCACCCACTTCAAAAGGTCGCCTTTTTTCAGAGAAATGGAGATGATTCCCGTCTTTCTCACATTGCCAAAGTCCTTCAGCGAGGTCTTCTTGATCATGCCGTTTTTGGTCACCATCACGAGGTGGCCTTCATCGGCTTTTCCATAGGTAATAATCGCGTTTACTTTCTCTTCAGTCGGAACCTCCAGGAAGTTGTGAATTGGCTTGCCTTTTGAGGTACGAGTGCCCTGTGGGATCTCATAAACCTTGGTTTGGAAGACCCGGCCGTGGTCGGTGAAGAACAAAATATTATCGTGGGTGTCGGCGGCCATGAAGTGAGTCAGGAAATCCTCTTCGTTTACTTCCGACCCGATTAAGCCCTTACCGCCCCGGTTCTGGGTCTTAAATGAAGCCGGTAAGACGCGTTTAATATAGCCGCCTTCCGAGAGGGTGATGATGGTTTCTTCCTGCGGGATCAGATCTTCTTCCCGGAAATCATCCAATCCGGTGGCCACCACTTTCGTGCGTCGCTCATCGCCGAACTTTTCTTTCAGCGCGATAATCTCGTCTTTAATCATCTTCAAAATTTTAGCCGGACTCTTCAACAACAAAGTTAGCTCCGCGATGATCTTTTTCTTTTCCGCCAGTTCGTTTTCAATCCTTTCGCGTTCCAGGTTAGCCAAGGTCTGCAACTTCATTTCCAAGATCGCTTCGGTCTGCAACTCGGAGAACTTAAAGTTCTTCATTAAGTTCACCTTTGCGTCAGAGCGATCCTTGGATTTCTTGATTGTAGAAATAACTTTATCAATAATAGAAAGCGCTTTAGATAGCCCGATCAGGATATGCGCCCGCTCCTCGGCTTTTCTCAAATCATACTGAGCGCGGCGGCGGACGATTTCATTCCGATGGGCGAGATAGGCCTCCAAAACATCTTTAATAGACATCACCTGCGGCTGAAGACCACCGGCGAGCGCGATCATGTTCAGATTAAAATTTTTCTGGAGATCGGTGTATTCAAAAAGCTGGTTCAAGACTTTCTGCGGCGTGGCGGAGTTTTTCATTTCAATAATAATACTGATGCCGTTTTTATCGGATTGATCGCGGACGTCCCGGATGCCTTCAATTTTTTTATCGGTAACCAGCTCGGCGATTTTAATAATTAACTCTGATTTATTTACCTGATATGGGATTTCTGTGATTTCAATAATTTGTCCCTCGCGCGATCCTTCGGATTCTTTTATTTCCGCCACGCCGCGGGTCACCATTGAGCCGTGACCGGACACATACGCCTCCGCGATCGCTTTTTTATCGTAGACCACGCCGCCGGTTGGGAAATCCGGGCCTTTCACAAACTGCAGAAGATCATGAGCCGTTGCCTTCGGGTTGTCGGCCAAATGTAAAATCGCGTCTACTACTTCGCCTAAATTATGAGGTGGGACGCTGGTCGCCATACCGACAGCAATGCCTACCGTGCCGTTCAAGAGCAAATTCGGCAGTTTAGCCGGCAAAACACGCGGTTCCTCCCGGCTGCCGTCGTAGTTTGGCTGCCAATCCACGGTTTCTTTTTCAATATCCTCCAGCATGGACTCGGAAATCTTCGCAAGTCGCGCCTCGGTGTAACGCATAGCGGCGGCGTTGTCGCCATCAATTGAGCCGAAGTTGCCCTGGCCTTCCACGAACGGATAGCGCAAAGAGAAGGGCTGGGCCATGCGGACCATCGCTTCATATATAGGGGAGTCGCCGTGCGGGTGATATCTACCCATGACTTCACCGACGACGTTGGCGCTCTTTCTCAATTTTGACCCGGGGGTCATTCCGGATTCCCACATGCCCCACAAAATACGGCGATGCACCGGCTTTAATCCATCGCGCACGTCCGGCAAGGCGCGGCTGACGATTACCGACATGGCGTAATCCAAATAAGACTCCTTGAGTTCCGTGCTGATCTCCCGGTCTTCTATGCCGATTATCTTAGTAGACTTCAGAGGTTCAATCTCCTGTTCTTTGGATTTTTTATTTGGTTTCTTACTTTTCGGCATATTTTATAACTTTATGGACTTTATAACTTTTTATTTCGGAAGCGGACTTCCTTTTATGGGCTCAATATCTTCCGAAATAAAATTCATCTTTTGCTGTACCTCCTTGGTGATCACGATATCTTTTTTTGCCAGCGTCCGCTCTTTCAGCTCGTCAAAAATTATTTTAACTCCGGCGGTGAAAACGGCAAAGAACCCCGGTTTCCTAACTTCCTCCGCGTTATTCGTTATTAGTTGTTGGCTATTCGTTGCCTGCTGTCTGTTTGAACCCGGAATTTTCGTAATCGCAACGTTCATATAACCAAGCCACAAGCTTACTACTAACAGCATGGAAATAGAACTGCAAACCACCACCCAGAACCTTTTTGTGGTCTCGTCGGAATTTTGGACTTTCTCTACGAAATTTCTTACGCTTTGCATTTTGTTTTATGTGTTTGCCTTTCTGTCTTTTGTCGCCCCCACTTTGCAACTTTTAAACCTTTCTATCTTTAAACATTTAAACTTCGTTGTTCTATGGCTTTAGAACAACGACTTTCGTCCCCGTTGTAATTTCCTTCTTTTTAATCACCAATTTCTCCTGTGGCTCCGATTTGGATTCCACTTCCTTCAAGAATTGCTTCAAGTGATCCGGTTTTTTGTAAAACGGAATCACGATTTTCGGCTGAATCTGCTTTATTCCTTTGGCGCTAATTCCCCATGGAGCAAACAAAATATCCACATCGCCGATCTTTTCTATTATAGTAGGGTCAATCTCTTCTCCTCCTTCGCCTAGAAAGCAGAGGCGGATCTCCTCCATTATTAATGTATAGCAAGTCTGGGTTCCCTTCGTCGGGAAGCCGTTGATTTCCACTTCCAGCTTTTCATATTCACCCGGGCCGTAAATTTCTCCTTCAACTGGCGGCCATTCTTTCGCCTTCTCCTTCCAAGGGCCGGTCAATAAGGTGATATCGCCCTTAAAGCGGGGCAGAGGATCAACTACGAGCGAGACCTTCCCGCTCTGAATCTTGAAACATTTTTCCCCGCAATAGTTGATTACCATGATTTATCCATTTTATACCAAAAAGTTTGGATTTCCAAGGGTTTCGAGCGGTGCGAGCAAGATTGACTTATTAACAACCAGCAGTATATAAAGGGGTGTATAATGAAAATAAGGTATACGAGGCACGCTTTAGCCCGTATGAGCGCTAGGGGTATTACGAAAAAGCTCGTTGCTGAATGCTTGATAGCCGCTCAAAAAATTGAACAGCAACCCGGAGGGTCACTAAAATTTACTTACCGCAACAAGGGAAAGAAATTAGTGGTAATTCACGAGAAGAACAAAGAAAATTATACGATCATTACAGCTTATTATGAAAATTAATTACGATAAATACGCCGACGCCTTGTATATAGAATTCAAAAAGGCGAAGGCTCACAAAACGGTAGAAGAGCGCCGCGGTGTTTTAGTGGACTTTGACAAGAAGGGCACTGTTTTGGGCATTGAGGTGCTTAATTATTCCAAGACTGCTCCGACTAAAGAACGACTCCAAGTTTCCGCTGGCAAGCAGAGGATCGCCATCCCTGCAGTTTAAGAACGTTAAAAATATTTTTCCGCTCATCCGAGCGGGCTTTTCCTATTGACAAAGTAGGTGGCATCTTGTATAATCCAATCCAGAACATCAACCCATCTTTAGGAGTACGGTCATGAGTCACGCAAATGGAGAAGTGATTTACCAGGGCAAGGTAGTCGGCCTATTTGAATATGATGGCACTTCCGATATTGCCGTCCCTGCCATTTGGGATACCAACGAAGAACTGGAGGCTCATTGGCGGAATAATGACTGGAAAAAGTGCACTTGCGGGCAGCCGAACATCGATGTGATTCTCTACACCGATTACGGCTATGGATTTCACTGGCCCGCGAAGGCCTGCTTGAAGTGCAAGGCGATCACGGCAAGTCACCAGCCGTTTCCGTATGACGGCGAGGATTTGCGCAAGCGTGGTCATCCTCTGAAAGCCAAAGACAGGGGGAAGCCCTCAGCTCTTTCAGGATGAGGCAGATGAATTAACTTGGATTTCGCGCCGCTCACCCGAGCGGCGTTTTTATTCCCCACATTGACCTTTTGGTTTTTCATTGTTAAATTAGGCACAGTTTTTCAGTAAGGAGATCGTTATGCCTAATGAGTCTTGGGAGATCAAAAGGGGAGACCGAATTAAAATCGTGGATCCGAAATCTGTTTACTACGGCCAGGAAGGAGTGGTAGACGACGTTGGAATGAGAGGCCAGCTCTACGTCAAGCACGCTGATGGGAAGATTGTCTTTCACCCCTGGGGCTACGAGAGAGCAAGGTAGTATTTCGTAGGATAGATCAGATCCGCTCCACGAGGGCGGGTTTTTTTATTTTCGGCGATGGGTATAAACTGAAGCAATGACTAAATCCAAACTTTTGACCTCGGTGCTTTTGGCGGTGGTGGTAGGAGTAGCGTTGTGGTTGGTTTATCCGGGTAGCCACCAAACCGGAACGCCGGATCATAAAGACGCCACCTACACGCTAAACGGTAAGCCGATCACGATGGCGAGCGCCGGCATAAAATATTTCGGCAACGAATCGCGCGGGGATGTTAACGGAGATAAATTGGAAGACGTGGTTTTCCTCTTCACTTACGATGGGGGAGGGAGCGGTACCTTCTATTATGTAGCGGCGGCCTTAAAGAACGCCGACGGACTCTATAAGGGTACTAATGCCTTCTTGGTTGGAGACCGAATCGCTCCGCAGACCACCGAAATCCGCGAAATCGTGATTCGCGGCATTTCCTCTTCAGAAATCTATGTGAACTTTGCCGAGCGCAAACCGGGCGAACCTTTCACCACTCGGCCATCCGTTGGCGTTACTTTGTATTTGAAAGTCACTCCCGCCGGTGTTCTTGAAGGCTTGATGAAGTAGAATGGAAATTTGATGCTTCTATCCAAAACAGACTACATCTTATTTCGGGAGTGTCCGAAAAATACCTGGTACAAGATTCACCAACCCGAAATTTATTATAAAGAGGAACTTTCGGATTTTGAAAAGCACATTATTGAAACTGGAAACGAAGTGGAGCTGGTGGCGCGGCAATTATATCCGGGCGCGGTTTTAGTTGAGGGCCGGGATGAAGCGGCGCGGAAATTAACCGAAGAGCTCATTACTAAAGCAGGTTTACCTGCCGCTAGGCAGGCGGCAATTTTTCAGCCGGTTTTTGCGAAAGACGGCTTTATGGCGGCGGTAGACGTATTGGAATATAATCAAGCGACCGAAAGTTTTGATATCACTGAAATTAAAGCTTCAAATGAAGCCGATAAAAAGCGTCACTACTACGACTTGGCTTTTCAGGTGAATTTGCTCAAACGTTGCGGCTTGAAAGTAGGCAAAATCAATCTGATGCATCTCAATCCGGAATACACCCGTTTCGGTCAATTGGACATCAAAGCGTTGTTTGCGACCGATGATGTGACCCTGGAGATCAGCGAGCTTGGCGAAGAGGTAAATATGGAAATGGAGCAGGCGTTGAAATATTTATCTAGCGAAACCGAACCGCCCGGCTCCTGCAGCTGCCTGTATAAAGGAAGGTCCAATCACTGCACTACCTTCCATCATTCCAATCCCGCTGTCCCGAAATATAGCGTCCACGATATTTCCCGAATAGGCCTTAGCAAGAAGAAGCTGGCCGAGTTGATTGACGGCAGTCATTTTGATCTTCGAGAAGTTCCGGAAGAGATGGAGCTGTCTATTCCGCAAAAAAATCAGATAAGCGCTTATATTCATGACCACATCATCATGGACAAAGGGGGGATTCGGGAAGAGCTTAAAAATGTGGTTTATCCGGTCCACTTCATTGATTACGAGACTTTTCCGTCTGCAGTCCCGATGTTTGACGGCTTTTCTCCGTATCAGCAAATCCCGTTTCAATATTCCTTATTTGTTTTGGAATCGAAGGGGGTTTACCCGCCTCAGGCGGGCGCAGAGCTAAAGCATTTTGAATTTTTACACGACGAAGCCACCGACCCCAGCCAGCATTTCGTGGAATCTATGCAGAAACAAATCGGCAAAGTTGGAAGCCTGATCGTCTGGAGTAAAAAGTTTGAATGCACAATCAACAAGCAGATTGCGGAAAGAGTTCCGGAGGCCGCGGGTTTTATTGAAGACATCAATAATCGCACTTACGATCTGATGGATGTTTTTACTAAACAGCACTATGTCCACAAAGATTTTAAAGGCAGCACTTCAATCAAAAAAGTTCAGCCGGTGCTGGCGCCGGAATTATCTTATAAAGATCTCGCAATTCAAGAAGGCGGAACAGCCGCTTCCAGTTGGATTAAACTCATTTCTCCCGTCCCTACCTATAAAGAATTGTCATCGCGAGGGGCATCGCCCCGTGGCGATCTTACAGTAGACAAGGTCCAGCTCCGCAAAGATATGCTCGCTTACTGCAAGCTGGACACCTTCGCGATGGTCCGAATTTTGGAGGAGTTAGAAAAAATGGTGGAGTAATCGCGAATAATGCGAATTGGAGAGGCAATATTGCGAATATGGTGGAGTAATCGCGAATAAGTTGGCTGCCTTCCGTCATTGCGAGCAAAGTGAAGTCGTGGCTACGCCAGATCTCGCGTAGCGAGACAATCTTACATTAGTGCTAATATATAAATATTCTTTTTACATACCGATCAACAAGTATGTCCCAACCAACTAACCAACTCATCTTCCTAGACACCGAAACCACCGGCAACGACGTCCTCAAAGATCGGCTTTGCCAGGTTTGTTATAAAACCGCCGACGGAATTCACGACGGCTTTTTCAAGCCGCCGGTTCCGATTTCAGTTAAGGCGATGAGCATCACCCACATCACCAACAAGATGGTTGCCGATAAGGAAGTATTCGCCGGAAGCAAAATGCAAAAGGATTTGCAGGCTCTTCTCGCCGATGGAATTCTCGTCGCCCACAATGCAAAATTTGATACTGCAATTTTGATAGCCGAAGGAATGAGCGTCCCACGTACTATCTGCACTCTCCGCGTTGCGCGCTTTTTGGATCCCAATAATCTTATTCCGGAATATAATCTGCAATATCTGCGCTATCACTTGGAACTGGAAGTTGAAGATGCTTTCGCGCACGATGCCATGGGAGATGTAAAAGTCCTCTACGCGCTTTTTGAGCGGCTACTCGCCAAAATGACCCAGAACGGAATGCCCGAAGAAGAGGCGATTACGAAAATGATTGATGTCTCCAGCCGGCCGTCAATCTTCCAGCTCTTCAACTACGGAAAATATCGGGATAGAAAAGTAGAAGACATCGCCAAATCCGACCGTGGCTACCTGGAATGGATGTTGGAAGCTAAGCAGAAAGATGGCGCCCAAGACGAAGACTGGATCTATACCCTCAAGCACTTTTTAGGAATTCCGCTGTAAAATAGATGACGCAATCTCAAGCGTTGGAAATATTAAAAACCGGCGCGAATGTTTTTCTGACCGGCGAGCCGGGTTCCGGCAAGACGCATACCGTCAACGAGTATGTGGCTTATTTGCGGGCGCGGGACATTGAGCCGGCGATTACTGCTTCTACCGGCATCGCGACCACGCACATTGGCGGGATGACCATTCATTCCTGGAGCGGCATAGGAATTAAGACGCATTTGAATAAACAGGATATTTCTAAGATAGCGTTCAATAAAAATATCGTTAAACGCATTCAGCGCGCGAAGGTTTTGGTTATTGATGAGGTGTCTATGCTTTCTCCCAAGACCATTTCAATGGTGGACGCTGTTTGTCGGGAAATCAAAAAGGATCAGAAGTCGTTCGGCGGCATTCAGGTAGTTTTAGTGGGGGACTTTTTTCAATTGCCCCCGATTGTAAAAAAGGAAGAGGAGGATGGCCAGCGGGTCTTGCTTATTGAAGGCCCACCGGCCCGTTTCGCGTATGATTCTCCTGTCTGGAGTTCGGCGAACTTAACCGTTTGCTATCTCACCGAACAGCATCGGCAGGACGACGCGGACTTTCTGGCAATGCTTTCGGCAATCCGGGGCAATTCGTTCAGCGGTGATCATTTGCGTCATATTGAAACCAGAAAGATCGGGAATTCCGCCGCCCCCAAAGGCGCGCCAAAGCTTTTTTCGCATAATGCAGACGTGGATCGCGTCAACGATGAGATGCTTGCTAAGCTTCCCGGCGCTCCCGCGATGTTTACTATGTCTTCACATGGCAAGGCGCCGTCCGTTGCCGTTCTTAAAAAGAGCTGTTTGTCTCCGGAAGTTTTACGTCTTAAGATCGGCGCGGCGGTGATGTTTACGAAAAATAATCCGAAAGAGGGATTTGTTAACGGCACGTTGGGCGCGGTTGAGGGATTCGGCGGGCGCGCCGCCGGCCCGATTATAAGAACGAGGGGCGGGAAAAAGATTGAAGTTCTACCAATGGATTGGATGGTGGAGGAATACGGCACGGTTAGCGCGCGGATCACGCAATTGCCGCTTCGTCTTGCTTGGGCGATCACCGTGCACAAGAGTCAGGGTATGAGTTTGGATGAGGCGGTAATGGACTTAAGCGATGTTTTTGAATTCGGGCAGGGCTATGTCGCGCTTTCCCGCGTCCGTCGGCTTTCGGGACTTCATCTTCTCGGCTGGAACAGGCGCGCTTTTCAAGTTCATCCGGAAGTATTAGCAAAAGACGTGGAATTCCGCGCGGATTCAAGTAGCGCCGAGGCCAATTTTAAAGAGATCGCCCCGGCCGAACTTCAGAATACGCAGAGTGGCTTCATTGCCGTTTGCTCGCCTCGCCAAGCTTTATAGAAATAAATGAAAAAGAAAACAACCGACAACCAATTAGTTATTTATCAAGCCCCGTCTGGAGCTATTGAGCTTCGGGGTGATTTTAGTAAAGAAACAATCTGGGCAAATCGTATGCAGATGGCGAAGATGTTTGGTGTAAATCCTCAAGCGATTTCAAAACATATCCAGAATATCTATACAGAGAAAGAGCTAGAGAAAAAAGCAACTAGTTCCAAAATGGAACTAGTTCAAAACGAGTCGGGAAGAACCATCAAAAGACAGGTAGATATCTACAATTTGGAGATGCTTATCGCCGGCAAGGTTATATATGTGATCAAAAAACCGAAAATGAAATAATCCACCAATTTATTTAATAGGATTCGTTATCATCAGAGATTCATCGTCGCAAATTACAAAACTTAATCATCTCTGATCCGAGGAAGGGTTGAAACATGCCCTCCACCAAATCGGACGAATCGTTTCCGATTTTTTATTTTATGGAAAATCAACAAGTATGCAATCCACGGATAGCCAGATTATTGGAGCTAACAAAAGAATATCCCAACGTTTATATGCCTTGGAGCGAAGAAGATGATCAGATGTTGTTGGGGGCGCACAGACTGTTTATCGATTTTAATCCTGAGCGTAGGGGTTTCAGAAAATCCTTCATTGATTCAATGGCGGCCCACTTCGGTCGACATCCAAACGCAATTCGTTCTCGGATCAAGAAACTGCTGGATTTGGACTGTGTATAATTAATTTGACCTTTGTTTTGATGTACGTTATTGTGTACACAAAGGTCGCTAACCCAATAAAACTATGACAAAAACTCTATCAATTTCCGAGGCCAGAAAGAAAATTTTTGATATTGCCAAAGAAGTGCAAAAACCCGATAAGCACTTTGTGCTTACTGATAAAGGGGAACCCAAGGCAGTAATTCTTTCTGCTGAAGAATATGATTCCCTCATGGAAACCATGGATATATTAAGCGATCCCAACGCTTTGCAAAAAATAAACAAAGCCGAAGCTGAATACAAAAAGGGCGAGTATTCCAGCTGGAGCCAAGTTAAAAAGAATCTTGGCTATGACTCTTCCGTGAATGTGGTTGCAGATCGAAGCCGGAAGAAGTACGGAAAGAAATAAACATGAGCGACGGATATCAAGTTCGTGTCGCTAAATCTACTCAAAAAGATTTAGCAAAAATTCCGGATCCTTGGCAGACAAGAATTGTTAAAGCGATTGATTCGCTCGTGGGCGACCCATTTTATGGCGAAAAAATGTTGGGTAAGCTAAAAGATAAGTACAAAATTCGTATTTGGCCTTATCGGATCATTTATGTAGTCAACAAAAAACAGAGAACAATCGATATCGTTGAAATCGGCCATCGTGGAAATTTAAAAAGCTATAGATAATGCTCCGCAGAACTTATAAATCTAAAAAGAAAAAGGCCCCCTAAGGACGGAACCTTAAGAGGGCTTTTTCGTGATGATCTTAAAGAAAATATAGCAGACAAAATGGCGGCCGTCAACACCAATGTGTATAACTTTGCAAATGCACTCCCCATAACATACATAGCATATGTGCTATAATTAAACTGAATGAAAAAGAAACTGTCCATTAATCTTGATGGTAAGAAGATTACATTCGAGCCATTCGAAAACTACCTAAAAAAACAATACCCGACCAAGAAGTTGCGTGCAAAGGCTGACGCGCGCTTTCAACGCTTTGCTTTTGGCTATGAAGTTTTTGTGGCCCGCAAAAAGAAGAGAATGACGCAAGCCGATCTAGCCAAAAAATTAAAAACCACCCAGAGCGAAGTGGCCCGAATTGAGAGCGGGGATCAAAATGTCACCTTTGATAAGATCCAAGAAATTGCGAAGGCCCTGAATCATCCGATAACCATCAAACCCTAATCAAAAAAGCGCTGAAAGCGCTCTTCTGATTTAACTCCCGCTTATGCAGGAGAGGGCCGAAGCCATTTATAATGGCTCAATATAGCAAGCAAAATGACATATGTCAATCTCAATGTGTATAACTTTTACCCCCGATCTACATCGGCCAGAGGGAGAATTACTTCGTCAGCGGCAAGGTTATATATGTAATCAAGAGACTCAAATAGCTCTCTCGCATCACCAGAGCTCTTTTTGGCCAACGCCATCTGGATATGGATCTCGCTTTCGACGACGTAGAAACCAACTTGGCGAAAATGAATGGCAAAGTAAGCCAGAATCTTAAAATTGCCGAGACCTTGCATTTTTCCCGCGAGTATGCTATTTTAAGAATGTACTTCGATACATTATAAACATGGTAGTCCGTGCCATTAATTCGGACCGTTTATCTCTCCCGAAAGGGTAGGCAATCTGGGAAATCTGCGGGGAGCCATAAGATATAAGCGACTAACCACTAAAGGCGGTTGGGAGATTTCATTGAGCCGGTCGGGCTCGATTAAATCTCTTAGCCGCTTTTTTGTTTGCCTAGTCCGCAACGGAAGCGCGGGAGAATAATAAAATTACAAACAAATAAAAAAATATATGACGAAATTACAAGAATACATGAACAAGGAGAAATATCCGCTGACATCGCAAACGGGGTTATCCCTGAAGGATCAGCAGATGCTGGACTGCTTCAACTACGACGACTTGATGGAGGCGATCCAGCTAAAAGAGCCATTGAGCCAGAACCAATTGGGAAGGCTGGCGGAACTGAAGGAGAAATTGGGGTCAGTGGGACTACTGCCGGAGAAAGTGTTGGAGAAGAAATCGGGGCAGATGGGGCTCCTGCCGGACGAGAAAAAGGAGTTGGAGATAGTGTTCGTGCCGGTGGTAGATCCTAAAATGACCACCCTTTCGGTGATGGATAATGTCTTCCTCGCTGCGTATGAAGAAATGAAGCCAAGTTGGCACGTACCGGTGCTCATCGTGAACACCAACCCCGTGTCTGTAGATTTAGTTTTGGGGCTAAGTGCTGTTTGTAGCGACGAGGACTCCATGATTGACCTTGGTCGTGGTAGCGACAGAAATATTACAGTGCCAGCCAATGGAGTTTTGGAAATAGATCGGATGACCGATACCGGCTGGTTGGATTTTTTGACGAGCTACTGGATTAGACACGAAGGCAAGGCGTATCTTGCTGGCATTAATGGCTATCGGCTGTTTAGCGGCGCCGACAGCAAGCTTCTCATCCCAATTATTAATAAGGTTGGTTATTTGTCCCACATCGATCCAAGATAACGCATCCGAATATTCGGGCTTCTATCCTGATTGTGGAGGCTCGATTCTCCCGGAGCACGCCCAGTCAACCCTGTATGATTTCTGTGGATAACTTTTCTTGACGCCTTTTGACGCACTGGTAAAGTAATAGCAACCAGATGCATCAATTACAACTAAAACTTTATAAATTATTTGGGAAGATAGATTTTTCCAAAGAGAGTCTCCGGACGCTCGCCAAGAAGGTAGGGGAGAAGTATCCGCAGAAAATTAAGCATCACATTCTTCAGTTGGAGAAAAAAGGTCTGATTTCGGTTGATTGGCAGAATAAAAAGATCATCAGGGCCACCTCCAGTCTGAAGGGGGGTTTACCCGCCTCAGGCGGGGGGGCTAGCCGGACTTCTTCGCTCTTGTCGGTTCCGATTCTCGGCACAGCCGATTGCGGCCCGGCCACGATGTTTGCCGATCAGAATATAGAGGGCTACCTGAAAATTTCCAAAAACGTACTCGGCCTGAAAGCCATCGGCGACTTTTTCGCTATCCGGGCCTTCGGTAATTCTATGAACCGCGCCAAAATCGCCGGGCGGAATATTGAACAAGGGGATTATGTAATCGTGGATCCTAAGCAGAAAAGCCCCCACAACGGCGATTACGTGCTTTCTATTATTGATAATGTCGCCAACATCAAAAAATTCTTCCGCGACGTGAAAAATAAGCTGATTATGCTTCTCTCCGAATCCACCGAAACCTACCCCCCGATTTACATCGGCCAGAGCGAGAATTATTTCGTCAGCGGCAAGGTTATATATGTAATAAAGAAACCGAAAATGAAATAATCCACCAGTTTAATAAGCAGGATTCGTTATCATCAGAGATTCATCGTCGCAAATTACAAAACTTAATCATCTCTGATCCGAGGAAGGGCTGAAACATACCCTCCACCAAATCGGGCGAATCGTTTCCGATTTTTTGTTTATTATGACCCAAGCTACATTGTTTGATTTGCAGATAAAAAAGTTCGATAATTTAAATATTGATATGAAGCAAAGCGGTATCAAAAAGAATACTCGCGCGCGTGGCATGAGGTTTATGGATTTTTGCGCCGGCATAGGCGCGGGCCGATTAGGGCTTGAGAAGAATGGGATGAAGTGCGTTGGATTTTCCGAGATTGATAAGAAAGCCGAGGATACCTACCGTATTTTTTTTGGTGATTCAGAAAGCAATTATGGCGATCTAATGAAAATCGATCCAGCAGAGCTGCCAGACTTTGATGTAATGATTGCCGGGTTCCCATGTCAGACTTTTTCTGTGATGGGCCAGCGAAAAGGAATGGGTGATGATAGAGGGCAAATAATCTATGGCTTGATTAACATTATGAAAAAGAAGAATTTACCCTACTTCATTTTGGAAAATGTTAAGGGTCTGATTAATCATGAGGGAGGGAAGACGATTAGGATTGTCTTAGAAGAATTAGACAAAGCAGGATACAGGGTTTATCACCGTCTTTTGAATAGCTTAGATCACGGCGTTCCACAAATGAGAGAGCGGGTATATTTCGTCGGAATTAGAAAGGACTTACAAAAGCTGAATCGAGATTTTGAATGGCCAGAGCCGGAAAAGTTGCCGTCGATTAATAATTATCTTGTTGATAAGGCAGAGCTAGAGTTTGATGAAAAAAAGAAAACCTTCGGGACATTCCTGGGTTTTCTAAATAATAAGTATAATCGAGGACTTTTTAAGGTAGATAATTTATTGCAAGAAAACCAATTGGTTTTGGACACTCGGCAATCGGATCTGCGGCTATACCGAAAAAAAGTTCCTACTTTGAGAACGGGGAGGCATGGTCTTTTATATGTCCGTAACGGGAAATTTCGCCGCCTCTCCGGATTCGAGGCCCTACTTCTACAGGGTTTTCCAAAGGAACTTGCCGCTAAGACCAAAGGTAAAGTTTCTGATGTGAATTTGTTGAGCCAGGCTGGTAACGCGATGACGGTGAGCGCTATTGAAGCCATCGGCAAAAGCCTGTTAAAGTACATGTCTTCATAAGATGCCAAAGAGAAACCTGATTAAACTTGGTTCAAAAACTGCTCGCGGAGGGTTCAAAAATGAGCGCGATGTTATTAAGCGATTTAATAATTGGAAGAATGATCCCGTAGCCAGAGAATGGCTAAAGGCGATGGGTTATGGCATTTCCGAGATTGAATATGTCAAAGCTGAAAAGGTTCGCGGTCAATATAAAGCAGATATCCAAGTACGGATAAGAATAACCATCAAGCTGAAATCCCAAGAAGACCTACAAAATCTCCAAGTTAAGCTTGTTAGCCGTCCGCAGGGTTTTAATCAGATTGATAAGCGATGGATTGATAAGTATGTGGAGTTATGGAGTATTCCAAAAGACATAATAAAAATCCTGAAATTATTTACTGGCGAACTAAAGCCCCCATCCAAAAAATCAAAAGATTCTAGAAGAATGATTTTTTCGGAGATGGGTATTGCTGATCAAAAGAAAATAGTTAAATTCTTCGATGACAATAAAATTTTGATCGTTTCCGATCTGCTCAAAGGAAGAGGGGAGTTTTCCGCTGACTGGGTTTTGGTGATATTGAAAAGCAAGTCCGTGAACAAATGGGTTTTGAAATCTATAAATGAGGCAATGAATATTTTTGGGGGCGGAGAAGTAAGAATCACAGATCGGGGTAGTCTCAAGATTGGAAAAATTGGAATGCAGCGGAAAGGTGGAGACGGCGGCCGAGATACGGCAAAAATGCTTCAGTTCAAAGTAAATCCGGTGCTTCTATTTGATAATTAACTTATGGCTGACAACGTCTCGCGAAAGAGGCGGAGCGAAATAATGGGTTTAGTGAAAAGCAAGGAAACAAAAATGGAAATTGCTTTTCGCAAAGAATTATCGGGCAGAGGCCTTATATATAGAAAGAACGCAAAAGGACACTTCGGTAAGCCGGACATTGTTTTTAAAAAGCATGAGACGGTTATATTTCTAGATTCTTGCTTTTGGCACGGCTGTAAAAAACACTGTCGTCTTCCGTCCTCTCGTAGAAAATACTGGGTTGTGAAAATTGACCGGAATAAGCAGCGGGATCTAGAAGTTGGCAGGCACTACAGAAGGCTGGGTTGGAAAATCTTTCGTTTCTGGGAGCATCAAATTAAAAAAGATCCGTCAGTGGCGATAGAAAAGACCGTCAGTTTTTTGAAAAAGTAATTTCCCAAAATTAAGCGAATTTCGAAATTAAGATTTCCGTTTCTCCTGGGCCCCGACCGAACAATGTCCATTTGCCGCTGGGCAGGCGGTGGATAAGATCTTTTTCATCCATGTTTTTAAGGTTTTTCCGCATATGATTTTTGGTTCTTATTTTTCTTTTAGTGCTCTCGAATAGCTCCTCCTCGTCCAACCCGTCAGAAGATGCATAGAGCAACAATAATATTCGTTGGGTTCCCGAAAGTTCAGGATCCGTTGTTCGTAGGATACCTCCAACTTCTTGGACGAGCGGCATTTTCCTAGTAAAAAACAACCTAACGGCATTCTCGGCCTCAGGTATCGCGCTTTCCCTTAACAACTCAATCAGGATCCAGGAGCAAATGTTGTATGCTAGATGCCCATCGATCAATAGAGGATCGACTTCTTTAAGATGGACCGATTTCTTACGCGTTCGGAAGTCGTATATTGCTCGGCCAAGACGAGCTGCATGGATGCGTAAGCCATCGAAGCCGGAAACACCTTCCAATTTCTTAATGCAAGCATCGACTACTAAACTCGCAGAAAGGGGAGTGTGGGTTCCTAGAATAATATGCTCCGCCATCCTTAAAGATGACTCCACGAATAATCCAACGTTCTGAAAAAGATCAACCGGTTTTTGGGCTATATATTCTTCGGCGATTTTTCGGAAACTTAAAAATAGATTATCAACAAGTAGTTTATCATTCACGACCAACGTTAGATCGCGCCTAATCTTTTCCAGTATTGCCATTTATGAAATCGTGGAAGAATTTTTCGCCGGTCTGAGAAAGGTCATATTGGCTACCATCCAAATCACGAACCAGCCCGTCCTCAATGGATCTCTGCAGAAGAACGCTTTGATATGACCCAACAAACCTTCCGTTACGCCAACCTTCTTGGATTAGCTTGGTATCGATGGGCTTCGTACCAACAATTTTTTCGTAATAGCCGACAATAGCTGCTATTTTTTGCTGACCATTTTTTAGTCCATTTTTACGCGCAAGTTCCGGCAGTGATATTTGTTTTTCGCTAGATGGTGGTTCCAGCCTAGTCGCTGCTGGCTTTGACCCAAAAACCGTCGACTCTAGGCGCTCCAGCCTCTCAATTATTTTTTTATTAGTGGTATCGTCCATTTTTTATTTCCTCACTACATATCTCCATTTACCATCTTCGCCTTCAAATCTAGTCAGGGGGCCTTTTAGTCCTGATAAAGGTTGGAACGCCCCCGGCAGAGCTGTCCGCTGATAGTGGTAGCCCAGCCTCTTTAGCTCGATAAGAGTTTCACTTTGCGTTCTACCTTCTTTAAAGAACCCCTCCTTTACTAGAAATCTTAAACCTCCGGTTAAGCCTTTGAATTCATCTTCTTTCTTAGGCAAATCCTGGCCAGCTGAAGTTGGGTCGCTGACGATTTTAATCATTTTTCCAGCTGATTCTTCTTGTAAGAACAGCCCCAAAACGACCGGGAAGCTCAGCGACCTATATGGCTCCTCGATCCCATCCAGGGCTTCTTTTGTGAGGCGAATAGCCTCATTTATATTGTTCTTCATAGTTTATATAACGAGCGATATCGGGAAGTGTTTCGTAATAATAAAGAAATATATGATCAGTTAGCTCCTGTGTATGACTACAATGTCAACCGAACAGCTAATTGTAAGATTACACCGGCACTTACTGAGCCTATATTCCGTTTTTGCTTCGATGAGATACCCTGCTTATTGACGTTCCGGTGTTAGCTATTATAAAATGCTTATTAGCAGGCCGGTGGTTGGGAGGTTGTCCCTAGGTGACAACCAGAAAAGTCGAGCTCGATGGGCCTGCATCTAAAACTAAAATGTTGGAAGCACAAAAATTGAAGATTCACGATAATACCGACGGGGACCTGATAATTATAAACAAGAGTAAACTCGCCCATCACTTGCACTTGGTCAAGGGTTTTTATTTGGGAGCCGGCACTTCGCTGGCTTGGCTCGGTCTCTCGGTAGCATTTTTCTCCTCGGCATTATTGGCAAACCAATTTATGTCATTGGGGCCGGTTAGTGGAGATACAATACGAGCCTTGTTCCTAATGCTGGGGCTAATCTCTCTACTTCTCTTTGGTTACTTTGCATTTAAGTGGCTGAAGTTTAGGGATCAGCATGACCCAGATAAATTGGTAGGCGATTTGTTGGCAGATAATCCAATAGCGTTGGACATCTTTCCTATGAAGTTTCGACCGAACAAGAAAGAGGGAGAATAGAGTCTGCAGAAAGCCGCCTTTTGGGCGGTTTTCTGTTTCTGTCTAAGATCGGGAAGCCGTGGCTGTTGCCTTTTTTGGGGCCATTTGGTATATTTCTACACAATGATTTCTGGTAATAAGAACAACCCGATGATGGCTCAGATTTTGAAGGCCGAGGCGGGGATAGTGAATATTTTCAAACCGGGAGATTTAGTGGACGGAAAAATTATTAAAAAGGCCCCGAAAGCGGTTTATTTTGACTTGGGTCCTTTTGGCACCGGAATAGTTTACGGAATGGAATTGATGAACGCGCAGGATATTTTGCGTAACGCCAAAGACGGCGACACGATCACCGGAAAAGTAATTGAGACGGAAAACGAAGAGGGTTACGTGGAACTTTCGCTCCGCGAAGTCGGCAAACAGCGCGCCTGGCAGGAAATCAAAGAGCTGAAAGAAAAAGGAGAGGTGGTATCGGTAAAAGTCTCCGGCGCGAACTCCGGTGGTTTGATGACGGAAGTAAACAGCTTGAAGGCCTTTATTCCGGTGTCGCAACTTTCCGCTTCGCACTTCCCGAAAGTGGAAGACGGTGACAAGGCGAAAATTTTGGAAGAGTTGAAAAAGTTAGTCGGTATTGAAATCAAGGTCAAAATTATTGATGTTAATCCGCGTAGCAATAAATTGATTCTCTCCGAACGGGAAATCGTCAGCGAGAACGTCAAAGAATTACTGGCTAAGTATAATGTAGGTGATGTGGTGGACGGAATTATCGGCGGCGTAGCCGATTTCGGCGCCTTCCTGCAATTTGCCGACAATCCGAGCATTGAGGGCTTAATTCACATCTCCGAACTGGATCATCGCCTGATTGATAACCCGAAGGACGTGGTGAAAATCGGCGACGCGGTAAAAGCCAAGATTTTGGAAATTAAAGACGGCCGGGTGACTCTTTCTCTGAAAGCTTTGAAACCGAATCCGTGGGATCAGGCGGAGGAGAAATATAAGGCCGGCGGAGAGTACTCCGGCAACGTGTTGCGCTTCAATCCTTTCGGAGCTTTCGTCGGCTTGGATGCCGATATCCAGGGTTTGATTCACGTTTCCGAATTCGGCGGCGTTGAGGAGATGAAAAAGCAGATTGAGGTAGGCAAGAGCTATATTTTCAAGGTTGATTCCGTTAAGCCGACGGAAAAGCGGATTATTCTCAAACTGAAGAAGTAAATAGGGAATAGGCAATAGCAAGAAAAACTGATAAAATAACAAAATGCTTACATCCAGAAAAAAGAAGACAGTTATTAAAGAGCATGGCGCGCACGACACCGACACCGGTTCGGCCGCGGTGCAGGTTGGATTGCTGACCAAAGAAATTGAGGAGCTGACCGTCCATCTGAAATCTCACCCGAAAGATAACCATTCCCGCCGTGGTTTGCTGAAGATGGTTGGCAAGCGCCGCCGCCTGCTGGCCTATTTAGAAAAGTCTGATAACAAGACTTACAATAGTTTGGTTAAGAAGCTGGGACTCAAGAAGTAGTAAGTAGTAAGTAGCGAGTAGTAAGTAGAGAGTAGAAAGTATAAAAAATATGATAAATAAGGAGCAAAGAGTAGGAATTTTTATTGACGTTCAGAATTTATATCATTCCGCTAAGAATTTATATAAATCCCGGGTCAATTTTAAAGAGCTGGTAAAAAATCTGGTGGCCGGCCGGAAATTAATCCGGGTTATTGCTTATGTGGTGAAAACGGAAGGCACTGCCGCCGAGGCCGAAACTAAACAGGCGCGGGAAGGTGAAGCGGCTTTTTTTGACGCATTAAAAGAGGCGGGTATTGAGCTTCGGATGAAAGATATTCAAGTTTATCCGGGCGGCATGAAAAAGGCGGATTGGGATGTCGGCATGGCGGTGGACGCGATCCGGATGTCCGGTTTTCTGGACGCCATAGTCTTAGTAACCGGCGACGGAGATTTTCTCCCGCTGGTGGATTATCTGAAGTGGGGACAGGGACGGGTGGTAGAAGTCGCCGCCTTCAGCCGGACCGCTAAGACCGAAATGAAAGAACAGGCGGATAAGTTTATCGCGATAGAAGATTTACCCCGCGCATTAATTAGAAAATAGAAAGTAGTAAATAGAAAATAGAATTAAGAAAATGGATTTAAAAAAGAAACAATTTAAAACTGAGTTTGCCGGTCAGCCATTGAGTTTGGAGGTTTCCACTCTGGCGCATCAGGCCAATGGCGCGGTGTTGGGAAAATACGGCGGTAATACCGTGTTGGTAACGGCGGTGATGGGCACCGAAGATAAAGATTCTGACTATTTCCCGCTATCCGTGGATTACGAGGAGCGTTTTTATGCCGCCGGAAAAATTTTAGGCAGCCGTTTTGTGCGCCGTGAAGGCCGTCCGGGTGAAGAGGCGATTTTATCTGGCCGGATGATTGATCGCACCGTGCGGCCGCTTTTTGATCACCGCCTTCGCCGCGAAGTTCAGCTGGTGGTGACTATTTTAGAAATTGATGGTGAGAGCGATTTGGAGTTTCTTACTCTGATGACTGCTTCTACCGCCCTGGCGATTTCCAATATTCCCTGGAACGGCCCGGTAGCGGGAGTGAAAATGTTTTTTGACGGACAGAAACTTACTTTCAACGCCAAGTTGTCCGATATCAAAGCGGTCTGGCCGGCGGAGAAAGGATTTTTGAGTTTTGTCTCCGGCACCGCCGAAAAAATTAATATGATTGAGCTGGAAGGCGTGGACGCGGATGAATCGGAAGTCGCTAAGGCCTATGATTTGGCGCAGAAAGAAATCGCTACGATGATTGATTGGCAGAAGGGGATCGTGAAAGAAATCGGCAAGCCGAAAGCCAGCGTGCATTTGGCCGAGCCCGATGAAAAGTTGGTGAAACTCGTGCGTGATTATTTGGATGGAAAATTAGAAAAAGCGATGTACACCAAAGACAAAGGTGAACAGCATCGTAAAATGGCGGAAGTTCAGGAAGGTCTGAAAGCTTTACTGGTGAAGGAGGGCCGGGACGAAAAAGAATTAATTCTCGCTAATCAACTTTTCGAAAAGGTTACCGATGACTTGGTGCATAAAAAAATCTTGGAATCGGAAATCCGACC
>ERZ1292625.1650-Hain-H41-01um-R1-1650-length-24977-cov-11_pt1 | contig 24977 bp, 20 predicted proteins | sample MGYA00564400_ERZ1292625 | MGnify/ENA primary metagenome ERZ1292625 (study PRJEB36523, sample SAMEA6512639) | groundwater metagenome | collected 2019-01-08 | study: AquaDiva: Metagenomics assemblies of 32 groundwater samples | reverse complement strand
GGAATTCGATTTGCGGATGATTAGCGACATTCAGAGGTTCAGATGCTGACGCTGCCCATGTTTTTAATCGCCAGCGTTCATGAGCGATAGTCTGCATCGACATCATTAGATCTCAGGGCATTCTTAAAACTCTATAACCTTTGTCTTCGAATAACTTAATTAAACCCTTAGAGCCGTACAAATGGAAGTACCCAACCGCAATAAATATATTACCATCTTTAACTTCGTTTAGTATTTTTGGCATCCAGAATAAATTTCTTCCATCAGTAACAGGATCATACTCCTGAGTGTTTGGCGATTGGCCTGTTCGATATTCTTTAATCAAATCGAGCTGGGAGAGTCTAAATTGATCCGGACTCAATTGTCTCATAACTTTTCTAATATCACATGGTTCAGATGGATTTTTCTCTCTCAATTTATCGAATTGTTCTTGTGTATCAAGAGCAATAATTTTTTTCTTTTGTTTTTGGGCCATATTAATGAAATGAAAATCTATAAAACCTGTCGAAATAGGTCCACCAAATGAAAGTAGAGAGCAATCATTGCTTTTTGCTTTGTCTGCCAAACGTGGGTCTACCCCCCATGCATTAACAAGTTGCGCTTTCTCTGCTATCGAAAGATCAGCTCCTTTATGTTTAAATTTTTTTAATTGTACTTCCACAACTTGACCTTTAAGAATGGCTTCAACTTCACTATCAATAAAAGTCCATTCATTCATTAATGTCTTAGATTCATTTAATTTTTGGATTATTGTGCTTGGAACATCTGATATTTCCACACCACCATGTATAGTTCCAAATAAAAAGGATTCTTTTCCTGATGGCGAGATTATAGAGTAGTAATGTGGATTTGATAAAGTATCAGCTATTACAAAATAAGGACTAAAAGCAAAAATAAATAAGAATAAATTAATTTTTAAAAAACGCATATTTGACTCCGTAAATAAAGATACCTTACCTAAGGAAGAAGAAAATTTCACCTGTCATGATTCTAACACATATGAAGATTTTGTGATCAAAAGTTCGACAGTCAAAACTTATATGTCCCTATTTCTACGATATTTTTTTGCGAGAATTAATGTATAAATAGCTTTACTGAAATTACAATTTTTGAAAAAAGATTTGGTTATGAAAAAAATGATGTCAGCTTTAGTCGCTGGACCAACCGTCATGTTTACGACTTTTTTAAAACATCGCTTTTATTTAGAATTAACATGGAAATTTAATGGTAACGCGTATACGTGTTTTGGGATTGGTTTAAAACAAGCCAATCGCAAATCTCGGAACAGAATTTGCTTTTGTATCTTGTATAATGGCTGTTCATAACGGTGATGACTTTAAGCCAAGGTATGGTTATAAAAATTACCTGACTGTATGAACTTTTGTCGATTGGAAGACTTTTATGAAACATTGTTTATTACCACTAGTTGTTCTAGTTGCACTTGTAAGCGCTGGCTGCGGCGGATCTCAGGATAAAAAGAATACCCCTGACTCTTCTCCAATAGATGTACCCGATCAAAAAGACGTCGAAAAAATAGCGAATGCAGAAACAATGACCTTCATTAAAACTAAAGATCTGACAAGGACGGAAGAATACAATTATTATAAGAAAAAAATGAATTGCGATATCCCGACTAAAGATTTTGATCCTCGCTTACTCAAGGGCGATATTTACGTTTATGAGGATCTCACAAATAGTTTGATGAAGAGCGTAAGCCATTTTGAAATTTTGTCTAAGTTGCCGAAAATGGTTAAGTACAAATGGGATATGCAAAAAACAACTCTGGCAAGTCAAAAAGTCGAGAATATCAGTTTGATTTATACTTCTGAATTCGATGAAAAAGGGGATTTTAAAAGTGGTCAACGCGCGATTAGAATTGGTTTGGGCAAAGATCTAAAAGCCGGCTGTAGGTTACGAACTGATGCTCCTGATTCTAAACGCAGGAAAGAGACACCTTCAACTTATGAACTGGGATTCTGGAAGATGAAGGACGGACAGGTTTTAGAGGTGGTTCGAGAAACTACATTTGAGCCTATGACTGAGATTTGTGATAAGTCCCAGCGAGATGCTCGAAGAACACGCACAAGCGTTTGGTCGACCGCGATTGTTCGCCGGTCGGGATATTGCCTTCCCGAGGATCTATATAGCAGACTAGCCATAGAGACTAAAGATGGCGAGTTGCTAGATGATGTTCAGTATCGTTTAATATCCGCGCCGGTTCGTTAATTTCCCGACAAAGGATATCTCTTTGATTCTTTTCTCTGGGTGGACAATTAACCTTTCATCTTAAAGCTTGAGAATCCAAATCACTTGGGCCTTTTGAAACCTCGGAGAAGGTGTTCCGTTCGCAGATCGAGCCAACGTTGCGTCAAATCTTAAACGTTTTGACAGGCGGCTGACATCTTTGGAAGATCTTTCCAGGCAGAAAAAATTCCACAAATACGGAGGAGAAGATATGAAATTCGTAATCCTTTCTTTAATGACGGTCTTCACTTTTTCTAGTTTCGGGGCTGATTTCGTAAACGTAGCGCTGCCTGCCAGCAAAACCAAAGACCTCATCCATAAAATTGGAAATATGTTATCGCTCTATAAGCACGACTGCCAAACTTTTCCGACATCATTGGCGGCATTGAAGCAGAATCTGGAGAATTGCAAAAACTGGGGACCTGCGCCCTATGCCTCGGCCAGTTGGGATTTTAAGGATGGTTGGAATAATACATTGACGTACACGCGAGTGAGTGATGGTTACATTCTAAAAAGCTTAGGAGCTGACGGGAAAGAGGGTGGCATTGGACCCAATATGGATATCTTGAGCCAGATTAAATAATCACGCCATTTCCAAAAAGATTAGAATAGTGACTAAGCACCTCGGCGGCGCTATACTCTCTCAAATGAGACTGAAACAACCATTTAATATATTTTTACTGTCCCTTACCGTTTGTTTTGCGACTTATGCAAAAGATTTAAAGCGAGATTTTAAAACTGATTTAATGGACAAGACTGAACAAGAAGTGTTGAAGTTCCGGGGTAAACCAGAAAAAATTAATGAGTGCCTAGAATATAAATCTCTTCAACTGAAAGCCTTATATTGGCGAATGCGTCCACCAGATAAAAAATATGGGTACTTCTGGCACGAGATCATCATTAAGGATGGAAAAGTTTGTAGCGATGCAAGAACAACTGGTGACAACTGTAGGGAACTTCAAGACGGATCCTGCGGCCTTCCGCTTAATGCCGACTAATTTCACTTGTCACCTGGCTATCTCTTCATTCAAAAAGGCACAGATTTTTGTTCAAACGGCTACAATGAATCTTACGGTTCGACTTCATCGACCTCTCTCTTCGACTCTAGCTTTTTAGTTTTCACGACCAGCTCAAATCCGGTATCCGTTTTTCCATTGGCCTTCGCTTGATTCACTTCACGCAATAAGTGGCGAAGAAATTTAGCCTCGTCGTAAAACCGATCAATCAACGCTGACAGATCACCGCCGCTCAAGTTGTCCGGTGATTTTTCAATCAGCCAGTTGATGAAGTCTTTGCGAGAAATCTTGACGCCTTTTTTCTTAGCACTCACTTGCTCAAGCCACGCATTGATTTTCAGAACTGACGAAACTGACAGTGCGACGTGTTCAAGTTTTGGTCGTGTGATTTCAGGTTTTTCATTTTCGCTCATAGTTTAACTCCTTTCAGTCTTTTGTTGGCGATTTGATGGTAGTTTTCGTCGCGCTCAATGCCGACGAAATTATATTTTTCAAACAGCGCCGCCACACCCGTAGTGCCCGAACCCATGAATGGGTCCAGCACTGTGCCATTGGGCGGAGTCGACATTTTGCAGAGGTACCGCATTAAGCGGAGCGGTTTCACCGTGGGGTGATGGTTGAACGGATCTCGTTCATCTTTCCCAGGTTTTTTGCAGTAAAGAAATGGCACTTCGGGTTTGAAGTTCTTAAAATACTGCGCAACCTCAACTTCGCGCTCGCTTTGATCATTCATTGCTCGTGCAGGACAATCGACATCATTTGATCTCGTCACAATGACGTTTGCTGGAAATCTTCCCCTAGGATGTTGATGATAAACAGAACTTTGACTCCTAGTACCCACATCCCATAAAAATCCACCTTCACGAAAATCCAGATTAGTCGTTGAAGGAATTTTCCCGTTGATAGGAATTCGCGATTGGTCGATGTTGATGCCGCCAACTCCATATTTTAAAACATTGGCTGCGATATTGTGTTCAGAAATTGGTTTTTGAATAAGAATCCAGTGTTCACTTGCGGGCTTCAGAGCCGTGCCCCAACCAGCCCAAGGTTTTGAAATACCTGACACGGGCTCGGTCATCGTATTGTGTGTACTTTTAAAAGCTACACCACCAATTCCACCAGCATCTTTTTTATAGTGACCAACAACCATTCGTTTTGACCAATTCTCTCCGAGTTCATTAGAAGGCTTGATCATCGCGTTCACCCAGTTAGGCACAGGCCCCAAAACAGCTTCCAATTTTTCCCATCGTTCTTTTGTTGGGATATGTGGTTGCCCATGCGGAAGCTTAGCCGTCCAATGACAAGCGCCGCCCTTAACTCCAGCAATTTCATCGAGCTTTTTATTGGTGAGGCCCAATTCATCGCGACGCGATCTGATCCAGTCAGTCACTTTGAAAAGCTCATCCGTACTCGTATATTTTGCACGGTCGATTGCTTTATCAATTGCGACACTTTTGGGAAAGCCACTGCCAAAGATATGGGTGATGACGTCTTTCACTTGAAAACCAGCATCCTCAAGAGCAGCGCCGGTCCAATGTGAAGTTCTAGGGATGGCCCAAACAAATCCGTGAGCGCCAGGTTTTAAAATGCGATGACACTCGGTCATGATCTGCGTGAGCCACAGGGTCCATTCCTTTCTTCCGCCTTTATCTTTATCCCAATCAAGTCCAAGTAAACCAATTCCTGCCGGAGGATCAGTCACCAGGGAATCAACAGAGTTTGAGGGGATCGTTTTTAAAATTTCGAGTGAGTCGCCAAGGTATGTTTGAAAATTCACGAGTAGTCCTTAGTAAGATGGGACTTCGTGGCTCTTGAAATGAGACTAAAGGACTAAATTGCGATCAGTCCTTCGACCACTCTCCCGGATTTTCCAGAATGAAAATGCGGTGAGATTTAATAAATTTATTGCCCTCGATTGTATCGGGCACAATGTAGGACCGAATCTTCGGTCTCGTTAAAAATGGTACCAACTCTTCAGGGCTTTCCTTCTTGGCAACTGTTCCCATCAAAATTGATTTCGGCGCAGTTGAACACGCATTCAAAATCAGCGGCAGCGTAAGAATCGCAGCCAGTTCTTTAACTTCCATAAGAGACACATCCTTTCTTTATGTGTTTAAGATTTTGGTTCTTTGTTTTTTTTGAAATTGAATTTGAAGTTGTAGGAGGTGGGATTTGGGAAGTGAATGAGGTATTGAAGGCGTATGGGCTAAGCAGACTATAGGCTGCTTAAGTATGTCAGGGTTTTGGGGCAATAGGCCTAGTGGGACAGGCTGTTGAATTGATTGGTCTTCTGCGAGAATCGAGAAGTGTCAGGGTGCCACAGCTGAGATGTGATTGAGACGACATTGTGGCGGTCTTGTGATTCAAGAAATCAGATAAGTTTCGGCCTTGAAATTTTCCCTCTGTAAACGGAGCCGTCCAACCATTTTTCATAAAATCAGAGAGAAGAATGAATTGGTGTTTGGACCACTCACGTATCTGAATCTTTTCGAAGTTGCGCTTGAGTGCATTCAGCGTGTTCTTCGAATCAACCAACCAAAAGACATAGTCAATTGCGGGCTGGTTGTCATAGAATGTGACAACACTTTCGTAGCGCTTCTTTGCCTTCGGCGAGATCTCAGCTTCAAATGCAACAACGACTCGTTTTTCTTTCGATTGATAGGCCGAATAACCATCGGGTCTATGTAGTGTCGAGCGCGGAATCCAAGTGGGCCACAGATCTGAAGGATAACATCTAAGTTGTTGTTCACTGTAGGTCTGAGTGTTTTCTGGCTGCTGCGTTAACCAATCACCCAGATGAAGTGCCGTTGCTAAGAAATCATGTGGGTAGTTTGCGGACTTAAAACCTTGTGAGCCAAGATCTCCAAGATGCGGAAGTATGTATTTGAATCCCTTTTCTTTTAAGATCCAAGCTTCATGAAATCTGCCTCTGACAACATACGATCCGACGTAACCGTCAGATTCTAAAAACAAAAGGCGTCGGTAAGCTGAAAACGCGTGGACGCCAGGAAAAAATTTTTGCGCCAAAGCGCGTGTCGAAACTACTTTCCATTTCCAGAGGAATCTTAAGAGTTTGTAGTCACGCTCAGTAATTTCACAATGTTTTTTATTTTTCATTGAGCTACCTCTTGTTCACATGAACTAGTCAGTCAGGTACGGATCAAGTATTTGATCAACGTCATTCGAACTTGAATTTGATTTGGCATTCTCTTGAACATTTTTTGATTTATCCTTTTGCACGTCATCTGGAGGTCCGAGAAGAGTTTCGGCCACTTCAACAGACAAGAATGGAGTTTGGACTTCGATCATCTCGATGCCATTCTTCCAAATGGCGCGACCAGGAATTTTTGGAAGATCTGTGGCACGTCCATTGCCCAGTACCGCAATACTTGAAGCATCGTTCATCATCTGAAAACAAATAACGCCAGTGAGATTGGCTTTGACCTGAGGATCGAGTGACCTGCTGTCAGGACGTTGAGTTGCGACAACTATGTGGACACCAACTGCTCGACCTTGCCTTGCAATCCGACTCAAGATGGCGCGAGCCGCTTGAACCTCGGTCGACTTCGCATGATGACCGGCCAAAAACATTTCTGCCGCTTCATCAACTACGACAATTTGTCGTGACAAGTTAATGGGCTTTTCCGCCTTCTTCTCTTTTTTAAAATAGCTGTCGATATCCTTACACTGATTTTCTTTTAAGAAGGCCATTCGTTCATCAAGCATAGTGTTGATATGATGAAGTTGTTCAACTGCGGCCAATACATGAGGGACCACTACGAAGGATTTTCGATTTTCAAACATCGAAAACTCAAGTCCGCCTTTAAGGTCGATCAAAAGAAATTTGCATCCCTTCTCATGGGTATAAAGATGCACGATAAATTGCCGAAGGAATGTCGATTTACCACCACCAGTTTGTCCGGCCACGAGTAAGTGCGGTGTATCCCGAAGTGTTGCAGTGATTGAGTGTGCCCTGGTTTGGCCGACGAGGAATTCATAAGATTTTGAAGTTGAATCTTGTGAATACAAAACTTCTTCAGCCATTGGAAAATGTGAATAGATAATATCAATCGCGCGCCGCTCGCGATTTTCTTTAATTTCGTCGATGAAAACACCGAGCTCAGATTCAATGTATTTTGATTGATCACGGAAGCTTGAGACCGGAAATCCTGCATTGGTTAGACGCATTTTGCGAGTCAGCGGATCAAGCGGATAATCTGAGATCAAATTCGGCAGCCGACCAATTTTTGATTCAAGTCCGGCGTTTTTAAATGCGTTGGTGAGAATCTTCAGTTTGTCTTTTTTCTTTTTGACCTCACCCCAAGCCCATAGCCAGAACGCCAGTGTCGAAAAAGAAAATGCATAAATCTTGTAAAGAATCGGATGATAAGGGTACAGGCCACTGAACCGTGTATGACTAAAAACAAACAAATCAATTTTAAAAAATAAAATTAATACAGAACCGACCATCCACCCCGCACAGATGCGCCACGGAATGGTGTTGGTCTCGATCCCACGAATCAGTTCTTTAATGGGCTCAAGAAATAGCGAAACATTTTTGAGCGTCGTTTGAATGCGAATATGAAGATCGTTTTTCTTTTGCATTTGGGAGGCTTTTGGAAGATTCGAATCAACTATGACGCGTCGGTTATCGGCAGATTAGCGCATTTGAGACCGAGTTGGAGGAATGTTGCATTGGGTTTTGAAAAGTTCGACAGGTAATCTTTATTTGTTTAAAATCTGCAGTCGAAGAAAGACAATACCGTTTTCTTTTCTCAGTAGGGCTAAATTTTATTCAAAACACGAGGCCACTACGTAACGGCAGCCGCACTAAAAAAATTATTACTTGTTGGAGTTACACAAATCTCTACATAACTTACGCTGAATCTTGTATGTATGTTCAATATACTCGCCTGTTAAACCTCTGATGGGCATAAGCTGGGCTTTTGTTACTCTATCAAGAGCTTGCCTTTGAGTAGCTTTATCAAGAGCATCAGTAGCTTTGAATTCACTTAATATCGCAGCCAATCCCGATTGTTTGCACTGAAGCCAAGGAATTCCTTTTAATGCTGCCGCTTTTATAGCTGTAGGTTGAAGTATACCTTTACCTAATACTGATGACCAATGCGACGTAATAGAGTAGTCTTTCATTACAAAGTAATTAACATCCTTGCTGCCCATTTCTTGAAAAAAGAGAACTGTTAGTTTTTCTTTTGAGAAGTCAATTTCTCCTCGGTATCTGCCTTTTTCCTCCCGGAGACGCAAAATTCCTGAAATAATATCAGTGTTCTTAGACGTGCGAGTGTCGGTACATGTAACAGCTTCGCCAAAACTGTATGTGTTTACAGCATGATTTGCAAAACTTAATTCGAGATGAATTGCCATGACTGCAGATACGTATACGACAAACATTGATACTGATTTCATAAAATTCCCTTTTTAAAAAAAATTTAGATACTATGGAGAATGAATTCAATAGTAATGCCACCAAACTCTCTTAGATTTTATCTGATCATTTCAAATTGAGACAATTTCTCTTGAATAACAAAAAATGTTACGAAATATCAATTTCTTAGGCATTGATTCAGTTTGAGATTTTTTAGACACGAATGCGTGTTTGATGACAAACTTTTTAAAACGGATTTTTCAATTTTCAGGAGATCGATCCGCAAAAGAAATTCTCAGATCTTATTAATTCATTTACGAATTTCAAAAAAATTTATTCACTCACGCTTTACCAAAACCCCTGTTTATCATGCCATCGAATAAGTCATGTTAGCTCGGCTTATTGTCCCAATTCAAAAATCACGAAAATTTCCTGACCTGCCGAAATTTGAATAATCGGCGCGGTGTTTTTAAGATCCGTCATTGTCTCATTTGCCATTTCAAGAGTGGCTTTGCTTGCGCCATTAAGAAGAGCATTTTGCGCAGTTGGTTTAGTCACAACCTGTTGTCCGACCACTTCACGATCTTGAAGACCCTCTGCCATACCACCGACAAAATTTAATCCAATGGCAGTCGCATACTTCATTGCGTATTTTCCGACTCTTGAGCCACGTAGACCAACGGTTTTATCCTCTGAATCGGCAGCCTGGGCTTGAATGTTTTCAAAACTTCCGTCTTTAAATACAATCTGATTGAATCGAACCATCAGTCGCTCATCAGTGGATTGGCCAGAGCCAAGTAAAGTTGCACCAGCGGGAATTAATGTTTCACCTTGGATGCGAAGAGCTTCAGTAGTTTGAGCTCGGATTGGGCCATTTGAAGCGCCAGTGATTAAAACAGCTTTAACAAGACTGCCCGGAGGGATTTGTCCCGCCTTGTGGCGATCAATTTTTTGCAGTCCAGGAAGTTTTACTATCACACTTTGTCGGTCCTTTTTGCTTTGTTTTTTGAGCCGATTGTTTTCTTGAGATGCTGAGTATGTTTCAAACATGCCACGATCTGAATTTGAACTCACTTGTGAAGCTTCAGGTGTTTTTACACCTGGGCCTTCTTGAGCGTCTTTATCAGGGCTTTTTATCAGAAAGACAACAATAAGTGATACTCCAGTCGCAATGGAGCAGTATTTGATTGTGCGGTTGGAAAGAACTTTGTTGCCTTTGCCAAAGCCAAATCGCGATTCGATTTTTGGTTCATTGGTAATTTCAACAACTTGTTCTTTATTTTCCATTTTTTTTCACCAACACCTTATCTGCGTCGCAGTCCTTAATAAAATAAAGTGTTACGCCTGATTGGGACGTTGCCAGATCAAGAACAAATCTACGTCCTTGAAGATAAACGAACAGATTTGATTTTGAGTTCAAAGTATTTGGCGAAATTGCCAAATCACTTCTGATATATTCAATTGAAAATGAATTTTTGGTTCCTAATACTACTTTTTCAGGTTCCGATGGAAAATCTAAAACGGTTCCCTTGGAGGAAATATAAATTAAAGCCACACTTTTTTCGCAAAGCTTGATGGTCTTCACATTTTCTGCAAAAACTTGCGATGAGAGGTAGAGTATTAGAATCGGTTCAAGCAATGCTATCATTTCTCCTCTTTTTCTTCAATTTGACTAACGGAACTTAGAATGAGCCCGTAGGGATTTGATTCCGTCCGATTTGATTGCTGCACAACTACTTTGAGATTGAGCGAAAGTGCTGACTTAATTTTTCCGACCGATAGCAGCCGATCTGCTATTACCACAACTTCTTTGCCATCAGATTTTACATCTTGAACCAAAATTCGTTGCTGAATCTGGCGTTGCTTCAATGTCGCTTGTTCTTTTTCACGTGAAACCGTTTCTTCAATTGAGAGAAACCCTTCTTTAAGATAAGCATTTGAATCGAATCGCATTGGCAGAGCTTCAATAAGAAAAGCTTCGATTTCATTTTTTGTGGGATCAATTGGTTTTGCTTGTAATGGACGAGAAAAGCACCCACGCTCAATGACCGGCAAATCCCGAGTTGTAAGTCCACCAATCACAAACAACTGTACCAGCGATACAACCGCCAAAACAAGGGTTGCAATTTTAAGAGTTACATTCTGGGCAGCAGTTTTAGCCCACGCAGTTGCGAATTTCATTCTATCCTCCCCAGATTGATTTTTTATTTTCGGATTCTGACTTAAGACTTATTTTGCTCAGACTTTTCTTGTAGAGCCTTAAGTCGTTTTGAAAACTGATTTTTTGCAAATCCTGGTGCAACTTTAGCACCTTGATAGGTCTTCTTCGCTCCTTGCCAAGCTTTGCTTGCGCCCCAACCATAAGCCTTTTTTGTTCCCACTTTCGCAAATCCTGCTAAAGCAGCAGGACTCGCAAGTCCCGCCGATAACCCAACGGCTGCAAGTCCTGCCGTTTGGCTTGCAACGTTTGAAAGAGCTCCTGAAATCAAATTCCGAACTACAATCGGTGTAAGAAGAATTGAAAGCGCCAACATCAATGTTAGAGCTAAAAGCGTGATAAAGTTTTGACCTTTCGCTTCGAAATTATGAAGTGCCGTACTCCATAAAAGTGTGCCCAGCACGGACCATACAATTTTCCAAGCTGCGATTTCAAAAAGTGTTCGAAATAAACCGCCCGTCATAGACGCTGTTTGTGGCAAAATATAAAATGCAATCATGATAGGTGAAAAAATATAAAGAAGAACCATACAGTAAACGATGGCCGCATCAAAAAAAAAGATTGTGAGATACAAAATAAAGTAAGTCAAAATTGCAACAACTGATAATAGAGTGTCCCCAAGAGAGGTCCAGGACCATGAGTGATCCTTGAATGTTGCTCCAGCACTTTTAAGAACACTTTGATAAGTGTTGATACTTCCCAGGTGATCAGAGACCGCATCTGCCACCGCAGAAACCCAATTTGAAATTTGAGGATAGGCAACCAGAAGAATGGCTGCGACAAGTGCTCGGCCAACTAATTGCTGAAAGGCAGGAACGCCGCCGATGGGCATTTTAAAGTAATCAATCAACACTCCGATTACGAGCAGCAGAACTGCCAGCGCATAGAATATAGATACGAAAAACGTATGAATGTCTTTTGCCTGTGATGAGATCCAAGAAATATCCATATCTTTACCTTTGCGAAGATGCGGCCACTATCAATGGATCGCAAAAGTGGTTGAATGCTTTTTTCGAAAGTTACGGTCAGTGGGAGTCGCTGTCTTTAAACAATACCCAGACTCAAAATGAAAATTTGCTCGCGCAATATCAGAAATACTTTTTAACAACTCCCCACCAAAATGAGGCTTTTGATTCAATTGTGGTACAAAGTCAGAATAATTTGAAAATTAAATCGAACATCCTGATGCTTAACCTGAAGCAGGCGCTGGATCTTCCGATTCCTTTGTATGCTGCCTACACATTTGGGGGTGATATCATTCCGTTATTTTTTCGACAAAAGCTATCGACGGATGAAACGGTGTTGCTCCAACGAACTCTGAAAACCTGGGATCTTCCAATGAGTCTTCCGGAGTACCACCCAGTTTTATGAAAAACCTTCACTTAATCCACAGATTAATATTTGGTAGTTTGATCTTGGGGCTCGTCGTCCCGATGACCTATCACATCACACTCAATGTGGCCCGCTACAATCACTTCAATAAGCTCACAGAGCAAGTGTGTAAGGCGATTGAGCCCCGCATACAGATCGGCGCGCAGCGTGAGGCTTTAGAATATTTGAAAAGCAGCATTACCAATCAAGGACTTGATGCCGAGCCTTTGATCGAGTTTAAAGATCACGGCAATCTTGTAACGCCACCTATTTTGAATGCGGGATCAAAATTCCGCGAGAGTTGTGAATTTCAAGGCATCACCGGTGTTGAGGCCAGCGTCTTTTACAACCATGTGCCTGTACTCAATATTTTGTATCTCTATTTATATTTCATTTCAGTTCCGATTTTGTTTTTGATCTTTATGTGGGCACGGCGCGGAGTTATGCGGTTGCAACGAAAAGTTGCCGATCTCATTGAAGTCCAGATGAAACAGCTTTTAGGGATGGGTGCAGTTTCGGAGCCGCCAAAGACAAGTCTATTCTATAAACTTTTCGATCTCGAGATCCCGCTGCTAAAATATCTTAAGAAGCATATTGAGAATCTTGAAGCGGATTTGAAAAGATACTCGCAAAAAATAGCTGAACAGCAAAAACGCGAAGTACTTATGGATGTGGCAGCACAAATGGCCCACGAAATCGTGACTCCAATTTCAAACTTGCAGATGATCCTGCAAAGCGATGATGCGAAGAAACATCAAAATTTAATCTTGCTAGAGCTGGGTCAAATCAAAAATCTTTCTGAAAAGCTGCTTCGCGAGTACCGAGGCGAAGCTCCAACTCCAGAGCAAAAACAAGAAGTAATCGATGTCGTCGAAAGCATTCACTCAGCCTTAGAAAGTGCAAAGTTGTTTGCCAAAAATATTAGGACCGTGGACTTTATCTTTGATTGCAACATGGATGAAAAAATTGAACTCGTTGGTGATCGAAGCGAGTTTATTGCGGCGCTATCAAATATTTTAAGAAACTCCATTGAAGCCTTAGAAAAAGATGATGGAGTCATCAAGGTTCAACTCGCTAAGGATTCCGAAAACTTGATATTCAGCATCTCTGACAATGGGTGCGGCATTAAAGAAGAAAATTTATCTAGGATATTTGAAAATAAAATCTCCATCGGAAAGAAAAATGGAACTGGCTTAGGTCTTTTTCAAGTGAAGTCCTCAATTGAAAACATGAATGGAGCAATTCATGTCGAGTCAAAAGTTGGCGTTGGTACAATCATGAGGCTAACCTGGCCTCTTCGATCGGAATCTTTTGTGGGTGGACCGTCAGTTGGTTTAGATGTGAAAATTACCTCGCGCATAAAGCCAGATTTAATTTTGATCGACGATACAAACTCAAATCACGTCAGATGGGATATCGAGGCAAGGCGCGCTCAAAAGGCATTGGTCTCGTTTCGCTCTTTGGACGATTTTAATTCTCGGTCTGAAGACATCGACAAGGACACTCCCGTTTTTGTTGATTACACTTTTGAAGATGGCCCGCACTCTGGCAAAGAAATCGCTGAACAAATTATTTTGGCGGGCTTTAGTAATGTCCATATTGCAACTGGTCTGCCTTTAGATCATGTCGAAAAACCTATCGGAATTAAATCTGTTCGCGGTAAGGATTTTCCGTCGACGGAACTTCTTTAAATTGTTTTTAAATTCAATTGGTTGCAGCTGCTATTTTGACTCGGCGATGCAGATACTGAGATGGACTTCGCTTTCAAAGGAAGCTTTCCTTTGGAAGTTTTAAGGAGGTAAGTTTTATGGAAAATATTGTATTTCGATCTTTTGAAATCGCATTTAAGGCCGTTGGAATTTTGCTACTCACTGGTGCGATAGTAGCGGCACTGACCGATATCCAAAAACGCGCATTTGAAAGTAAAAGAGCGGGACTCACCAGCATGCTAAAAATTAATGAGCAGTTGGTTGGTAAGTTACGATAATGTTTTTAGTGAGAAGTTATGCCTACTAAAATAGTATGAAGTAAATTTATAAATTGACTCAGTTTAGCAAAAAAGCAACGTCAAGAAAATTATTTCAATTTATATTTAAGCTCAAATCATCAATTCATCGTTAAATTCTCATTTAGAGACATCTGTAAGCATTTTAGCTTCTAAAGTTTTCCAGGACCAAGGCCGAGTTATATCTAAATCACTGTATGTAAAGGGGAACTCCATGCTTAGGCACGTATTCTCTATAGTTAAATCTTTTTCAATATTGTCTCTATTGATTCTAATCACAGGATGCACTTCTGGAAGTGGCCAACAAAGCTCTGTTTCGCAAATTATTGGAAATATTATCGGCACCAACCCGTCAGCTCCAGCCGAAGCTCAAAAGCAAGTTCAAGAAATTCAATCGGCTCTTAATACAGACTCACAATATGCCCTGACCTCAGAAGATTCTCAACTTTTAGAAAGCCAGGGACTTGTTGAAAATAAAGATTCGTTAAAAGCATGGGTAAAATAACATGAAAACTATAAAGCACGTACTTTCGTTTTTGGTTGTTAGTTTATTTTCTAGCAACTCTATGGCGCATGAAAACTACCTAGGTCATGCTCCTGATCGCGGTGTGTTGATTTCAATAACTCCTGATAAAAAAGCTGTTAAAGCTGGTGAAAAATTAACTTTCTATGGATCTATAATTGTATCAAATAAAAGCGATGATGATGACGACAATAATAAAGATAAGAAAGGGAAATCAAAGAAAGACGGCTTACTTGAAGATTTTAGAAAACAAGGCGTTGATATTGTAGCAACTTACCCGAGCTCAGCAACTGACATTACCAGTAAGTTAAATATTTATAGTAATGGCAAAAATGAAATCAAATTTAGTTTTGAAGCCCCTGCGATTTTTGCCAATGATTTAAATCAATTTTCAATCAAAGTTTATAACAATCACCAAGATAAAGAGCTACTTAAAAGATTATCAGCAATCATGGCCAAACTTGAGCGCAGACTTTTAGCATTGCAGGATTTAAAAAGAAAGCATGAAGATAAAAAGTCATCAAAAGAAACAATCGAGTATCTTCAAACGGAATTAGATAAACTTAGTGGCATTTCTCTTAAAATTTCACAGCGTTTAAATAGCTCTGAAGATTTGATGGCAGAAAATACCTATAGTATTCAAGTAGATAATTTGATTTCAAGTCCAAGCCGAATTTCAACTGTGATGAACAAATTTCGCTTTGTCATTGAAGCTGAGCCAGGAACTGTTATCGAGGGGCTTAGCACAAAAATCAAAGCTCAGGTGACTAATCTTCGTCGTGGGGATGATGATAATGATGACGATTCTTATGAAAAAGATGAGTTTGTAATCGCTGATTTTTTATTCAACGGAAGTATTATTTATTCATCAAAATCGCAAAAACTTATCGGTGGTCAGCAAATTTCTTATGACTACATAACAAAAGATCTTGTTCCCAGCAATAGCAATTTTTTTTCAATTGCTCTTTATCATGCGGAAAAAAATAAAAAAGAAAAACGCATTGGATATTTATCACAAAAAATCCCTGTCGCTGAAGATTTGATAAGTCCAATATGGAGAAGTGATTCTTCGCCGAATCAAGTAAACCCTTATGTAAAAACAATGGAAGCTGTAAATTTAAAAGTGAGTGATGCTTTTGGGCGGATCGATCCCGATTCAATTAAAGCGCAAATTACTGGAAAAACAAAAGCTGGAGTTAATTTTAGTAAAAATCTTTCAGCGCAGCTTGCAAAAGTAAAATTGAATGAAGGTCAAAGTTATGAATTTATTGGTGACGGCAATCCTCTTGAAGAAGGCGATTATGTTTTCGCAGCTTCTGCGCAGGATATGGCTGAAAATTTCGCAGACCCAAATCCATACAGTGTTAATTTTAGAATAGACAGAACTGCGCCCGCAATTACAATTGGACTTCCAGATGGAAAACTTACAAATTTAATGAATTATGATGTGCCAATTCAAATAAATGATTTAAGTCCAGCGCAAACAAGCATTTATGTAAATAATGAATTATTTTTTTCAACTGGAGCAAAACAATTTAATGCAAATATTATTTTAAATTTAGAAGGAACAAATATTGTAAAAGTTATTAGCACTGACGCCGCTGGAAATATATCAGATCCAAAACAAATAACAATTATCAGGGATACAACGCCGCCAGTGTTGAGTAATTTATTCCCAGTTGCAGGATCAACGCTTCATACTTTAACATTTAATGTCTCCGGCGACGCAAATGAGCCATTATCTGAAATTGATGTTAATGGCTTATCTCTAAACCTAAGTCCTGATGGTAAACACTATTCTGGCAACTATGTAACGCCAAACTTAAGCCCATTGACATTAACGTGGACTGCAAAAGACATTGTCGGAAATCAATCGCAAACTACAATTCAGGTAGAAATAAATCTTGCTCTACTTATTCCTGAATTGATTTCTGTTTTACCGGATTCTGACGGAATACATCTAGCTATTATCGGCGCAGCTGGCGCGGCTCGTAATGGGGCGCAGTTAAATGCCAAGGCAGATTTTTTAGGATTTAACTCTGCATCTGGCGTGGCCAATTCAGATGGAAGTTTTAAATTAGTACTTTCACCATTTTCATCAGTTACATTAAAAGCTATTGACGAATCTTCAGGTGAAGAAAAATCTATAACACTTACTTATCAACGTTCAACACGGCTATCAGGAACTGTTAAAGATACTGATGGCAATCCATTGCCAGGAGCGACAATTAAAATTTCAACTAGCACGGGTTTAGCTCTAACTGATGGCGCAGGTGTATTTAATATCGACAGTCCTGTTACTGGCGATCAATCCTTAACAATAGATGGATCTACAATTCCGCAGTCTGTTACGGGTCCAAATCGAAAATTTTCTCAAACAACTATTCAGATTAATATTGGACTCGGACAAGAAAACATCTTAAGCCGTCCAATTTATTTAGCACCACTATTGGTCGATGGATCCGAAACTGAGGTTGTTCAAAATCAGGCAACCACAGTTGAAAGTTTGCAGGCGCCAGGGGTTAACATAGAAATACCTGCAAATGCTGTTATTTTTCCTGACGGTAATCGCGCTGGAACAATAAATATTGCATCAATTGACTCAAATAGAGCTACAGTGCCAGTTTTAGAAAGTGCAGTGCCAACAAAAGTAATTGCACTAGAGCCTTCAGGATTAAAATTCACGGAAAGAGTACCTGTAACATTGCCTAATGATAATGATCTTCCAGCTGACGTGGAAATGATTATACTTTCAATGGATAGTTCGAAAGGGACTTGGGAAGTTGATGGAATGGCAAAGGTGTCCTCCGATGGACAGACCATCGAAACAAAACCAGGGGAAGGAATTTCGCACTTCAGTTTAATTTATGCAATCCCCTCTCGGCCAGAGATCTTGGCTGTAGAAAATCCAAAACAATCTGGTATTGATATTTCCCAAGGATCGTTGACAACGCAAATTCAACTACCCTCTTGGAAATCAATCGGACAAAAAATTGCTCCAAGCCTAGTGTATAAAAGCAATTGGGCAAATCCGACAGCTTATGTGTCTAATTATTTTGATATTCCCAGACAAGAATTAACAATTAAAAAAGAAAGTAATCAATCAACATCTGAAATTAAAACAGTAACTGGTCGCTATTGTGAAAAATTTTTGGGCGTAACAATTCGTTGCTATAATATTTATGATGAATATCTTATACAAGCCGAACTTAAAGAAAGCTTGACTCAAACATCATGGTATCAACCTGAATCTATCAAAGCGCAATTTTTTGTGAGTAATCTAACATCAGGAGAGCTCAAGTTTGTTGATAGCTCAACAACTTCTGGCAGTGGTGATGTTCAGGCTCAAACTATCCCAGGACTTGTTTATCAAAGTGGTCTTGCAACAGGAATTACTAGTTATGTCGGCATTCCAAACAGAGCATTACTCTCGTATGCTGTGCCACTTAAAAATCCCGCCAATAACGAATATCTTGCATCAGGGATTTATCCGACACTGAGTCGATTTGAAATAAGACTAAAAAATTTAACAATTAGAACTTATTCAAGAGTAAAATCTAGCTCAATAAATGGAAAGGGAATAAATCAAAGTAATATTGAAATAACAAATGAAACCTCTAAAACAGCTCAGGTATTAGATCAAGTTTTTCCACGTGATCTTAGCAGTTCAATACTCGTGCAAAATAAAGTTTTATCTCCTGCAGGACGAGGTTGGCACTTAGGTTTAAGTCAAAATATTCTAAATCCAGATGGAAATCGAGTTATGGTTGAAGAGATGAATGGTGAAGTTTCAACTTACGCCGTCAGCAATTCAATTTCTACAGTTTTTAACTCTACAGGAACTGGAGTTGATACCAATTCCACATTTAATTTTTCTAATTGGCCTAAAGTAGTTGGTGTATATAAAGACAATTCAAAAAACAATTCCCTTGTTGAAATTAATTTAAACACATCAATTCCGACAGTTACTAATATTAACCAAATAGACCAATATAGTGGGAGAATTGAGTATAATGCATTTGAATCAGGAGAGTGCTCCAATCCTTCAACGACTGTTTCCAACAAACTATATCTTTATAAAATGCAAACCACTATGACTGGCATAGTTAGAAATAGTAATGGCGATATCTACGGATTAAATCAGTTAGATCATTCTCTTTTTTCAAGCCAGACTGGAGTATTTTCACGAGTAGTTTCGTATTTGGATAACGCATTTATTAGTTTTGCTAACTTCAGTGGGGAAACTCAATCTCAAATTGATTTTGATTGTAATTCGCTATTTGGCGCGACTTGCGATCAGTCTGTCGCAACATCGTATTCATGTTCTTCTGTATTTTGTAGCCCTAAGATTGGCGGCTGTAATCCGCCTCATGATCCTTCAAACGGACAATTTGGCAGAGCGAACGTCCCACGCGGAAATATTTCAAATAATTTTGATAGTAGTATAAGCGAAACAGGCTTTAATAGTCCTTCTAGTCTAGTAATTTCACCTGATGGATATTTAATAGTTTCAGATACCGGAAACAATATGGTTAGAAAGGTTGACGTTTCTAATAATAGAATTTCTACGATTGTGGGAAATGGCTGGAATCTTGATACTGCAGATAGTGGTCTTGCCGTAAATTCAAGTATTTTCCATCCTCGCGGACTTGTTTATGACAATGCTGGAAATTTATATATTTCATCAGAAAATGGTTACATCAGAAAAGTTGACCCGCAAGGAAATATTTCTCACTTTGGCGGGCTTCCACTTTCAAACGGTGGAATCTTAAATGATCAGGCTCCAGCTAAACAGATGGCACTCTATCAACCAAATGGATTAGCTTTCGATAATGATAATCAAATTCTTTATGTTGCAGATACTGGGAATCATCGGATTGTGAAATTTGATATTAGTTCTGAAACAGCATCCACTGTTGCCGGCAATGGTACATGTAACCCAACACAAGTCATTGATAACGTCCCAGCACTGGCTACTTCTCTTTGTAGCCCAAAATATATTGGACTTGATCCTGATAAAAATTTAATAATTGTAGACTCTGGACACAATCGGATCAGAAAAGTAAATTTCAACTTTTCGACCACAGGAACACTTGCATTTTCTTCTTCAGCAAAGGATGGGTCTTCACTTTTTAGATATCAGGATGGAACTTGGTCAAGAAAATATAGAAACGGCAATATTGCCTATTTTAATTCTAACGGACAACAAATTAACATGACTGATAGAGCTGGCAGACGAGTTAGTTATCAATACGATATTAATAAAAACTTATCTCGGATTATTGATCCATCAGGACAAATTACTAACTTAAATTATTCTGGAAATATTTTAAATTCAATAACTGATCCAGCGGGAAGAAATACTAATTTTATCTATAGCGGTGGGCAATTGATTTCAGTGAACTTCCCTGATTCCACCTCAAAGACTTTTGAATATAATTCTGATGGCTTGATGACACGTGAGGTAAATCAAAGAGGCTTTGTTAAAAAATATTCATACAATCAATACAATCGTCTTGAGACTGTAGCTGACGAATTAAATCATGTTACACAGGTAAATGACGTAGTCAGCGCTTCAATGTCTAATAATTACACTGGTGGCACTGTTGGTCAGTTGAACAATCAAGGGGACTCGCCAACACAGCTGCATGATCGTGTTATTGACGCAAAAAATATTGAAACAGAAATTACAAAAGATTTTAATGGTTTGATACTTAAAATCAAAAATGGCAAAGATCAATTAACAACTATCGAGCGTGATATCGAAGGCCTAACAAAGTTAATTACATTCTCTGATGGGTCAAAAGTTTCACTAGAATATGATCCAAGCACACAGGATCTTTTAAAAACAAAAGACACGGGCACCGGCATCGAAACTTCGCAAACATATGACAGTTTTGGAAATATAATTTCGAGAACTGACGGCAATGGATTTACTGCAATAAAAAATTATGATCCTAACACAGGACTTTTGTTGAGTGAGGTGGCTCCTGGCAGTCAAAAAGTAGAGTATGCATATAATTCACTAGCACTTCCAATCACCAGAACTTTATTTCCAACATCGAACAGCACAATTGTTACTCGTTTTGAATTCGATTCGCGTGGCAATAGAACAAAATTAATAGAACCTGATGGAAAAGAAAATCTCTATACTTATGATTCTGCTGGGAATGTCATTCAGGTAACTCGCCAGATCACTTCAACTTTGCAAGAGATTACGAAATTTGAATACGACAGTATTAACCGTCTGATAAAAGTAACATCACCAAAAAATGAAATCACAGAGTACTCATATTTCCCAAGTGGAGAACTTGCCACAATTAAAGATCCCTACAGCAACATCACATCATTTGAATACGACGGGAAAGGTCAGCTTTTAAGAAAAATTGAACCCGACAACATGATTTATAGTTTTACTTACGATGCGAATGGAAATCTCATTGCAGAAATTGATCCAAATGGCAACACAAAATCATACACCGTTGATGAGCTTAACCGCATCACAAAAGTGCAACTCGTCGATGATGAATTAAATTATATCTACAATGCCAAAGGTGAAGTTTTAAACGCCTCTAATAATTTTGCATCAATCATGCAAACATTGGATACAAAAGGAAGATTACTTTCTACATTAACATCAGGAGCTGGCGCTCTTAGCTCTTATCCACAGGTGCCAATTAATTATAGTTACGATTTTAACGATAATCGAACAGGCCTTCAGTCAAATGCAATATCGTTGAATTATTTTTACGACAACTCGAATCGTTTAAGACAACTTGCAAGCAGCAATGGAGATGTCTTCAATTTTGATTTCGACAATGCAAATCGCATGAATCAAATACAGCGTCCAGGTTCGTCGACTGCGTTTACTTATAATAGCGCAAGCTTTCTGTCTTTAATTGTTCACGGAACAAGCTCAGGAACAATTGCCTCTAATCAGTATAGTTATGATCTTCGTAACCAACCAATTCAAAAACGCACTATCGCAGGTGATTTTAGCTACAGTTACGACCTGAATGGGCAGTTAACTTCAGCAACAAATCCAAGCTCGACTTCTGAAAGCTTTAGTTATGACTCAATTGGTAATCGCATAACCGATCAAGACGGTTCTTACACATATAACTCAAGTCGAAAGCGTGTAGAACAAGATGCCAATTTCACTTATACCCATGACAGCAATGGCAATATGATTGGGAAATTTCCAAAAGCATTGGGACAAGATAAATTCCAGTATTTATATACTTCTTTAAATCAATTAAAAGAAGTCAGGGTTTTTGATTCAAATAATACACAAAAACGAAGTGTTTTGTTTACTTACGATCCGCAAGGAAGAAGACTGTCTAAAAAACTTATCGACATCCAAGCTCCTTCAAAATCATTTGAAAGATTTTATATCTACGATGGTTCGAATATTATTGCAGAGTATGATAACGCCGGCTCACTGCTAGCCACACACACGCACTCGTTACTAGCTGCTGATGATATACTCGGCTCACAAATTACCGCAGAGGGGGTAAGTTCGGGACTTGCTCAGAATCAAGGGAAATTCTATTACCTAAAAGATCATTTGAGATCAGTTGATGACATTATTAATTCTTCAGGAAATATTATTCAACATTACAGCTACAGTTCATTTGGGAAAATCCTTTCTATCAAAGATTCAAGCGGAAATGACATAAGCACAACGCCTTTTATAAATACAAGCTACTCATTTACTGGAAGAGAATTTGATCGCGAGACTGGATTATATTTTTACAGAGCAAGAACCTATGATCCAGCTATTGGTAGGTTTTTGCAGGTGGATCCGGATCCGGGGAAGGTTGCATCACCGATCACTGTGGTGAATAAGTTTGCGTATGTGGGAAATAATCCAATTATCCATAAAGATCCTAGCGGTAAAGATTTTTGGCGTGATCTTGGGATTGCCGCTGTCGCTGTTGGAGCATTTTTTACGGGCGCATGGATTGGTGGATTAGCCGCAGGGGCTTTAGGCTTTGCTGCTGGTTCAGCTGGAGCAATAATAGCGGGGACTCTTTTTGGAGCAGCAGGGGGTGGTGTCTTCGGCGCCATAGCTTTCCCGGCACTGGGACTCGGCACCTCGCAAGAAGGATTTTCATTGGGTGCGCTTTCAGGTGGGCTAGGTGGACTTGCTCGTGGGGCAGGTTGGATGGGTGAGTATAGTGTTTCTACTTATAAGGGTGGAAATATAATCAATGGAATTGAAAATGGCGTTAATAGTTTCATAAACAGCTTAACGTCACCTGGAAGTCAAAACGCTACATTCTCTTTGGCTCGAGGAACTGAATTTGCCAACTTTTTAAATACTATTGAACCATATGCAATTGCTGTAGGTGGTGGTTTGTTTTCAATTGGTACAGTCTATGAGTGTGCTAATGGACAGTGCAACATTCCTCAAACTAATATTATAAATGAGAGATTTTAAAAATGAGAAAGTTAGCTTTTATATTAGTTGTATGTTTTGCGGCTGACGGTTTTAGTGAATCCAGAAATGAAATTATGGATAAGCAAGATCGTAGTGATTACAATTATCATAAGAACGGATTAGAAAATATGAGGGCAGCAGATAAAAAAGCTGCCGATATATATGCGAGTTCAAAGGCGCCAGGATTTTATGAATTTGATCCTGATACTCAAAGATCAAATGCAATAGCAAAAACGATCACATCAGCCCTATCTAAACCAAGGAAATATGACAATATTTTAGTTTTACGACTATCTTGCATAATTCCAGATTCGATTATCACTCTCAATGTAAGATATAAGGATGTTACATGGAACTTAGAAGAAAATAAGATTAAGGGATCATCGCAAACTGACGGAGAAGGGTTCTTAAAAATTAGATTTTCCAGTGATGGCAGTATTAAAGGGAAAACAATCAGTATTAATTTAAAAAATATCTCAAAGAATATTGAGTTGGGTGCAGGTCCATATGAAATATTTCTTCCTGAAGAAAGCTGCAAATCAAAATGAAAAAATTAGTCTTAAGTATTCTTTTAAAGTACATTTTAACTTTGGTTTTGATTTTCAATGTTGGGTGCGTTTCGTTTCCATTTTATTCGAAAGAAAATGTGTCAAAATCAACGAACGTCAAAATCATTTTAACTATCGATCCGGTTGTTAAGCATGAAGATGGCAGTGATTATTTTCCGGTGGACGAATCGCTTTTAGAATATGCAAGTAGGTCTTTAAATTCTTGTAATGAAAATTGCGCGATCGAGGTTAAAGTTAAAGCACACTTTGTTGCTAGTTCAAATTCAGAATCAACTTATTTTAAGGTTTGGCAATGGGTGGGGGTTCTTACATTAAGTATAATTCCTGTTTATGAAAAAACTAAGTTTACGTTGATTGCAGAGGTGCAGTCTAAGGCGAATGCTAATTTTATATTAGAAAAAAACCGTCATTTAGTACTAAGTATTTTACTATTCCCATTTAATATTTTTAGAAGCTGGAGAGAGGACTTACTTGCTCCTCAGAAAGCATTAATTGATCAACTAGCTGCTGAATTAGCGTAAGGGCTTTCACTGGGACGCAATTAACACAAAACTCCCCGATTTCCATAACAGCGGACTAGCCACAGGCTATGAAATGCGAGAGGGCAATGCCTGTCTACTTGAGACTGACTTTCCAGCACAGCCAGGGCAAAGTGGCGGCCCAGTTTTGAACGCCGACGGAGTAGTCGTGGGCTTAACATCTCGAAATACTGTATGGGAAGACATGGGCAATCTTGAAACAGGACTCGCAACTTCACATGCCGCTATTGCTAGATTTCTGAATTTACAGCGGGAGGAGAAACAGTAGAAACGCCGCTGGTGTGTTTCTACTTGACCACAAATGTTTCTCCGCGATACGACTTCTCCAAGTATTTTCAGGTATTTAACTACGCTGCCTCCTGGAAATGAGCGGTTACAAACTCCTCGAACAAAGGACGCCAATCGCTACCTTAACTATTTGAAAATACTCGACTTTGGTTTTAAAAAGGTTACGATTCGTAACCCTACTTAGTTTTCCTACTATTTCCACTCTTGACCTCTCTTGGCCAATCCAGTGTTTCTGAGTTTATTTAAGTCCTCATCGCTCAGATGAATATAATGTTCCATTGCCGTCGCAAGTGACACTCTGCGAATTTTCATCACAAGAGTACCCCTCAGAGAGATCTTGCACCACCCACTCTACATTTTCCCGACCCTTAATGT
>ERZ1292625.1646-Hain-H41-01um-R1-1646-length-25038-cov-8_pt1 | contig 25038 bp, 31 predicted proteins | sample MGYA00564400_ERZ1292625 | MGnify/ENA primary metagenome ERZ1292625 (study PRJEB36523, sample SAMEA6512639) | groundwater metagenome | collected 2019-01-08 | study: AquaDiva: Metagenomics assemblies of 32 groundwater samples | reverse complement strand
GTTGCTGTTGGTGTCAGTTTTTTGACTGAAACTGTTCGTAACGAAAGCAATAGACAAGAAAATACAATAACTTTTTCTGGGCATGGGGAAGTTTCTGCTGTTCCAGATATTGCTAATGTCTATTTTACTATTAGTAAAGATTCAAAAACAGTAAAAGAAGCACAAGCTTTAGTGGCAGAGATTGAGAAAAAATCCTTAGATTTTTTGAAAGAGAATAATGTTTTGGAAAAAGATATCAAAACTTCAAACGCTTCTTTTTATCCAAAATACGAATACAAATATGATACTAAAATTACAATGCCTTGCACTCAATATAATTGTCCGCCTACCCCAGGCAAGAATGTAATTACTGGTTATACGGCTTCAGAAAGTATAACTGTAAAAGTTAGAAATACTGACGATGTGGGTAAAATTATGCAAGGACTTGGAACATTGGGTGTTTCTGACTTGAATGGTCCTAATTTTGCCATAGACAATGAGGATGGATTAAAAGCGGAAGCAAGAAAAAAGGCAATTGACAATGCTAAAGAAAAAGCAGAAGTTTTAGCCAAAGATCTGGGTGTTCGTTTGGGTAAAATTACGTCTTTTAATGAATCTGATAATTACCCAAGGCCAATGTATACTAAAACAATAATGGAAAGTGCTGTCTCTGGTGCTCCCGCTCCAGCTGAAATACCAAAAGGAGAGAATACAATCAGTTCGGATGTTTCTATCACTTACGAAATAAGATAATTGACTATTTTGGAAGTAGAGAGTATTATAAGAAAAGCCCTTGAAAGGGGGCTTTTCTAAATACTTGTCCCGTACTAAATTTTTGATTACGAGACATAAAGGTAGAAGATTATTAATAAAATTTTAGTACTGGGATGTCAAAAATTATCGAATATTTTAAAGATACAAAAATGGAATTAAAGCACGTAATTTGGCCCAATAGACGCCAAACTATTTACTATACGATAATTGTAGTTGTGTTATCTGTCTTGGTGGCCTATTTTTTAGGTGTTTTCGATTTCATCTTTTTACAAGGCTTACAAAAGATAATTTCTTTCTAAATTAATATGAAACAAGAAACACAAGGTACTAGAAATTGGTATGCTATTCACACTTATGCTGGATATGAAAATGTTGTTTTGCGTAACTTAAAACAACGCATAGATTCTTTGGGTATGAATGAAAAAATTTTTAATGTGATTGTTCCGATTGAGAAAAAAATAAAAATTAAAGCAGGCAAACGAGTGGAAGTGGAAGAAAAAATTTATCCGGGCTATGTTTTAGTAGATATGATTGTGACAGATGATTCTTGGTATGTTGTTCGCAACACTCCACGAGTCACCGGTTTCGTTGGAGCGGGAGTTAATCCTGTTCCGCTCAAAAATGACGAGGTGGAATATCTTTTTAAAAAAATGGATACAGATACAATCAAACATAATATTGACCTTGCTATAGATGAAACAGTTCGAATTATAGATGGTCCATTTAAAGACTTAGAAGGGAAAGTAAATGCAGTTGATCAAGAACGTGGAAAAATAAAAGTATTAGTTTCGATGTTTGGTCGCGAGACTCCTGTGGAGTTGGACTTTTTACAGGTGAAGAAAGTATAATTTTAAATTAAGAATTATCAATTACGAATTAAAATATGGCTAAAAAAATAACAAAAAAAATAAAATTACAAATACAAGCGGCACATGCAACTCCAGCTCCACCATTAGGACCCGCTTTAGGACAGGCTGGTATAAATATAGGAGATTTTGTCACTAAATTTAATGCTGCGACTGCTAAAATATCGGGAGATAAAGTTTCTGTGAATATTACAGTCTATGAGGACAGAAGTTATGATTTCGTTGTAAAAACACCTCCCGTCACCGGACTTATTTTGAAAGCAGCCGGAGTGGAAAAAGGATCAGGCAAAAATACTACTGTTAAAGCTGGAACAATCACTAAAGCTCAAGTCCAACAAATTGCCGAAAAGAAAATGAAGGATTTAAATGCTAAAGATATGGAAGGAGCAATCAAAATCATCACCGGCTCCGCTCGTTCTATGGGAATAGAGGTGGTGAATTAGCAGATAATTGTGCTAAAATATTGATATGTCAAACATTAAACAATATTTTACAAAGAAAAATTTTCTCTTTATTGTTATTTTTGTAGTTTTAGGATTTATCGCTTTGCAGATTCCAGTAGCTCAATTAGAAGGATCAAAAGCGAAGTTTATGGTATATGACGCTTTCGCGCCCGTGGTGGGGGTTTTTATTGGTAGCCTACCTGGCGTGGTAGCAGTGTTTTTAATACAATTCATTAATTTCTTGGCGCACGGAGCGATAGTTCAAGACGCTGGAACAATTATTCGCTTTTTGCCGATGCTTTTTGCAGTGCTGTATTTTACCCGGAAAAGCAAATTTAATCTGATTATTCCGACACTTGCGATTATCGCTTTTGTTATCAATCCCATTGGTAGGACAGTTTGGTATTTTGCGCTTTTCTGGACCATTCCGATTATTGCCTATTTTTTTCGTGATAGGTTTCTTCTAGCGCGAGCGCTTGGCGCTACTTTTACCGCTCACGCGGTCGGTGGCGCTTTGTGGATCTGGGTTTTCGCGTTGCCAGCGCCAGTTTGGATTTCACTTATACCAGTCGTGGTTTTGGAGCGCATATTTTTCGCGTTTGGTATTTCTGTTTCTTTTGTTCTAGTCAATAATATTTTGGCTTTTTTGGAAAAGAAGCATATTTTGAACCTCGGTTTTATCACTGATCAAAAATATCTCTTGGGTATGCTTCGTCATGAACAAAAAACGTAAGTTGCCGTATAAAATTAAATATACAGCATTTGTCGCGGCAAGTATCGATGGACGAATATCAAAAAATAGTTGGTCTCCAGTAGATTGGACAAGTAAGGAAGATTGGAATTTTTTTCAGAAATCATTAACTAAAATGGATGTTGTCGTTGCGGGGCATAATACTTACAAAGTGGCTGAAGCTCGTTTTAAAAGACGAAATACGATAGTTTTAACCTCAAAAATCAATAAATTAGAATCATCAGGTTCGGTAGTTTTTTTCAATCCTAAAAAATCTAATTTAGAAATTTTTTTACAGAGTAAAAATTATAAAAAAGTGGCCATATTGGGTGGACCTAAGGTGTATAATTTTTTTCTTGAAAATAAAATGCTGGATGAACTTTTTGTCACAATTGAACCGTATGTTTTTACAACTGGTATCCCGATGTTTTCTGGAGGTAAATTTCAAAAATACAGCTTTGTTTTAAAGTCAATAAAAAAACTTAATAAAAAAGGAACTATTTTGTTAAAATATAAATATGCGAATTAAAGCTATAAAAACCAGAATATTTAATGAGAATGAAAACTTAATTAAATTCATTCTTAAATATGCAAAGAAAATTCCTGAAAATTCCATTCTTGTTATTACTTCTAAAATTGTTGCGCTTTCGGAAGGACGAACAACAGAATATAAAAACCAATCTCAGAAAATTAAACTTATAAAACAAGAAAGTAGTTTTGCAATGAAAACTAAACTTACTTGGCTTACCATAAAGGATGGTATGGTTATGGCTTCAGCTGGGATAGATGAGTCAAATGCAGATGGGAAAATAATTTTATTACCAAAAGATAGTTTTAAGTCAGCAGAATTTATCCACAAAGAACTTTGTAAGAAATTTAAAATAAAAAATTTAGGTGTTTTAATCACAGACAGTAGATTATTTCCACTTCGAGCTGGAATTGTAGGTGTGGCTCTTGGTTATGCTGGATTTAAAGGAATTAGAAATTATATTGGAAAGAAAGATATTTTTGGACGCACTTTAAAATTTTCACGTACGGACATTGCAGATAGTTTGGCAACTTCTGCAGTGCTTTGTATGGGAGAAGGAAAAGAACAACAACCACTTGCTTTAATAAATAATGCTCCAGTTGAATTTACAGAAAAAATTAACAAAAAAGAACTTTTTATCAGCCCACAAGAAGATATTTTTTATCCGTTGATCAAAAATTTAAATGAAAGAAAAAAGATTAATAAGTAAAAAATTGCAACTTCCGTATCTAACAAAACTTATCACAAAACTTGCACCGAGAATCGGTGCGAAAGTTGTTATAGAGCCAGAGTGGGGTATAGCGTCTCAAATTATTTATAAAAATGGTGTAGTACGTTCCTTGCGTATGTATTCACTTGATCTCAACCATATTGCTTCGTCGGATATTGCAAAAGATAAAGATTATGCAAAATTTTTTATGAAAAAAAGAGGGTATCCTGTAATCGAAGGTCAAACCATATTTGAAAACAATTGGGCAAAAATAATCAAAAATAATCGCACCACATTGTATGCAGTAAAATATGCGAAAAGATTGGGTTATCCGGTAATTGTAAAACCTAACAGTAAAAGTCAGGGGGTTGGAGTGTCTTTAGTTTTTAGTGAAGAAGAATTATGTAGTGCTTTACTTCAAGTATTTAAGATAGACAGAGTAGCTATTATTGAACGTTATTCACCAGGAAAAGATTATCGCATCGTTGTTCTTGATGATAGAATTATTTCTGCCTATCAGAGAATTCCGCTGTCTATTATAGGAGACGGGAAAAGTTCTGTATTTTTACTTTTAAAACAAAAGGAAAAATCTTTTATTCTGTCTGGGAGGGATACGAGAATAAATTTTGAAGACGAAAGGATGAGAATAAAATTACAGAGACAAAGTCTTTCTTTTAAAAGTATTCCACCAAAAGGTCAGAAAATATTTTTATTAGATAATGCAAATTTATCCACAGGAGGAGAAAGCATAGATATCACTGATAATATCAACAGTGGTTTCAAAAAAATAGCAATGCAACTTACTAAAAATATGGGCCTGCGTATGGCTGGAGTTGATATTATGATTACAAAAGGAGACATAACAAAAAATCCTAAAAATTGTTCTTATTATATTATTGAAATTAATGCTGCTCCTGGGCTTGATCATTACGTGACCACGGGGAAAAAGCAAAAAATGATAATAGAAGCCATGTATTTGAAAGTTTTGAGAGCACTTGGAAAGAAGGATTAATTGGAGTATATTAGAGAGATGAAAAAAGTTAGCAAAAAAGAAGCCAAACACAAAAGACCGTCTTGGGATGAGTATTTTATAGCTATTGCTGAAGAAGTTTCAGAAAGGTCCAAAGATCCCTCAACGAAGACGGGTTGCATTCTTGTTGATGAAAAAAATAGGCCGGTTTCTTTTGGTTATAATGGTTTTATCGGTGGATGTAATGAAAAGAAAATGACTCAAGAAAGACCAATGAAATATCACTTGGTTATTCATGCCGAGATGAATGCTATTTTGTTTGCGAAAAGAGATTTAGAAAATTGTACTGTGTATTCTCTTTATGCCCCATGTGAAAATTGTTTGAAACATATGATGCAGGCAGGTATAAAAAAGATTATTTACAAAAATCCTGTTGTTGAAAGCAAAGTAAATAATAACACCCAGTCGATGACTACTTCTCTAACCAATGAAGCTGTCACTAGGATGTTATTGTCTTCTCCTAAAGTGGATTGCCATAATATCAGTGGCAAAAGTTATTTAAAAGAAATGTGGGGGAATAAAATACCGAAATTTTAATTTATGGATAAAAAAATAATTTTAGCAGTAGTTGGATTACCAGGAGCTGGTAAAAATGAAGTCACTGAATATTTAATGAAAAAAATGGGTTGGCCCAAGATTTATTTTGGTGATGTTACTTTTGATGAGATGAAAAAAATTGGACTAGAAATCAATGAAATGAATGAAAGAAAAACTCGAGAAGAAATTAGGGCAAGATTAGGCATGGGGGCGTATGCAATTTTGAATTTACAAAAAATTAAAGAATTATTTAAAACCTCCAGTGTGATACTTGAAAGTTTTTATAGTTGGGAAGAATATTTAGAAATGAAAAAAGAATTTAGAGATGTCTTTAAAGTTTTAGCAACCTTTTCTTCTCCAGAGACAAGAACAGAAAGACTAAAAAATCGTCCCCATCGTCCGCTTACCAAGGAAGAAGTAATTTCTCGTGATTATGCGCAAATAGAAAACCTACACCAAGCAGGTCCAATAGCTCGAGCTGATTTTATGGTTATAAATGAGGGAAGTAAGGAAGATTTATATAAACAAATAGACGAGATAATTAAGAAATTTTCTTAATATATTCCGCGAATTCTAAGTCGTACTTATTCAAATCATTTTTTGGATGTTTTTCACTTTTTATTTTTTGCCAAGTGTTTTCGTCTATAACAGGAAAGTATGTATCAGCATCTGGAAATTCTGCATCCACATGGGTGATATAAAGTTTTTCTGCTTTTTCTATAAATAATTTATAAATCATACCCCCACCGATGATAAAAATTTCTTCATCTTTTCTTTCTTCCTTTAACAAATTCTCCAATTCTTCTAACGAATAAACCACATCTACACCACCCGCCAGAATGACGTTGTCGGGCTGGTGGCGTAGATAGTTTTTATCCAAGGTCAGAATTATATTTCTACGGTTAGGAAGTGGACGCCCAATGGATTCAAAAGTTTTTTGTCCCATTATTATAGTATGTCCAGAAGTTATTTCTCTAAAATGTTTCATATCTGCAGGCAAATTCCAAAGAAGTGTATTTTTTTGTCCTATTTCATTATTTTTAGCTATAGCTGAGATGATTGATATCATATTATATTGCTATTTCAAAAGGGATCCTGTCGTAGCTTTGATAATCTAAAAGTTTTGTATTTTCGGATTTCCAGTCAAAAATTGATTTCCAATTTTCTGTTTGTATTTTAGGTAATGGATACTTTTCTGGGTCACGTGAAAGTTGTTCTTTTGCTCCGTCTATGTGATTTTCAAAAACATGAACGTCTCCTAAAAATCCTACAAGTTTTCCTTCTTTAAAACCAGTTTCTTTTGCAAGCAGATGAAGTAATAATGCATAACTTGCAATGTTAAAAGGTAAGCCGAGCATTGTATCAATAGAACGTTGGTTCCACATTAAATTAAGTTTATCTCCAATTGTAGTAATTTGAAAAGAGTAATGACAAGGAGGAATTGCCATTTCGCCGAATTGAATAGGATTCCATGCGCTGACAATCATTCTTCTGTTGCGTGGGCTAGTCTTTAATATTTCTATAATATTTTTTAATTGATCTATCCCTTGTCCAGAATAGTCTGAATTATAACTTATATAAGGAGCATTAAAATGTCTCCATTGAAAACCATAAATAGGACCCAAATCCCTTTCTTCTAACATTTTCTTTTTTGTTTCTTCATCGTGCGCATAAGGAACTTTTAATGGGCTACACCACTCATCCCAGATGTGATTATTCTTATCTTGCAACCATTTTTTATCAGTTATCCCATTTATAAAAAATTCTAATTCAGTAGCAATCAAGCGTAATGGCATTTTTTTTGTAGTAAGTAATGGAAAACCTTTTGACATATCATGTTCAAAAATAGCTCCGGCAATAGTATAAGCTGGAGTGCCTTGGCGAGTCTCAATTTTCTCCCCATTTTCTAAAACATTTTTTACAATATCTAAATAAGCTTTCATTAGAATTCATTATAGCAATAAACAAAAGAAGTGAAATCATTGACAAAATAAAGCAGAAATGCTATTCTTTAAATATCATTCTCGACTATTGCATATTGGGAGTGACCCATTATGTATAAAAATCATATCTCATCAAAACCAAAGAAATTTGGAACTCTTAAATTTAGCTCTAGTAAGCCTGCCCGCCAATTCAAGGGTGGGAATTTTAAAAGAAGCAACAACCGTCCTAAAAGGAAAGGTTTTTCTGAGCGAATAGATTTTTCTCGTTTTATAAAAAAAAGTCAGCATATAGAAGAGAAACCGTATATTTCCAAACATACTTTTATTGATTTTCCTTTTAATCCGCAAATTCATAAAAATATCGCCAGGGCTGGTTTTATTCATCCAAGGCCAATTCAAGACCAAGCTATCCATTCCATACTTTCCGGTAAGGATGTTTTTGGTATGGCCAACACTGGTACGGGAAAAACTGCGACCTTTCTTTTACCTCTGATAGAATATATTTCCCGTGGCCATAGCCTTACCCTCGGGCGTAGCCCTATGGGCGAGCCGGGCAAGGCAAAACATCTTTCAACTACGCTCAAGACAGGCAAAAGGGAAAAAGTTTTAATTATGGCTCCGACCAGAGAACTTGCTTTACAAATAGATTCTGATTTTCGTACCTTGGCTTTCGGTTTAGGAATTTTTTCCGTGGCTTGTGTGGGCGGACTTCCGATAATGAGACAAATAGGAGAATTGCGAAGGGGAGTATCTTTTGTCATTGGCACGCCGGGACGAATGCGCGATTTAATTGAAAGAAAGGTTTTAGATTTATCAAATTGTCATAAGGTAGTACTGGATGAAGCGGACAGAATGCTGGATATGGGATTTCGTGACGATATGGTTTTTATACTTGGAAAAGTTTCCAAAGAACGTCAAACTCTTTTCTTTTCAGCTACACTTTCAGCAGAGGTAAAAAAATTAACGACAGAGTTTTTAAAAGACCCGGTTTATATTTCTGTCATTTCAGGCGAGACGGCAAAAAATATTGACCAAGATGTCGTCCGTACTAGAAGTAAAGAAGAAAAATTAGAAAAATTGCACGAAGTTTTGAAAAGAGAAGGTTCAAATAAAGTTTTAATTTTTAGAGAGATGAAACACAGTGTAGATTCTCTGACAAAAGATCTTACTCATATGGGATTTAAAGTTGGTTGTATTCATGGTGACAAAAGAAGTCGCGAACGTATCCGTACTCTGGATTTATTTAAAAAAGATAAAATTAATATTTTGGTGGCCACAGATGTGGCTGCTCGCGGGCTTGATATTCCCGACGTAACCCATGTTATCAATTATGATATTCCTCAAACCTACGAAACCTACGTCCACCGCATCGGCCGCACCGGCCGTAGTGGCAAAAAGGGCATAGCGCTTACTTTCGTATAAATTATAGCGATATCCTTGACTTCATTAGTTCTTAGGTATATGATGTTATCATATTAAATTATCATATAATATATAAAAACATGACTACTTTATCAGTACCAATATCTGGGGATTTAGAAAAATTTATAGAAAGAATGATCGAGAGTGGAAAAGGTGCAAATAAGGCTGATGTCGTTCGACGCGCCTTAAGAGAGTATGAAGAAAATGAAGCATTAGAAAATATTCTTCAATCAGAAAAAGAATTTGCTCAAGGAAAGTGTTTGCGAGGAGATTTGCGTGAACTAATGAAAAAATTTAAATAAGATGATTGACATTCTTTATTCTCCTTCTTTTATAAGAAAATTCAACAAATTGGAAAATGGTTTGCGAGAAGATGCTTTGCAAAAGATTCCTTTATTTAAAGATAAAAAAAATCACAAGATATTAGAAGTTCATAAATTAAATGGTAAATTCAAGGATTACTTTGGTTTTTCAGTAAATTATAAATTTAGAATAGTATTTCGTTATATTTCTAAAAATGAGGTTTTATTTACCGACATAGGCGATCACGATATTTATAAATAAAAAGGCAGCATTGACGTTTGTATAGATAATAAGAATTAAAAATCATATTCTAACGGCCGTCTGGATATGGTATACTAAATAAATGCAAAAACATTGGGAAGATGAAGCGTCTTTTGGTGATTTTATTATTAGTTATTTATTATCCTGTCGTTCTACTAAAATTCAGAAGAAGATACTTTATGAATTGATACAAAAAAGGCGGGTGCTGAGCAAACAAGTCTTTAACAATAATTTATATCGACTTAAAAAGAAAGGTATTTTAGATTTTGATTTTAATAAAGATATTGTTATTAACAAAAATTCTTTAGTATTACATACTTTTTTTACCAGAATAAAGGAAAGGCCGACAGGGGATACAAAGGTCATGGTTTTGTTTGATATACCGGAAAAGAAAAGAAAAACCAGAAACTGGCTTCGTTCACAATTAAAGCTATGGGATTTTGAGATGTTGCAGCAAAGTGTTTGGCTTGGAAAAGGTCCCTTGCCAAAAGAATTTTCTGTCCGTCTTCGCTTACTTAATATTAGTGAATGTGTAAAAATATTTAAAATTCAAAGCGTGAAAATACAAAAATGAACATCATTTTTTAACGGCCGTCTGAAAATGGTATTATTATATGTATATAGCACTTACATTTATGTGAATTTATTTCTTTTTGATTTTGGAATATAAAATAACAATTTCACAGGAGATAGAATAAAAAATTACGATATTAATTAATAAAGTAAGTGGATTTAGTCCAAAATTTCTAGCATCACCAGAAAACATTTCTCCTAAAAATAGAGGATATCCAAAGCCCTTTACTTCTGTTTGTCCACAAGAAAAACCATCAGGAGTCCTTCCGCAGATTTCTGCTTTCTTAGGAATAAAAATAGTTAATAAAATCAAAATAACAAAAATTATTATTTTTAAAACTGTTGGTCTAAAGAATTCTTTTAATTTATTTTTCATAACTTAATTTTACCACAAAAAGTCCCCGCATGGGGATTTTTTTGGGAGTTATTATTTTGCTTTTACGAGGCCGGCTTTGAGGAGAGTTTTGTAAACACCATTTTTGGTCATGGTACGCATGCCACGAGTGGAGATTTCTATATTTACACTTTTATTTAATTCAGGCACAAAAACTTTCTTTTTTTGAAGATTCGGATATTTTCGCACTTTGCCGGTTGGGTTGAATTTAGTGGCGCGAGTCCTGTTCGAATATCCGCCACCAACAATTGAACCTTTTTTTGATATAGCGCATATTTTTACCATAGTTTTTTTATGCTATCATAGAAAAGAGAGGTTCGCAACCTTTTAATTTATGGATACAATCTTTTTTATCGCTATACTCATAATGTCTGTAGTAATTCACGAAGTCTCTCATGGCTTTGTTGCTTTGCGTTTCGGCGATAAAACGGCTCTCTACGCAGGACGCCTTACCTTGAACCCTCTCAAGCATTTAGATATGTTTGGTTCTATCATTTTACCAGCCTTTCTTGTTTTAACTCATTCTCCTTTTTTGTTCGGTTGGGCCAAGCCGGTGCCGTATAATCCCAACAATCTGACTAACAGAAAATGGGGGACTATTGCTGTGGCCGCGGCCGGGGTTTTGGCAAATCTTTTCATGGCTATTTTATTTGGACTTATTTTACGTTTCTCAATAAATAGTGTTGTACCTACTAATTTTGTTTCTATAATTTCTTCAATTGTTTTGATTAATTTAGGATTAGCAATTTTTAATCTGATACCTATCCCTCCTCTAGATGGTTCAAAAATACTTTTCTCGCTTTTGCCAAGCTCCCTTTTTTCAGTTATCTCATTTCTAGAACAATATTCACTCGTTTTAATTGTTATTTTTATTGTCTTTTTTGCTGACAGCTTATTCCCAATTCTAGCTTATTTGTTTCAACTTATTACTGGACTTGCCCTGTAGTAGATTTTGGCAATGTTTTTTAAAAACGCGCTTTGCGCTTTGCCAAAATTCACTACGGGGTTGCAATTTGATTTTTTTAATAGTATATTATTGACATAGTCCTATGGGGCTATTTTGTTTAGATACCTGTCCCGTACTAAATTTTTGATTACGGGGCAGTAAGTATAAAGGTTATTAATAAAATTTTAGTACTGGGATGCCAACAATTAACCAATTAATTAAAAAAAATAGAGTCAAAACTCACCCGAAATCCAAAACGGTTGCTTTAGCGCGAGGATTTAATGTTCTAAAAAATAGACCAGTCTTTTTTCCTGCGCCCTTTAAGCGTGGCGTTTGTACGAAAGTTTCGACTACCACTCCTAAAAAACCAAACTCAGCCCTTCGAAAAATCGCCAGAGTGCGTTTGACTAATGGCATGGAAGTGACCGCTTATATTCCTGGAGAAGGACATAATTTACAAGAACACTCAGTAGTGATGCTTCGCGGAGGACGGGTGAAAGATTTAATTGGAGTTCGATATCATATTGTGCGTGGAGTTTTGGATACGCAAGGAGTAGAAAAACGCAGACAAAGCAGGTCTCTTTATGGTAACAAAAGACCCAAAGAAGCTAAAAAATAAAAATTATGCGTAGAAAAATAAACAACAGAAATATCGTTAAACCAGATTTTATTTACAATTCTCAAAAATTGGAGAAATTTATAAATTACGTTATGTGGTCTGGGAAAAAAGAAACTGCCAGAAAAGTAATGTATCAGGCTTTTGATGTAATCAAAGAAAAAACAGGCAATCCAAATCCGCTTGAAATTTTTGATTTAGCAATGAAAAATGCTGGACCACTTACAGAAGTTCGTTCTAAACGTATCGGAGGTGCCAACTATCAAGTACCAAGAGAAGTTAGACCTGAACGTCGTCTAGCTTTGGCTATGCGATGGATTCGTGATGCTGCTCGCAAAGGCAAGGGACGACCAATGCATTTGAAGTTGGCAGATGAATTAATTGCCGCCTCAAAGAACGAGGGAGCTGCCATTAAAAAGAAAGAAGATACTCATAAAATGGCTGAAGCCAACAAAGCTTTCGCCCATTTTGCTTGGTAGTTCGACTATGCTCACTATTAATAATAACTAATTACATATGGAACGAGATTATCCACTAGAAAAGGTTAGAAATATTGGAATTATTGCACATATTGATGCGGGAAAAACGACCACTACAGAACGGGTGCTTTTTTATACTGGTGTTTCGCACAAAATAGGGGAAGTGCATGATGGTGAAACTGTCACCGACTGGATGGAACAAGAGCGAGAGCGTGGCATCACTATTACCTCTGCCGCTGTCACTTGTTTTTGGACTCCGACTTATTCTGATATAAAAGATAAAACAAAGAAACACCGTTTTAATATTATTGATACTCCCGGACACATTGATTTTACAGTAGAAGTAAAACGCTCTCTTCGCGTACTTGATGGCGCAGTGGTTGTTTTTGACGGGGTGGCCGGAGTGGAACCTCAATCGGAAACAAATTGGCGCTATGCTGACGAAGCTAAAGTTCCTCGTATCTGTTTTATAAATAAATTAGACAGAATCGGCGCGTCTTTTGAGCATTCATATGCTACAATTTTAGACCGTTTGACAAAAAAAGCTGTTCGAATGCAGATTCCTATCGGGCTTGAAGAAAAACACGAAGGAGTAATAGATTTACTTACTATGAAAGCGTTTTATTTTGAAGGAGAGATGGGTAATAAAGTTATTGAAAAAGATTTATCCACTGAGGCGGGAATTCCTGCGAGTTTAATTGCTGAAGCAGAAAAATATCACCATGAATTGATTGAAAAAATTGTAGAACAAGATGATACAGTAATGAATGAATATTTGGAAGGAAAAACTCCAGATATGGATACTTTGAAAAAACTTTTAAGAAAAGGAGTAATCACTAACGAAGTTTTTCCAGTTTATGCCGGTTCCGCTTTGAAAAATAAAGGAGTTCAATTAGTGCTTGACGGTGTAGTGGATTATCTCCCTTCTCCTCTTGATATTCCTTCAATAGAAGGAACGGATCCAGACCATAATGATGAACTTATTTTTAGACACGCCAAAGACGAAGAACCTTTTTCAGCTCTGGCTTTTAAAGTTGCCACCGATCCTTTTGTCGGCCAACTTATTTTCTTTAGAGTTTATTCTGGAACTTTAACTGCCGGTTCTTATATTTATAATCCTAGAACTAGAAATAAAGAACGCATCGGTAGAATTTTGCGTATGCATGCTAACGACAGAGAAGAAATGAAAAAAGTTTTTGCCGGAGAAATTGCCGCCGCTGTTGGGCTGAAAGATACCATTACTTCCGACACTATTTGCGACGAAGAACATCCGATTGAATTAGATAGAATAATTTTTCCTGAACCGGTTATTCAATTACGTATCGAACCAAAAACAAAAGCAGACCAAGAAAAAATGGGTATGGCGCTTAATCGTCTTGCCCAAGAAGACCCTACCTTTAAAGTTTCTACCGACCAAGAAACAGGCGAAACTATTATCGCCGGCATGGGAGAATTACATCTCGAAATTATTGTGGATCGTATGAAAAGAGAATTCACAGTTGAAGCCAATGTCGGTAAACCACAAGTGGCTTATCGCGAGACCATTACCGGCACTTCGGACGCAGAAGGAAAATACATTAAACAATCTGGCGGACGCGGAAACTACGGTCACGTTAAGATTAAAGTTAAACCAATGACACCATTAACTAAAGAAGAAGTAGAAGATTTACCTAAAAATACAAAAAGAGCAAATGGTTTTGAATTTATCAATACAATAAAAGGAGGTGTTATTCCGCAGGAATATATTATGCCTTGCGAGAAAGGATTTAAAGAAGGACTTGATCGCGGAGTTTTAGCTGGTTTCAAAATGGTGAATGTTTCGGTGGAACTTTGGGATGGAAGTTACCATGAAGTTGATTCAAATGAAATGGCTTTCAAAATTGCCGCTTCAATGGCTATTCAGGACGCTTGCCGAAGAGCTAAGCCGATGATTCTGGAACCGATGATGAAAGTAGAAGTGGTTACTCCGGAAAAGTTTATGGGAGATATCACTGGCAATCTTTCCTCTAAGCGTGGAATTATAGAAGGGATGGAAGACCGTGGAATGAATAAAGCTCTCCGAGCTGTTGTTCCACTATCTGAAATGTTCGGATACATGACCGGACTTCGTTCCATGACTGAAGGCCGTGCCTCTTTCACTATGGAATTCTTGCGATACGACATAGTGCCAAATAACGTGGCTGAAACTATCATTGCATCAAGAAAGTAAAAGTGCTATAATGTTTTTATGGATGAAAGAAGAATCAATGAAAATAAAATAACCCTACAAGAACTGTTTCCACAAGAAAAAAGTTTGTATATAAAAGTATCAAATTCTTTCGCAAGTTTAGATAATGCGGAATTAGGTGAATATAGCTATGATAAATTACCAGAAAGAGATGAAGTTATGAAACTTTTAAAAGAACGAGAATTGTTGGAAGTTTTTGAAAAATTTAAGAAGAGAATATTTACTTTCTTACCTAAAGAAGAAGAAGGGAAAAAAGCGGAATTTGAAAAATTGGCGAGAGTAATTTTAAAAGAATCTGAAACTATAAAAAATCCCCAAAAATAACTCTCGAAAGTTTTCCACTTGCTCACTTTTGAAAAAGTGATATCATTTCACCTAATGTGCAAGACTAAATTAGATTGTAAAAATCGACCATCATTTTCTCACTTTTTTTGTTTTTGTTTCCAAATGACCCCTGTTGTGGGGTTATTTTTTTGTCAATCTGAAATAAAAATATATGCCAAATAACATCCTTAGCATAGAAGGTAACATAGTAAATAATGATAAACAATTACGCCGTAGGATTGAAATTGACCAAATCAACGGGTTAATTACCAAAGTAAGCGAACCAACAGGTTCTGCTAATTTTGTTTTTAAAAACGAATTAGTTTTCCCTGGTTTTGTAGATATACATGTTCATGCGAGAGAAGATACAAGTCATACGCAGGACTATAAAGAGGATTTTAAAACAGCAGGATTTGCGGCAATCAATGGCGGGGTAGTGGCAATAGCTGAAATGCCGAATAATCCTATTCCTCCGGTGGATGACACAAGTTATAGTGATAAAGAAAAATTAACTAAAAAATCTCCCATAGAAGTTTTGCTTTACGCTGGTATTGGCCCACATACTAAACCACTATCAAAAAATGTACCATATAAAGTATTTATGGGTCCCTCTGTAGGCGAATTATTTTTTAGTTCTAAAAAAGAATTAGAAAAAACAATTAAATTTTATAAAGGACAGAATGTAAGTTTTCATTGCGAAGACCCTAAAATTTTAGAAAAATGTGCATCATCTTCTACCCATGAGAATAAACGCCCGAAAGAAGCAGAAATTTTAGCTATAGATTTTGCGCTTTATCTGATAGAGAAATACAAAATTATTGGGAAAATTTGTCATTGTTCTACTATGGAAGGAATTCAAAAAATTATAAATGCAAAAAAACGAGGAGTAAATGTAACAGTAGAAATTACACCGCATCACTTATTTTTTGATGAAACGCTTTTTGACGAAAAGAGTCATACATTATTACAAGTCAATCCTCCTATTCGTCAAACAGTAGAAAATCGTCTACGTCTGATTACTGCACTAAAAAATGGGGATATTGATTATATAGCCACGGATCATGCTCCACATACAATTGAAGAAAAGAAAAAAGGAATTTCTGGTATATCACATTTGGATACTTTTGGATTTTTCGTTACGTGGCTCATAAAAGAACATAAATTTATACCGGAAGAAATAACTAAAGTTTGTAGTTACAATCCAGGCAAATTTATTAGTCAATTTATAGAGAACAAGTATGGAAAAATAAGAAAAGGATATGAAGGATCGCTTACGATAATTGATATGGGAAAGCCGGTTACGATTACAAAAAAAATACTAAAAACCAAATGCGGATGGTCACCATTTGAAGGAGTAACATTCCCGGGGAGTGTCATTATGACTATTATTAAAGGTAAAATTTATGAAAAATAAAACGGCAGAATTGATATTGAAAGATGGAAGCATCTATAAAGGCAAAAGTTTTGGTGCTCAAAAATCTATTTCTGGTGAAGTAGTTTTTGCGACTGGTATGGTGGGTTATCCAGAAGCTTTAACTGACCCGTCGTTTAAGGGCCAAATTTTGGTATTGACGTACCCTTTAATTGGCAATTATGGTGTTCCCAAAAAAGAATTGTGGGAATCTAAAAAAATACAAGTATCTGGATTGATAGTTTGCAATTATATTGACACGCCATATCACTATACTTCTCAAATGACACTTGGATCCTGGTTAAAAGAACAAAATATACCAGCATTAGAAATTAAAGATACGAGAGAGATTACACAAAAATTACGTACAAAAGGAGTAATGCTTGGGAAAATTCAATTTGGTAGAAAAAACAGAAAGAAAAATATTTCTTTTGAAAATCCAAATCTAAGAAATTTATTGTCTGAAGTTTCTACAAAAAAAATCTGGGTGTCGGGTGCTGGTAAGAACACAATTGTTCTTATAGATTGTGGCGTAAAATTAAATATAATAAGAAGACTTACCGTAAGGGGTTTAAAAGTTGTTATTGTTCCTTGGAATACTGATGTTACTAAATTAAATTTTCCATTTTTGGGTGTAATAATTTCTAATGGTCCAGGAGACCCAATGAAGGCAAAAGCAACAATAAAGAATGTAAAAAAAATTCTCGTTAAAAAAATCCCCGTTCTAGGTATTTGTTTAGGTAATCAAATCTTGGCGCTTGCGTGTAGTGGTACGACATACAAACTTAAATTCGGGCATCGCAGTCAGAATCAACCTTGTGTTCAAAATGATACGAAACGATGTTATCTCACGACACAGAATCATGGATTTTCGGTGAAAAAAATTCCAACTGGATTCAAGGAATGGTTCTATAATGCTAACGACAATACTAATGAAGGCATCATACATAAAAATTTACCGTTTATGTCTGTACAATTTCATCCAGAAAGCTCTCCTGGGCCACTAGATACTGACTGGATATTTGATTTTTTCTTGAAGAGGGCTGACATAATAAATAAAAATAGAAAAACAAAATGACTAAAAATAAATTTAAAAAAATATTAATTTTGGGTTCTGGTGCACTAAAAATAGGTGAAGCAGGAGAGTTTGACTATAGTGGTAGTCAAGCCATAAAAGCTCTTAAAGAGGAAAAAATAAAAGTTATCTTGGTAAACCCAAATATTGCTACGTTTCAAACCTCCAAGTCTTTAGCAGATGAAGTTTATTTTTTACCGATTGATGATTATTTTGTAGAGAAGGTTATAAAAAAAGAAAGACCAGACGGTATAATGTTATCTTTTGGCGGACAAACAGCTCTTAATTGTGGTCTTAGCCTTGAATCGAAAGGTATACTAAGAAAATATAATGTGCAAGTTTTAGGCTCTCCTGTCTCATCTATTAAATTAACAGAAGATCGTCAACTTTTTGCCGATCATTTAAAAAGTATTGAGATTCCTATTCCGCCTTCTGGTTCTGCTAAAAGTTTAGTAGAGGCGAAAAAGATTGCACAAGAAATTGGTTTTCCACTTATGGTGCGTGCAGCATTTGCTTTGGGTGGGCAGAAATCAGGTATAGCCACAGACGAGAAAGAGTTAATTAAAATAGTTGAAGGAGCTTTAGCAATAAGTCCGCAGGTTCTTATAGAAAAGTATTTACATCATTTCAAAGAGATAGAATATGAAGTTGTTCGGGATAGATTTAATAATATAATTACTGTTTGTAATATGGAAAATCTTGATCCGCTAGGTATTCATACTGGGGATTCCATAGTCATTGCACCTAGTCAAACATTATCAAATCAAGAATATCACGGTCTACGAGAAGCAAGTGTAAAAATAGTACAAAGTCTCAATATTATTGGTGAATGTAATGTACAATATGCGTTAAATCCCAATCCAATATCAGGTGAACTTGATTATTTTGTCATTGAAGTCAATGCACGTCTTTCCCGTTCAAGTGCGCTTGCGTCCAAAGCGACTGGCTATCCACTTGCATATGTGGCAGCCAAACTTGCGTTAGGAAAGAACTTACTTCAAATAAAAAATAAAATAACAAAAGTTACGCAAAGTTTTTTTGAACCAGCTCTTGATTATGTAGCAGTTAAAATGCCTAGGTGGGATTTAGAAAAATTTAAAGGGGCCGAAGAAAAAATTAGCAGCGCGATGAAATCTGTAGGAGAAGTGATGGCTATAGGCAGAAGTTTTGAAGAAGCATTACAAAAAGCGGTGCGTATGCAGTCAAGTCTTATGGAGAGCATAACTGACAATGGATTTAAAGATGAAAAAGAATTAAAAAAATTTTTGACTATTCCCACCCCAAAGCGGTTGTTTGCCATTGCAGCAGCAATAAAAGAAGATGTTTCAATTAATACTATCTATAAAACGACAGGTATAGACCCCTGGTTTTTATCTAGAATAAAAAATATAGTATATATAGAAAAAAAATTACTTAAAACTAGAAAGTTGAATAAAGAGAATCTTCTTGAATTAAAACGGGCCGGGTTTTCTGATAAAAAAATTGGTATGCTTTGTGGTAAAACGGAGTTTCAAATTCGAAAATTACGCAAAAATCTCGGAATTATGCCATTTGTATTTGCTATTGATACCCTAGCAGGGGAAATACCTTCTAGAACAAATTATTTATATTTAACATATCACTCTAATCATCATGATGTGTCACCACTTGGGAAAAATGCGATTGTAGTACTTGGCAGTGGCCCTTATCATATTGGCTCCAGTGTTGAGTTTGATTGGTCCTCTGTTTATACAGCTATGGCGCTCAAGCGGCATAAGAAAAAATCTATTATTATAAATTGTAATCCTGAAACTGTTTCTACCGATTATGATATATCTGACCGTCTATATTTTGAAAATCTATCTTTTGAAACTGTTGCTGACATTTTTGAATTCGAAAAAGCATATGGGCTTATAATATCCGTCGGTGGACAACGTCCAAATAATTTAGCCAAAAAACTTTCTATAGAAGGGTTTCATATTTTAGGTACCCGAGCTTCTGATATTAATCGAGCTGAAGATCGTAATCTATTTTCTGCTCTTTTAGATAAACTTCATATCGTACAGCCCAAATGGCAGAGTTTTACGGATATGAAGAGTGCTATAAAATTTACAGAGAGGGAAGGTTTTCCAGTTTTAGTGCGACCTTCGTATGTGCTTTCAGGTTCTGCCATGAGCGTATGTTATAACAAAAAAGAATTACAAAATTTCATCGGCAAAGCAGTAGTGTTAAGTGGAGAATTTCCAGTAACTATTTCTCAATACATAGAAAATGCTAAGGAACTTGAGTTTGATGCAGTTGCCCAGGATGGTCAGATTATGATTTATGGTATTTCTGAACATGTAGAAAATGCTGGTGTACATTCTGGTGATGCCACTATAGTGTATCCAACCCAACGGGTTTATGCTTCTACTGAATTTCAATTACATCAAATCTCTCAAAAAATATCCAAAGAACTTAAAATAACTGGTCCCTTCAATATTCAATTTTTAGTAAAAGATAATCGCCCAGCTGTCATTGAGGTAAATTTACGAGCTAGTCGCACCTTTCCACTTTTATCTAAGGCTATGGATGCGAATTTTTCTGAAATAGCGGTGGATGCTTTCTTTGGTCAAGCCAAAATGCATCAATTTATATATCCCAAAAATGTAGTTGTAAAATCTCCACAATTTTCTTTTGCTAGATTATTAGGAGCCGACCCTGTACTTCGAGTAGAAATGTCTTCAACTGGAGAAGTGGCCTGTTTTGGTAAAGATTATGACGAGGCATTATTGAAGTCAATTTTCAGTACAAATAAATTTGATTTTAATAAAAAAACTGTTCTCCTTTCTCTAGGCGGGAGTGTTAACAAAGCCAAGTTTTTAGAAGCAGCAAATATATTAATGGATATTGGCTATAAAATTTTTGCAACTGACACAACTGCAGAATTTTTAAAAAGTCACAATATAGATTGCGTAGTTGTGCGAAAAGCTTTTGAACAATCACCCAACGCTTTAGATATTATTCTAGGTAAGAAAGTGGCTTTTGTGGTAAACTTAAGTAAAAAAGGGGAGAGTACGATTAAGTTAAAAAGTATTACAGATGGTTTTCGCATAAGAAGAGCAACAGTAGATAATCAAATTCCATTATTTACTGATCTGCATTTAGCACGGGCATTTATTAAAGCCCTCGCACATTATAAGATTTCGGATTTAGAGATAAAATCATATAAAGAATATTTGCAAAATTAACATTTTTAAAATATATGAAGCATATACTTTCTGTTAATCAATTTAAAAAAAATGACCTCAAAAATATTTTAGAGTGTGCATCTATTATGGAGAAACAATGTAAATCTGGCAAAATAAAAAAACTTTTAGAAAATAAAATAGTTGCTTGTATTTTTTTTGAACCTTCTACCAGAACACGTTTATCTTTTGAAACAGCAGCACTAAAGTTAGGAGCTCAAGTAATTTCTGCTGAAAATGCAGCGTACAACTCGTCTGCGTACAAAGGAGAGAGCATCGAAGATACTACAAAAATGATTTGCAGTTATGCTGATGTTGTTGTAATGAGGCATTCAAAAGAAGGAGCAGTTAATCAGGCTGGATCTGTAGCTAAAAAACCAATTATTAATGCTGGTGATGGAGGTAACGAACATCCAACTCAGGCAGTTCTTGATTTATATACTATAAAAAAACACCTAGGTCATCTTGATAATTTAAATATAGCTTTTGGTTTTGATCCAAAACACTCAAGAACGATTCGTAGTCTAGCACTTTTACTTACTCACTTTAAAAATAATCATTTCACTTTTGTTTGTCCTAAAGCTTTGAACCCAACGCTTGATTTTTTAGAAGATATGAAAAACAGAGGTGCTTCATTTGAAATAACTGACAATTTGTCCAAATTTAAAGAGTATGACATTTTTTATGCTAACCGCTTGCAAGGGGAAAGATTTAAGAGTAAAAAGGAATTTGAAAAATATCGTAAAGCCTTAGTAATCACTAAAGTTTTAGCTCAAGGTTCTAAGACTTTAATTCTAGATCCGCTTCCAAGAATAGATGAAATAGAGCAAGCGGTGGATGACCTTCCAAATGCCGCTTATTTTGATCAAGCACAAAATGGTCTGTATGTTCGTATGGCGCTTTTGCTTTACGCTATGGAAACTTTATAATTTGTTATAAAATACTCTTTATGAAAAGGTTTATCAACTAATTTCAGAAGCTTATACTGTTTTATCTGTAAAAAAGAATTAGTTGAAAAAATTCAAGAAATGATTCTTGAGACTTTCGCTAAAAACACGGAAGGTAGACTAAATCTTTTTATAATAGAGTACGCAATCTCAATGGTAAAAGAAGATATTGATTTACTTGAAAAATTTGGTATTAATAAAGAAAAAATTCTTCAATCAATTGATGAAATTGTGCTTAAATCAGGGAAAATCATTCGAGTTAGAGATTATCTCTAAGTGTTTATTCTAACTAGTGTCAATAATAATCCTTTTTATTGATATTTAATTAATTTTTTGATATACTGAACGTATGAGAACACCAATGCGACAATTTACTGCATTATATAAAAAGTCTGGAAGATGGTATTCTGGCTGGATTGAGGAGATTCCAGGAGTTAATACTCAAGGTAAGACGTTAGCTGAAACTAAAGAGAATTTAAAAGAAGCACTTTTGCTTATACTTGAAACTAACAAACTTCTATCAAAAAAATCTGAAGGACGAGCTATTATCACGCGAGAAAATCTCGCTGTCTGTGCTTAATCTTTTATGAAGAATATTGATCTCGTTAAACATATTCGTAAACACGGATGTGTCTTTATGCGAGAAGGTGGCTCACATAGTGTTTGGTATAATCCTCTTACAGGCAGAACTTCTACTATGCCAAGACATATTGAAATCAATACTTATACAGGCAAAAAGATTTGTGGAGATTTAGGTGTGCCAATAATTAAAAAAAGATAATTTAATATTATGCTTTACTCACCGTTTTATAACCCCCAAAAATCCTACGAAGAAAATTTTGAATATGGTCCGTTCGGTATTTTTTCTGATAAGGAAGAGTTTAATAATGGAAAACACACACCATATGATTTTTTTGGTTTTAAAATATATTCGCCATTTGGTATTCCAGCAGGTCCTCTAATAAATTCTAACTTTTGCAAGAGCGCATTTCAAAAAGGTTTTGATATTTGTGTTTACAAAACTGTCAGGTCTTCTTTTTTCCCATGTCATCCATATCCCAATGTTCTATCAGTAAAGGTAGAAGGTGATTTAACCTATGAAAAAACACAAAATAAATTAGTTGCAGACGATAGTTATTCCGAACCAATTTCAATAACTAACTCTTTTGGAGTACCATCCAAAGACCCGATATTTTGGCAAGAAGATGTTCGAAAGGCCATCTCATATGCAAGGTCTGGACAAGTTTTGGTTTTGAGTTTTATGGGGACGGTTAGAGAAAATCAAACGCCAGAAGAATTTATTGCAGATTATAAATTAGCAGCTAAGTTATCGAAGGAAACAGGAGCAAAAGTTTTGGAAACAAATTTATCTTGCCCTAATATTGGTAATGAAGGTTTAGTATGTTATGACTTAAATATTACTGAAAAAATTTGTGAAGCAATTAAAAAAGAAATTGGAAACATCCCTCTGATTTTAAAAGTTGGTTATTATAAAGATTACGAGGATGTAAAAAAAATATCAGAAATTGCCGATAAATATGCTAAAGGGATTGCCGCTATAAATACTATTCCGGCTGAAGTTATAAAAAAAGATGGACATCAAGCATTACCTGGGATAAATAGGTCCCAATCTGGTATTTGTGGTGCTTCAATAAAATGGGCAGGAATTGATATGGTAAAAAAGTTAAATAAAGCCAGAAAAGAATTAGGAACGAATTTCAAAATTATAGGTGTCGGAGGAGTAATGACGTCTGATGATTTTTTTGAATATAGAAACGCTGGTGCAGATTTTGTAATGTCAGCTACTGGAGCGATGTGGAATCCATACCTTGCGAGAGATATAAAAGAAAGGTTAATATAAATGATATGAAAGAAATTATTGATATATTGACTAAAGTTGGCGCAATTTTAGTAAACGGACACTTTGTTGGAACCTCTGGCTTACATTTTGACACGTATATAAATAAAGATTTTTTATATCCTCACACGGAAGAAACTTCTCATATATGTAAAATTTTTGCAGAAAAATATAAAGATGCAGATATTGAAACTGTAGTCGGGCCGGCGTTAGGTGGAATAATACTTTCTCAGTGGGTAGCAAGATATTTGAGTGAAATCTATGGGAAAGAAGTATTTGGAGTATATACTGAAAAAACGCTAGATGGCAGACAGGTTTTTACTAGAGGATATGAGAAATATGTAAAAAACAACAAGAGAGTCCTTGTTGTTGAAGATATTATTACCACTGGTGGTTCTATATTGAAAGTTATAAAAACTGTAAAAGATGCTGGGGGTAATATAATCGGTGTTTGTGCTATGGTAAATAAAAATAAAGATATAAAAAAAGATGTATTTGAAGTGCCGTTTGATGCATTAAGCGATTTATATATTCCTTCATACATTGCAGAAAATTGCCCACTTTGTAAGGCAGGAATCCCTATCAACACGGATGTTGGCCATGGAAAAAAATATTTAGATAGAAAATAAAATGAATATAGACAAATATAACAAAAGAGCTAAAAAAATTAATTCACTACTTTGTGTAGGGCTGGATTCTGATTTTCAAAAAATTCCAAAACGTTTTTTAAAACTTAAATTCCCGCAGTTTGAATTTAATAAATGGATTATCAAAGAGACCAATGAATATGTGTCCGCCTATAAGCCAAATAGTGCTTTCTATGAAGCACGAGGAGATAAAGGAATACTGGAGTTAAAAATGACGATGGATTTTTTAAATAAAAATTATCCAGATATTTTTACTATACTAGATGCCAAAAGAGCAGATATCGGTAATACGAATAACGGTTATGTATCAGCAGTTTTTGATTATTTTGGTTTTGATGCAGTCACTCTTCATCCATATTTAGGAAAAGAAGCCCTTATGCCTTTTTTAGAAAGGAAAGATAAAATTTCAATCATTCTTTGTAAAACTTCAAATCCTGGAGCAGGAGAATTTCAAGATTTAAAAATAGAAGGTCACCGCCACAGCGGAGCAAGTAAACCACTTTGGCAAATTGTGGCAGAAAAAGTTTATAAAAATTGGAATAAAAATAAAAATTGTATGCTAGTTGTTGGAGCAACTTATCCGAAAGAAATGAAAAAGGTTAGAAGTTTAGTAGGCGATATGACTTTTTTAGTTCCAGGGGTGGGTGTTCAGGGAGGGGATTTAGAAAAAGTAGTAAAATTTGGTGTTAACAGCGAGGGATTGGGTCTTATAATAAATTCGTCTCGAGGGATTATTTTTGCTTCTAATCCTAAAGAAAAAGTCGAAAAACTTTTTGACGAGATAAAGACATATCGGGGTCTCTCTTAAG
>ERZ1292625.1645-Hain-H41-01um-R1-1645-length-25052-cov-13_pt1 | contig 25052 bp, 16 predicted proteins | sample MGYA00564400_ERZ1292625 | MGnify/ENA primary metagenome ERZ1292625 (study PRJEB36523, sample SAMEA6512639) | groundwater metagenome | collected 2019-01-08 | study: AquaDiva: Metagenomics assemblies of 32 groundwater samples | reverse complement strand
AAAAAGATAAATAAAGATAATAAAAATAGCAAAAAAGAAATTAAGAGTAAAATTGGCAAGAAAAAGTCTGATGAAGACGAAGATAACGATGCCGAAGATGAAGCTGAAAGTGACGACGAAATGGATAATAATGTTGATGTTGCTGAAGATGAAGTTAAAAAATTAGGAGCAGTGCTTGGACAAGAAACTGGAGATGAAATTGATAAAGTTAATATTAAAGCATCTAAGCCTGTAACTCAATTGAAAAAAGGAGATAAGGTAAAAGTTGATGGAGTTGAATTGGAAGTTGATGCGCATTATGTTTTAATTGAACATGGAGAAACTAAAGAGATGACTATTGAATTATTTAATCCCAAGACAGATAAAGATTATCAGTTAAGATATTTTTCTGGCCAATTGGAAACAAGCATGGAATTCTACGAATTGCAGGAAATTTTGTATGTTCGAAGACCTTGTATTAAAGTTGAGTGGTAAAGTTCGATAGTGAGTTTTATTTCCCGTTAATTTTATATATGCTGTTTGTATAAGTCCATTATGAAAAAAGACGGTGAGAAGCGAGCATTTTCTGTATTTTTTCTCACTTTTATAACCTCTTTTATATTTTTGTTCTTGATATTTTCTGCAATTGCATATTCATTTCCTCAAAGAGAGAATGCCATAGTAAAAATTTTAGAAGAATTCGGAATTAAAGCATTAAAAATAGATATCCCCTTTTTCCGCCAGATATTGCTTGCCCCAACAGGAAAACTTTTGCAGGCATCAGATCTTATTTATTTGGGAGCGTTTAGATTACCTACAGGTATTCCGGGAAGTACTTTTGGATTTAGTTATGCTGGCAGTGGAGGTTTAGGGGCTTATGCTGTTGCTTATAATCCTTCAAGAAATTCTTTATTTATTGGAGGTCATCCTTACGATGATGATTTTACTCAAAAAATTGCAGAAATTGCTATTCCTTCGTCATTTGCAGGTACCCCAACAGCGTCTGCACTCTCAAATTTTCGTGATCCACTTGAAGGAAGGATGGGCTCGATAAACCCCTCAGATCCAAATCAAAAAGTTTTAGGTTCAGCAATAGTATTTAATAATAAACTTTATATTGGAGCTTATTCTTATTATGATGGGTCAGCGACACAAACAAATTCTGAATTTTCTCGTCCAGTAGATCTTTCGGTATCTGGTCAAGTTATTGGACCTGTAAAGATTGGGAATAATTATCCTGGATGGGTAGACAAATATGCGGCATTTATTCCTATCGAATGGCAATCTTATTTTGAAGGACCAGCTTTTGCAGGTGGATCTGGTGGAGCAATTAATTCCTTGCAGTCCTGGGGTCCATCAGCGACGGTTTTTGATCCAAATAATATTGGTGTTGTAAATCCTGTGCCAGGAGTCTTAGTCTTAGGATATCCTTGGACTAATCCCACTCTTGGAGGTAATGGAGCAGGGAATATTTATTGGTCTCAAGCAGATGTTATTTCAGGAATGGCATTTCCTTCTGGAACGAATACTGTTCTTTATTTTGGGAAACATGGAATGGGAAACTATTGTTATGGTACTGGAGGATCTAGCGGAGGAGATTGTTTTGATCCAGATGATAGTTCAAAAGGCATTCATACATATCCTTATCGATCTCAAATTTGGGCTTATGATGCGAATGAATTGCTTGCTGTAAAAAATGGAACGAAATCATACTACCAAGTTATACCGTATGCTGTTTGGGAATTTAGCACCTCATTTAAAGATATTCAAGGTGTGGGATATGATCCAACAAATCAAAGACTATATGTTTCACAACCTTTTGGAGATGGAACTCAACCATTAGTAAGAGTTTATCAAATTAATGTTGCTACACCTTTACCGACCGTTACCATTACTGCGCCAACATCTGGAAGCAACGTTACGAATCATTTTAATGTTTTATATTCGACGTCTGGAAATTTGTCGGGAGTTGCGCATGCTGATCTGCAAATAGATTCTGGAACGATTATTCATGATACTGATTTTGATGGATCGTATACATTTACGAATGTGAGTGTAGGTTTGCATACAGTCAGAGTATTTTTAGTAAATTCTACTGAAGCTACGATTACGAGCACTTCTGTTGCAATTAGAGTGAATTCCACGCTTATTTATTCTTCCGGAAGTTTAGTGCAAGCAAGTGACTTAGTGTATCAGGGTGCTTTTAGATATCCTTCAATTCCAGATCCCAATGATTATTATGGTGGCGATAGAGGTTCAGTTAGTTTATCTTATTATCCTTCAGGAAATCCGACAGGACCTAATGATGGTTATCCAGGATCACTTTTTGCAGTGGGTCATCGGGTAAGATCTGGCAAAATTGGGGAGATTTCGATTCCTGCCCCAATCATCGCTATCTATGATCATACAGCTCTTTCTTCAGCGAGTCAGCTTCAACCTCTCGCAGATATTTCTGATTCTGTTTCGTATAATGGTGAATTAGATCAACAAGGAGGGATACTTTATTTATCTGCTCGAGGAGTACAAACTCAAGATAGACTTTATTGGAGCAAATGGATGTTTTATGCTCCTGGGGCGCAAGGAGACCATGCCTCATTTGGGTTTTCTAGTTTGGATCTTTCACAAACTAATGATGCAAGAGGCGTTTGGAGATTGGGTCCTGCTGGAGATATAAACTTTCATGAAAAAAGGACATCCCGATATTTATTTGAAGTTCCATTGAGTTTTGCGAATCAGTATCTTGGAGGAAGAAGTATTATTGGAGGTAATGCAGATAGTTCGGGAAGTGTCGCAAATAGTCATGGACCGCCAATGGTAGCATTTAGTTCTGTTTCGACCAGTAATCCGCCTGTTACTGAATCTATTTTAGATGGGCAGGTGCTTGTGATGTATCCTGGAACAGATGAAGGATGTGCTTCTGGAACGTATTTTCCAAGTTGGAATTGTGCTGATCAATGGCCTGGAGGAACTTGGATAGATTATGGTGGTAAAAGCGCAATCACTATTGCCTCTAGAAAAGGAGTTGGAGCTTATTGTTATGGGGAAGATTTTGCTTGTAATGATGTTTGTGGTGGAGGTAAAGGAGATCATGCTTATCCCTATGAAGCTCGTTTATATTTTTATGATCCTGCTGATCTCGCCGCTGTTGCTCAGGGAATAAAACAACCACAGCAAGTACTACCTTATTTAACGTATACAATGACGGAATTTTTTGGATCCCAATTACTTAACTCTAGGTGTCCTAATGTTGGAGGAATTACAGTGGATAATCAAAGAGGTTATATTTATGTAAATGAAGGATCTGCTCCCGGAATTGGAGCAGCAGGATCAGATAGTCCTATTATACATGTGTACAAAGTAAATGCGGTGACAAGTTCGACCACCCTTCCTGTGATTAATATTCTTTCTCCAACTTTTGGAGAGATTGTTGGACAGAATTTTGTTGCGCAATATCAAGCATCGGGGAATTTAACAAGTGTACATCATGCTGATTTACAAATAGATTCTGGTACTATTTTTCATGATACTGATTTTGATGGAAGTTATTCTTTTAGCGGTGTTGCTGGTGGGAATCATACTTTGACGGTCACTTTGAAAAGAATTAATGATGCAAGTTTTGCGAATTCTGAATCAGTGCAAAGAGTGAATTTTACTGTTCCTTCTGCATTTTCTTGCACTGATTTTGATTTAGACGGATATAATACAACTGCTGGAAGCTGCGGAATTGTCGTAGATTGCAACGATAACAACGCAGGAATTAATCCTGGAGTTTTGGAAATCTGCGGGGATGGAATTGATAATAACTGTGCGGGAGGGGTTGATGAAGGATGCGCTATACCAACTTCATTTTGTGCACCTTTGTCTGCTGCAACAGGAACTATTATTACGGTTTCTCCAAGTCAGGCAAGTTCTTTGGATACTATTGTTTCGACTGCAGCAACTGGAACGACGATTCTTTTGCAAGATGGAACGTATGTGATTGATGCTATGCTTGATTTTAATAATCCTCGAGTTACTCTAAGATCTCAATCTGGAAATAGAGATGCTGTTATCATTGATGGAAATTACGTTGTTGGAGAAGTGATTTATATCGATGTTTCAAATGCAATGGTTGCTGACCTTACGATTCGAAAAGCATTTTATCATGATTTGCATGCGGTGAGCGGAGCAGATAACCTCGTGATTTATAATGTAAAATTCTTAGATGCACGACAACAATTTGTTAAAGTCAACTCGTTGGCACAAGTTCCGATGATAAATGGAACACTTGCTTGTTCTTATTTTGAATTGACTGATGCTGGCAGACCTCAAATTGATAATGTTGCGGGTATTAGTGATTGTTATACGGGAGGATTTGATGCACACGACGCAAATAATTGGATCGTAAGAGATAATGTTATTAAGAATATCTATTGTTCGGGAAGGACGAATGTTGCTGAGCATGGAATTCATTTTTGGCAAGGCGGATTAAGTCCTTTAATTGAAAGAAATATTTTGATTAATAATTCGAGAGGGATTGGATTAGGATTAATTGGTAATGGAATTACTGGAGGGACTATTAGAAATAACTTTATTTATGCTAATATTGCCCAATACGATTCTGGGATTGGTATTGAAGATACTCCGAGTGTTTTGATTTACCACAATACTATTTATTCTACTCAAGGAGTATTTAATGTTCCTATTGATCTTCGCGGAACGTTAACTACGAGTACTACGATTGTGCGCAATAATTTACATGAGCCTGTAATTTCAGTGAGAAATGGTGCTACACCTATTGTTTCTAATAATGTTCGCGCAACTGCAGGAATGTTTGTGAATCTTAATGATGTAAACCTGCACCTTTTGTCGACGGCAAGTTCTGTGATTAACCAAGGAGTTAATGTGGGTGTTACTCAAGATATTGATGGCGATATTAGAGATACTTCTCCTGATGTAGGTGCTGATGAATTTGTGAGCGGAGCAGGAGATACTATATCGCCAACAGTTTCTATAACTTCGCCTGTGAATGGGGCAATTGTTTCTGTGACGATAAATGTTAATGCAACTGCGTCAGATAATGTTGGTGTTGTTGGTGTGCAATTTTTATTGGATGGGGCTAATTTAGGAAGTGAGGATTTAATTGCACCTTATTCGATTTCGTGGAATACTGCGAGTGCTGTAAATGGAACTCATGTTTTATCAGCTCGAGCGAGAGACGCGGCTGGAAATAATGGCGCGAATAATATAAATGTAAATGTTCAGAATGTTCCTCTGGTTTGCTTTGATGGCGATGGAGATCTTTATAATCAATCTTCTGCGGGATGCGGAGCTGTTGATTGCAACGATGGGAACGCACAAATTTATCCAGGAAGAGCTGAGATTTGCGGAGATGCGATTGACCAGGATTGTAGTGGAGGAGATTTGGTGTGCAGCACTCAATTAAGCTGCGGTGCGCCTTGTAACGGGTGTAATGACGGAAATATTCTCGTCGGAACGTGTGCTGATCCTACGAGTTGTGATGGAACAAATACAATTGAAGATATTCGATTGAGCAGCGCAAGTGTTGTTGCTGGGACATCATTAACTGTAACGTTAGATTATGCTTGTTATGATAACACGGATAATATAGCTTTATGGTATTATAATGGTGCAACGTGGAGACTTATTCAAAGCTGGGCAGGAAATTTAGCAGGATGTGACGGGCAAATTACTGATGGTATTGATGGCAGTATTTCTTCGACTTTTACTCCAGATTCTATTGTTGGACAGCATGTTGTTCGAGCTATTCAGGCTTCTTCTGGAATTGCATCTAGTGGATTTTGTGATTTATCATTGCCTTGGGGTGATCGAGATGATTTAGCATTTAGTGTTTCAGCTGGAGGTACTTGTGGAAATGGAATTTTAGAAGGAGGAGAAACTTGTGACGATGGAGATGCTATTGGAGGAGATGGATGTTCTTCAACTTGTCAAATAGAAAATGGATGGAGCTGTTCTGGACAGCCTAGTGTTTGTACTCAAGTAGTTTGTACTTTAACTGGTGCGGCGTGGAGTGCCTCGACGAGAACTGAGGGAAGTGCAGTTACACTTACTGTGACGGGAAATAATTGCAATGGTCAGCAAATGAATTTTGTAGTTTGGGAAGATGATATCATTGGAGGAGAAGATATAGCGGACGACCCTGTTGTTGTGAATCCTGCTTTCACAACTTTTAATGGAAATATTGCGACGACAACTTGGATTACTGAGTGGCAGAATGATGCTTTAGGAGACCCCGAATATTATTTTGTCGCATCGCAACAAACTAATGCATCAAATCGCGTCACTAGTTCGGCGCCTTTGTTATCTGTAAGTCAGGCTCCAGTTGTAGTAGCAGATGTAGTTGTGAATGGAGCTCAGCAATTCCAGGAAATTGATGGATTTGGAGTTAATATTAATACTGCAAGCTGGGATAATGGCGAGTTGATACCTGCTTTGAATGATTTATCTGATGCTTTAGGAGTTAAATTGTGGAGAGTTGTTATTGATAACTCTGATTGGGAGGCAACTAATGACGATGCTGATCCAAATACATTTAACTGGGCATATTATAATACTGTTTATAATAGTGCTAAATTCAATGAGTTTTGGAATACTATAAGCTACTTGAATAGCAAGGGGCATAATGCAGGGATTATGCTTAATTTTATGGGGCCTGTTCCTAGCTGGATGGGAAGAACGGATGTTGATCCAACTATGGAAGATGAATGGGTTGAGATGATTTCTTCTTTAGTTTATTATGGAAAAATAAATAGGAGTTTGCAGTTTGGTTTGCTTGCTCCTGCTAATGAGCCAGATTGGATTATTCTTCAAGCGCCTGACGGAGTGGAAGGTCCTATTATTGATGAATTTCAATATGCGAGGATTGTTGATAAATTAACGACGAAATTGAATTTGATTGGAATAACAGATGTTAAAATTGTTGGACCTGATACTGCACAAGTTGATGCAGGAGTGCTGAGATACATGCCACAGATGACGAATTATGCTGGATTGATGGCAAAGTTAGAGGCATTTGGGCTTCATAATTATGCGGGAAATACAGGCGGAATGCAAACTGCTATTCAAGGTTCTGCATATCCTAATTCTCATTTTTGGATGACAGAAGTCAGTAATATTTGGAATGTTCTGCCATTTTTAGATCAAGGAGCTAATGGAATTATTATGTGGGATGCTTATGATAGTGTATATAATCACGGTATTTTAACTGGAAACGGCAATCAACCTCCAAATGATGCTGGAAATGGACCTGCATTATTATCTTATAGTACAACAACCAGAACTTATACTCCTAGAAAAGCATTTTATGAATTTATGCCATTATACAAGTTTGTACCTATGGATTCTATGATGATTCAGGATACAGAATCTATGGGGGGCGTTAATACATGGGCATTTTATCATGCATCTTCTGGAAGAATAACTATTGTTGGAGAGAATACTGGAGCTGGAAGAACTATTACAGGATCACTTGCTGGATTGCCTTCTGTTTCTTTGTTAGAATTTTATGAGACAACTTTGAGTGTTGATTTTGCAAGAAGAACCGATGTTCCTGTTTCAGGAAATGGTTTTAGTTTTGTTGTTTCAGGAACCAGTTACTTTGTTTTGACAGGAGTTTCTGGAGGGGCAGATACAACTCTTCCAACAGTTAGCATAACATCTCCTTCAAATGGAGCAACTGTCTTAAACACAATTACTGTTAATGCGACAGCGTCTGACAATGTTGGTGTTGTAGGAGTTCAATTTTTAATTGATGGAATTAATTTAGGAGCTGAAGACGCAATTGCTCCTTATTCTGTTTTATGGAATACTTCAACTACTAGCAATGGAATTCATACTTTATCTGCAAGAGCAAGAGATGCTGCAGGTAATAACGGTTTTGCAATAGGTGTAAATGTTAACGTACAAAATATTGTTCCTCCTTCTTGCACTGATGCTGATTCAGACGGATACAATACTACATCTGGAGGAATTTGCGGGACTGTTGCAGATTGCGCAGATAATAACTTTGGAAGAAATCCTGGGGCAACTGAAATTTGCGGTGATGGGATTGACCAGGATTGTTCTGGCGCAGATTTAGCCTGTCCTTTGATATGTGTCTTGACAGATGTTAATTGGAGTGTTGTAAATGCTGTACAAGGACAGATTGTTAGCGTTAATATTTATGGAACTAATTGTAACGGAAAGATTGTTGATCTAAGTGTTTATGAGTATGACGCTTTAGATACAGATGATCTTGCAAACATTAATCCAGCAAGTGTTGTATTTTCTGGAAATACAGCGACTGGAATATGGAATGCTGAATGGCAATGCGACGGAGATGTTGGGGGAGTATGCACATTTGGAAATCCAGAGTATTACTTCAATGCTTCTATCCGAAATGAAGCAAATAGTCTTGTAAGCTTGGGAAGAACTGCAGGAACATTGCAAACAACTGCGTCTAGTGCGACATGTAGAAATGGAATACAGGAAGGAACAGAACAGTGTGATGATGGAAACGCAATTAATACTGATGCTTGTACAAATTCATGTATAGCTGCAGTATGTGGCGATAATATTATAAGAAGTGGAGTTGAAACTTGTGATGGTAATTCTAGAGCTTGTACAGTTAGTGGATATAATGGTTTGGAAAGTTGTAATGCACAATGTAATGGATTCAATAGTTGCATAACAACTGAAAGTTGCGGTGATGGGATATTAAATGGAAATGAAATTTGTGATTCTGGAGCAAATAATGGACAGCCTAATAACTGTAATTCTATATGTACAGGAATAACTGCAAGTGTTTGTGGAAATAGTGTACAAGAAATAGGGGAGCAATGTGATGGAGCCTCTGCTGTTAGCTGTCCAGGATTATGTCAAGTAAATTGCATTTGCGGTATACCTGTTACTCCAGCAATTCAGATAATATCTCCTTTAGAAGGAGACAGTATAATAATTCCAAGCACAGATAATTTTGTAAATGTGAGTGTGAATTTCAATATAGTTGGATTTAATATAGGCGGGAAGGGACAGAATCACGTACACTTTAAGTTAAGCAATGTTCCAGGATATAGCTTTAATGATGATTTTATGTTTTACAATTCTCCAGATAATATAGTTGAGTTTAGTTTAATTCCAGGACAAACATCATATGCAACATGGATCAATAGTAATACTATTAGATTTAATAATGTTCCAGTTGGAAGTCATCTTTTGAGGGCATCATTAGTAAATTCAGCCCATGCATTTATAGGAAATGCAGAAGCTGATATGGATATTAATTTTGTGGTTAATCAAACTATTCCAATTTGCACTGATGTAGATTTGGACGGATATAATATGACTTCAGGAGGAATTTGTGGAATTGTTGCAGATTGTGACGATACTTCTTCATTAGTTAATCCTGGAAGAACAGAGATTTGCAACGACGGAATTGATAATAATTGCAATTCGCTAATAGATTCTAACGACCCTACATGTACAGTTCCTGTTACATGCATCGATGTAGATTTGGATGGATATAATACAACGTCGACTGGAATTTGCGGTTCTGTTATAGATTGCAACGACGGAAATGCTAACATTAATCCTTTAGCAGTTGAACTATGTTCTGATAGTTTAGATAACAATTGCAATAATTTGATTGATGTAAATGACCCTGTATGTGTTGTATCTTTACCGCCTACAATTACTGTAACATCTCCCTCGAATGGAGCAACTATCAGCACAAGTAGTGTTACAGTGGTTTATACTGAAGGCGGAAATTTAACGGATGTTAATCATGCACATTTGATTTTGGACGGAGTGGAATATATGGATTTGGATAATGATGGGAGTTATGCATTTTCTTCTGTTCCAAATGGTTTGCATACTTTGAGAGTTTTCATGGCTAGAGTTGACCACACTCAAATAGGGGCAGATAGAAATATTACGTTTACAGTTTCTGTATCTTCAGGTACGGGAAATACAGGCAATACTGGAAATACTGGAAGTACCGGCAGTAATTCTGGAAGTGGTACTCAGGTTTTAGTAGTTGCACAGAAAGCAGAGAATGATACTATAATAAATCAGACGATAGAGCAGATTTCTGTTTCTGATGAGCCATCATTTTTGGACGTTGAGAAAGGAAGAACAGAAACTAAAAAGATTGTTGATCAATATGGAAATGTTTACGAGCTGGCTTTTGAAATAAGGGAAGAAGGTGTTCTTGTCAGGGCTCTTAACGGAGATTATCTAATTCCGTCGACAGATATTATTCCTGTACTGCTTGGAAGCACAGAAATATATATGGCTGTTGAAAGTTTTGAACAGGACAAGGCAAGAGTTGTCATGGGATTAAATTCAAATGCTGTTTTTGAAGAGATTAAAGGGAATACTCTAAGCGGTGAACAAGCAAGAACTAACGCTGGATTTTATGCTGCTTTGGGAATTATTATCTTTTTGATTGGAGGAGTAATTACAGCGCTTATAATTATTTGGAGAAGAAATTATATTGCCAATAAATTCTTGAGGGATTTGAGTAATAAATAAATTATTTATTTTTTGATGTAGCAAATATTTAAATAGTTAATTTTTTTATTTATATTATGGATAAAGTAGTGCATTTCGAAATTCCTTTTGATGATGTTGCAAGAGCGCAAAAATTTTATAAAGGTGTTTTTGGTTGGAATATTACATCTGTTCCAGAAATGAATTATCACATGGTTCATACTGTAGAAGTTGATGAAAAAAGAATGCCTAAACAAGCAGGGGCAATAAATGGGGGGATGTATAAGAGAGATGAGAATTCTGCGAAGTCTCCTGTTATTGTTATTGATGTTGCAAATGTTGATGATTATATTAAAAAAATAAAAAAAGCTGGCGGAAAAGTTGTGTCTGGGAAAAGGCAAGTTGGAGACATGGGATTTTATGCGCAGATTTCTGACACAGAGGGAAATGTTATTGGTATTTGGGAAACGATACTCAAGAAATCTTAGTAATTTCTTACTATTTGGCAAAGATATTTAACTTCTTTTTTCTCTGAATTTGTGTGAAAAAATCGATTATTTTAATAATTATTTTAGGATTAGTATTTATTTTTATATTTGGGATTTTTTTTAGGAAGAATATTATCGAAAGATTTTCTGAAAGCCCACAAATAAAAGGAGAAAAAATCGAGGCCTCTATAGGATATATAGGATGTTCAAATACCAGAGAAACTGTGGAGGGATATCATTATTTAGGAGGAGAAAAGATGTGGAGTTATGATAAAAGATATGATTCTGGTTCTGTACGTGAATGGGCGTTGAATGAAAAGAATGGAAATAAGTATTGGAAGGTTTTTGATGATCTCTTGAAGGAGAATCCTAAAACAAAGATTATTTGGTTTCAACTTTGCATACCTGACAGCGAGAGAGATACAAGTTACGAAAATGCAGAAATAATTATAGATGAAATTAGGAAGAGAATACAAGATGTTGTTATATATGTTTCTCCACTTGCAGATTATACTGATGGAATATGCTATATAACTGGGACGTGGGGCTTGGAAAAAGCAAAGGAATTAACGCAGGAATTAGATGCTAAGAATGAGGATATATTTCTTGGACCTGTTTTAGGACCAATGACCTCTATAGATACAGCAAAGGACGGATGTCATCTTAGCAGCCCTGATGGAAAGAGAAAACTTGGAATGCAGATGACAGAGTTTTTTGATGAAAGATTAGAGAATCTTGAAGATTTAGAAGCTAAGAAAATTATATATTCAGAGGATGCTTTTGAGCAAGATTTATGGGAGAAGAGGATTGAAGCTGCGCTTGAGCCTACTTTATGCCCTGAAATTGCAGAATTAGAATATCCAGACGATTATTATAAAGGGCCTTTAATAGATACGCATTTACATATCCCTATTATCTTCGATGGATCTCCAGAGGAGGAAGAAATTAAAAATGGAAAATTTTTAGAAGGGCGGTTTGGAGGACCCAAGGCTATTCTTGGTTTGAATATTAAGATGAGTGAGATTGCTTGTACATTAAGGCGAGAGGGCACACATAGTAACTTCGCATTCTTTCCTGTTTTTGAAGATATTCCTCTGCAGCTTTTAATAATATGGAAAAATACAATAGAACAATATTCTGAATTATTTACCCCGTTTATTATGTCTTCTGGAAATGATGACGAGTCAGATGGATTTCCAACAGTTGATGCGGAAACTTTGAGGAATATGCTCGCTGTTTATCCTGGTCTTTTTGAAGGGTATGGGGAGATTGGCCTTTATGAAAGAGAAAATAATGGTGCTCCTGACCTGCCCCCAGATTCTGAAAGACTTAAAGAGATTTATCCTATCGTGAGAGAAAATAATTTAGTTGTATATTTTCATCTCGGAGAAGGTCATAAAGACAATTTTGAGAGAGTTTTAGAAGAGAATCTAGATATTAATTTTATCTGGCATGGAGATCAACTTTCTTCAAATGAAGTTGAAGATATACTTAGTAAACATTCTAATGCATATTATGGAATTGATGCTTTTTGGGGGCATGATAGAGATTTATTTCTTCTTTTTGTAGGAAAAAGTAAAGAACAGTATTTAGAAAAGTTGGAGAAAAATTTTGACAGCGTATTAAATTACGCTCTGAGTGATTGGAAATCTATTATTGAAAAATATCCTGACCAAGTTATTTGGGGAATTGATAGAGGAGATTCAGTGTGGAATTATGATCTGGACGTAGGACAGATGCAGGTAAAACTGGCTAGGGCTTTCATCGGAAAACTTGATCCATCTGTACAGGAAAAGTTTGCATATAAAAATGCAGAGATAATTTTAAATGGAAGCAATTCTTGGAAATGAAAAGGAGTTAATTGAATAAACAGGGGTGAATTAGAGTTTATATGTTTTAATTAAGTGGTTTAAATTCTATATTCTCTTAATCTGCTTTCAACATATTCTCTTTCTGCTGGAGTGACTTTTAGATAAAAATCTTGACTAAAACTTTTTCGATAAGCAGTTATCTTCATTTTTTGGCTAGATCCATCATAATATTTTATTTCTATATCATTCTTTCTTCTATGATTTCGGGCTATAAAGCTTCCAGTGCCGGCATTCTTTATTCCTACTAATGCTTCTAAATCGTATAATAAATTTTCAAAACATCTTGGAATACTGTGTTTTTTTCCATGAAGTAATATTGTTTGTTTTGACATCTTCGTTAATTGCTTAAAATTTTTATTAAGTAAAGGTTAATAAATATTTGTTTTCTTTGTTTGTTATGAATAACTTTCTTGAAAATAAAGTAAAAGTATATTTAGAAAGAATTAATAGATAATTAGAGAATTCTATTTTGAATATTTTTTCTGCTCTTCTTTTACTTTTGATAATATCTCTTCTTGTCTTTTTTGTCTTTTCTTATAATTATATTCAAAAATTATCTCTCCACAGAATATTGTAATATGTATGCTAAAGATTAACGAAGTCCATATTAATTCTTCTGTATAAAGCGATTTATATGTGACTAAATATGATAAAATTGTAAAAAATATTATAAAGGAGATTTTGATTCCAATAAAAAGTTTTAATCCCCATTCATTTTGTGTAAATGGTAAATATTTAGTACCTAAATTTTGTCCTAAAAACTTCTTGTTTCTTTTTTCTATTTCTTGACATATGATATATTTCCACTTCTTTTTTTGGTTTGCTCCTTCAATTAAATAACCAAAGTACATCCATGAGAGTGTACCTATTAGTAATATTCCACTAATTATTGTCCATTTACCTATTAAATGAAAAGTCCAACCACTTGAATTTATATCAAGTAAAATAGTTTTTATTATTAATAAAGAAAAAGCGAGGATGAGTGATATTAATGTCCAGACCATAGTATTATAATGTTCAGCAGAGTCTTGTGCTTTTTCATATTCTAACATTTGTTCTTCTGAAATCATCATAGTTTTACATAAGGATATCTTTTTATAGATTATTATTTAAGATTTACTATGAAAGTTGAAGATAAAGTTAAAACGTATTTAGAAAAGATTAAAAAAGAAGATAAAAGGATAAACGCTTTTTTGCATTTGAATAATAATGTTTTAAATGAGGCAAGGGAGATAGATAAAAAGGCAAAAAGAGGAAGACTTTATGGTTATGTTATTGCAGTTAAGAGTAATATTAATGTTAAGGGAATGATTTGTAATTGTGCATCTAAAACACTTGAGAATTATAAGGCGCCTTATGACGCAACTGTTATTTCTAAAATTAGGGAAGAAAATGGGGTAATAATTGGAATGACAAATATGGACGAGTTTGCTTGTGGTTCTAGTGGAGAATCAAGTGCTTTTGGAGCAACGCAAAATCCTGCTGCTTTAGGACGAATTACTGGAGGAAGCAGCAGCGGAAGTGCTGCGGCTGTTGCTGCTGGATTTTGTGATGTATCTTTGGGAAGCGATACTGGAGGAAGCATAAGAAATCCAGCCTCTCATTGCGGAGTTATTGGAGTAAAGCCATCTTACGGATTAGTTTCAAGATATGGATTAATTGACTTGTCCATGAGTCTTGATCAAATTGGAGTTTTTGCAAATAACGCAGGTGATGCTAGTTTGATTTTGGATGTTATTAAAGGAAAAGACGACAGGGATAGTATGACAATTTCTTCTAATGAGATAAAATTGGAAAAGATTGGAAAGATAAATGTCGGAATTGTTAATGTTAAAGGAGTTGACAGTAAGATACAGAAATTGATTGACAATAAAATTGCTGAAATTGTTAGAGGACTGAAGTGGAATATTAAAGATGTAGATATTAAGCATATTAATTTAGCTGTTCAAACTTATTATCCTCTTGTTTATACTGAATTTTTTTCTGGAACAAGAAGATTTGATGGAAGAAGATATGGAAAGAAAATAGAGGAAAGTTGTGGAGCAGAAGTTTTGCGAAGAATTCTTGGAGGAAGTGAAATTTCACGCGCTGAATTTAAGGGAAAATATTATCGCAAGGCGCTTGAGGTTAAGGAGGTTATTAAGCAGGAGTTTGAAAATTGTTTTACTAAAGAAAAATTGGATTGTTTGATTTTGCCGACTGTGCCAATGTTGCCTTGGAAAATTGGCCAGGGTGAGAAAATGAAACCTGAAGAAATTTATGCTGCTGATGCTTTGACAATTCCTGCAAATTTGGCTGAAATATGCGCTGTCTCAATTCCAATTGGGGAAATAAATAGTATTCCTGTTGGAATGCAAGTTATGTGCGCTAAGGGGGAAGAAGGGAAGATGTTAAGTATTGCGCGAGAAATCTCTTCGATTTCTCGCTAATCTTCACAATAAGAGGTATTGCTTCAGATTGCTAATGAGATTGAGAAGATATAACCTATTAATTTTTAATTATTTCATTAGTTCAGAACTTAAAAGTTAATAGTTAAATTTAAATACTAATTATACATTGTCTAACTATGACAGTTATAGAGACTAGATTGAAACGATGGGGAAATTCATTCGGCGTAATTGTGCCTGTGGAAGTTATTGAAAAAGATAAGATGAAAGAAAATGATAGGTTAAAATTAATTGTTTTGAAAGATTCTAAAAAAGCATTTAGAGAGACTTTTGGGATGGGCAAGGGAAAAATTAAAAAGTCAGGGCAACAGATAAAGGATGAACTTAGAAGAGACCTATACGATGATTGAAGAATCAGAAGAAGAGAGAGAAACTTTCTTTTTTGATACTTACGCTTTTTATGAAATTTATGAAGGGAATGAAAATTATAAGAAATATGAAGGGTGTGGAATAGTTACAACTAAATTAAATCTTTTTGAGATTTATTTAACTATATTAAGAGATTATGGCGAGAATGATGCTGAAAAAATATTTAATAATTATTACGAATTTGTAAAAGATTTTAATGGAAATGTTATTAAGGGCGCTGCAGAATTGAAAGTTAAACTTAATAGAAGAGATTTATCTATGACTGATTGTATTGGATATTGTGCGGCTAAATATTTGGGAATAAAGTTTTTGACGGGAGACAGGCAATTTCAGGATATGGAAAATGTTGAGTTTGTTAAATAATTTTGGCATACAATTAACTTTAAAAAATTTGAATTGTCTGTATTTTAATGAAGATTGCGGACACTGAAATTGAGTTTTTAGGGCATTGCGGGTTTATGATAAGCAATGGAAATGGAAAGAGAATTGCAATTGACCCTTATAATATCTCGGATAAAGCTGGAAAGGCAGATTTAATTTTGATTACACATAGCCACTACGATCATTGCAGTATTAAAGATATAACTAAATTGGTAAAAAAAGGAACTATTATTATTACAACGCCAGATGGGCAGAGTAAAATAACTAAGATAGAAGGAGTTGATATGCAGATTATGGAGGTTGGAAATGAAATGGCTTTTGGACATATAAAAATTGAGGCATTACCTGCCTATAATATTGGCAAGAATTTTCATCCTAAAGGAGAGGGTTGGGTAGGATATTTAATCAAGATAAATAATTTAATAATTTATCACGCGGGAGATAGCGATAAGATTCCTGAAATGGAAAAATTAACTGGATACGGAAAACATGGGAATGATTTTGTTGCTTTACTGCCTGTTTCTGGAACTTATGTTATGAGTGCAGAAGAAGCTTTTGAAGCAGCTAGTTTAATGAAATGTAGTTTTGCAATACCCATGCATTACGGCTCTGGTGTTGCTGGAACAATTGAGGATGCTAAAAAGTTTGTGAGTTTGTGTGCAGAAGAAGGAATTAGGGCAGAGATTTTGGAGAAAATATGAATAACAATGGTTTTCATGAAATTTTTAATAAATTGAAGGGTTGTAAAAATATAGCCATGACATTACATGCAATGCCTGATGGTGATTCTTTGGGAAGTTGTACTGCTATGAAATATTTTCTGGAACGCGATTTAAAATGCAATGTTGAATTAGTTAGTTATGATAAATTGCCTGAAAATTTAATTGATTTTTCTTTTGTAAATGAGGTGAAGTTCGGAAAAGATATAAGCGAAGTTAAGACTGAAGACTTTGATGCCATCTTATTTCTTGATTGCGGTTCTGTTTCAAATATATCTGGAAAGCTGAAAAAAGAATTTAATCTGCCTAAAAATATTTTTATAATAAACATGGATCATCATGCTACTAATGTTTTCTATGGAAATATGAATTATGTAGATACTAAAGCTTTATCTGCATGCAGTTTTTTGGTTAATTTTTTTAAAGAAATTAAAGTGAAATTTGATGCTGAATTGGCGACTAGACTTTTGCTAGGAGTATGCACAGATACAATGTTCTTTACAATAGATAATTCTATTCAAGCTTTGAAGGATGCTGATTTTTTAATAAGTAATGGGGGAGATTATGCTAAAGTGCTTGATGTCTTGAGTGTGCCATTAAGGATGGAGAAATTTTATGCAATATTGATAAATAATTTAAAAATGCATAAAGATATTAAATTTGGGATTAGTTTTGTTAATCGCAAAGATATTGATGAATTGAAATTAAGTGATGCTGAAACAAGATTAGGGATAAATAAATTGCAATATATACGTGATTTTGATTTTGTATGCACTTTAACTGAATTAAAGGACATTATTAAAGGGTCTTTTAGGTCTAACAGGAAAATAGATGTTTCTCTTTTTGCAAAAGAACTTGGAGGTGGAGGACACAAACTTGCAGCCGCTTTTACTTTCCCTAAAATCTCTATTGAAAAAGCACAAGAAAAAGTTCTAGAGGCGATTAATAAAGTTGGAATTCATAAAATTTAGAGTATCTTTGAATACACGCGAGAGAATTTAAGCAATATATTCTCTTAATAAACTTACTAAATTTGCTTCACCTTTTTCTCCTTCATAGGTATATGTTTGTAAGTATAGTCCATTAGGGTTTTTAGCCTGTATATTTGCACCCACTATCAGTCTTCCTATATCAATCCCCTTTGCCACATTATTTTCTTTTATAGAACCCTTTATAGAACATCGGCTTATTGTTATTTCTTCATCAGATAAAATTGTAGAACATTCTCCTGAATTTATTTTTTGTATAATTTCTGAAAGTTTTGATTCATTTAGACGATATGTTTCTTCAATTTCCAAATTATCTTCTTGATTTGCCATTTTAGATTATATTTTATTGTGTTTTTATAGATTATTATTCTGGAATATATTATTATTCTTGGTTTTTTTAATTGTATTTTACTATATATTAAATGTTTTCGACTATATAGTTAAAAATATAAATAATTTGCTTAAAATTATATATCTTTCCCTTGATAGTCGAGACATTCTTGGGGAATTATTAAATGTCTTTGACTATAGTCAAATATTTAAAGTGGAGAAGTTATAAATTTTCATGAGGTTCGAAAAAGTGAAAGGAGGTTTTGAAAGATGGTGTTAGATTTTGCTAAAGAGGCTTTAGAACATGCACAAACTCATAGTATTAATTTTGATGAATTAAGGGCTGGTAAAGCAAATATCAAAGTTTTTGGTGTTGGCGGAGCTGGATGCAATGCAGTAACGTGGCTTTTCAATAAAGGCATCAATGGAGCGACAATTTATGGCGTTAACACAGATGCTTTACATTTAAGTATAACTAAAGCTGATGAGAAAATTCTTATTGGAAAGGAATTGACTCGCGGATTAGGTTGTGGAGGATATCCTCAGAAAGGAAGAGAAGCTGCAAAAGAATCTCTTTCTGAATTGAAGAGAGCTACAGGCGGGGCTGATATGGTTTTTATTAATGTTGGTCTTGGCGGAGGTACTGGAACAGGCGCAGCGCCTGTAATTGCACAACTTGCTAAAGAATCAGGAGCGGTTGTTATTGTAGTAGCTACAATGCCTTTTGATTGTGAGAAAGCTAGACATGAAAAAGCAGAATTTGGCTTGCAGGAGATAACAGAAGTAGTAGATACAGCTATTTTAATCGATAACAATAGATTAGTTGACATAGCCGGAAATTTGCCTATGGAACAGGCATTTGCAGTTGCAAACGAGTTAGTAAGTACAATGATAAAGGGTATTGTGGAAACAATTACTTTGCCTTCATTGATAAATCTTGACTATGCGGACGTTGCTGCAATTATGAAGAACGGCGAGGTTGCTGTTATTGGAGTTGGTGAAAGCGATACTACTGCTAGAGTTGATGAAGCTGTAAGACAGGCTTTGACGCATCCACTTTTGGATGTTGATTACAAAGGAGCTACAGGAGCATTGATTCATATTACATGCGGGCCTGATTTTAAACTCGAAGAGTTTGCAGGTGTTGGAGAACTTATCACAGAAAACATAAGCGCTGACGCGCAAGTTATTATTGGCGCAAGAGTCAATAGAGAATTTGCTAATAAAGTCAGAGTCATTACTATTATGACAGGGGTTAAATCTCCTTACGTAATGGGAAGACATATGGAAGAAAGACAAGTTTCTTCTAAGCCGCAGATGTCTGAGTTAGGCATTGAATTTTATAATTAATTTTTAAGAAGATTTATTTTTTCCTTCTTTTTTATTTTTTCATTATATTTATATATAGATTTTTTCTTCTATTTTTATGCCAATACTTAACTGGATAGGAAAAGAGGCGGTTGTAAATCATGATAAGAAAGTTTCATTTAAACTATTAAAGAAAGTTAAAGCAAATTCTATTGGAGAAAATTCCCAGAATCTTATTATTCATGGAGATAATCTAGAAGCGCTTAAAGCACTTATGCCTTATTATATTGGAAAAGTAAAATGTATTTACATAGACCCGCCGTATAATACTGGAAATGAAAAATGGGTTTATAATGATAGAGTAAACTCTCCCAAGATAAAAAAATGGCTAGGAAAAGTTGTCGGTGGAGAAGCTGAAGACTTATGCAGGCATGATAAATGGCTTTGTATGATGTATCCTAGATTGAAGTTATTAAGAGATTTGTTGAGAGAAGATGGAGTTATTTTTGTTAGTATTGATGATAATGAGCATTGTAATCTAAAACAAGCTCTTGACGAAATATTTGGCGAAGAAAATTTTATTGCTAATTTTATATGGAATAGCACAAAATCAATTACAAATCCAGCATTAGTTTCGGTTGCCCATACTATTAACATCGCTTTTGCAAAAAATAAACATGTTTTTGAAGCCCAAAGACATAAGTTCAAACTGCCGGCTATTCTAGAGGGATTTAGTAATCTAGATAATGATCCGAGAGGATCATGGAAGGCAGATCCATTCGAAGCCGGAGGTATAAGACCAAATCAAATGTATCCAATTAAGAATCCTAATACAGGTGAAGTTTTTTATCCGGCTAAAGGAAATTGTTGGAAAAATGACTTTAAAAAATTTCAAGAATTGCTGGCTGATAATCGCATTGTTTTTGGTAAAAATAATAAGGGTAGACCGCAAAGAAAAAGATTTATTTGGGAAGCTAAGGAACGTGGTTTGACTCCAAATACGTGGTGGAACGATGTTGGTACAACGACAAATGGAACTATGGAGCTAAAAGAATTGTTTGGAGAAAAAGTATTTAATAATCCAAAACCTACTTCTTTGATTAAGAGAATAATGACTCTAGGTGCAGAAAAAGATTCTTTAATTCTTGATTCTTTCGCTGGCTCAGGAACAACAGGACACGCAGTTTTAGATTTGAATAAGGAAGATGGCGGAAACAGAAAATTTATTTTAATTGAAATGGAAGAGGATATTGCTAAAAAAATCACAGCTAAAAGAATCAAAAAAGCAATAGAAAAATATGATTACAAAGATGGATTTGAATATTGTGAATTAGACAAACCTTTATTTGATGAAAACGGACAAATTGAAGAAACTTGCGACTTTAACCAATTTGCGACTTATATTTATTTTACAGAAACCCAAACTAATATTGATAAAAGACAAATATCTGGGAATTTTATTGGGGATTATAATGAAATATCTTATTATCTATTATTTAGAGAAAAAGGCAAAAATGTTTTAGGCAAAATTTTCTTGAACAAATTGAAAGGAGATAAAAACAAGAAAGTTATTTATGCCGATAAATGTCTCATTGATGAGGAGACTTTAAATAAGCACAATATTCAGTTTAAACAAATACCTTACGAGGTAAAGGTTTACTAAAATGGAGAAATATAAACTAATTCCTAGAAAATTAGAATTATCAAGAGGAGAAAAACAAGAATATTATTTAGATGAAAATCCTAAAGCAAATTTCGCAGAATATAGAAAAAAAGATAAAAAAATATGTGTTAATAAAAGATTTGAAGAACTTCCAAGAAAAGAGAAAATAGCGGTTTTATATCATGAAAGAGGGCATTCAAACTTTTATTTATGGGAATTTTTTCATAATTTAGCTCGATTTTTTTATCTATTCACTGTTTTATCTTTATCATGCTTTATAATTTTCATGATTGCAGAGAATTTGTTTTGGATTATATTTATTATTATAGGAATATTTTTCTTTGTAAGTTTTGTTAGTATAAATTATCTTTTAGAAAGTATTGCAGATGTTTATTCAGTCGCAAAAACTAATAATAATACGTTAATAAAAATAATAAAAATAGAGTATTCTCGAAAGAAAAATAAAAAATCTTGGTGGGCTAAATATATATTACATCCTTCTCCAGATTTAAGAGAAAAAATAATGGGGTTAATATTAAAATGGAAAAAATGATAAACTTTGATGAAAAAACAAAACAAAGAGTCTTTCAGCAGATAATGGATATTTTCATAATCCCTGAAATAGAGAGAAGAAGAAAAGAGGAGAAAATTGAAGATGGAACAATAATTTCTAAGATGCAAATAGTTTTCTCGTTAGATAAAGGCAAGAATGAGATAAGGTTAAATGAAGAAGTTAAAGCAATCGTAAAGGGTAGAGCAACTAGAGACATACAAAAAGGAGAAGCAGTGTACGAAACAGATATAGATTCTATTGAAGGTGTTGAACTAACTGATGAAGATGTAAATTGTGGACACATTACATTATTAATTTTTAAAAATAATTGGATAATTTCTTTTGATTTTAGATATAATAAAGAAAGAGTAAGGAACCATATTGATGCTTCAAAAGAATTTTATGAGACTGCGATGGATAGTTTAGGCAAAAGCAGAATAAGGGCATTTTATGAGAACGCTTTTGCTTCGGCTGAATTATCAGCAATAAGTGTTTTATTGACATTGCCTAGTAAAGAGATTTTAGAATGTAGAAGTCATAAAAAGAGATTATCTCAATTTAAAGACTGGGCAGATTTAGGAAATGTAAAAATGGAATTTAGCACTATCCTATCAGGATTAAGTGGATTAAGAGATTCTGCTAGATACCTTCATTCTGATAAGTTTAAAGAGGAAGACCCAAATAAAATTAAAGGTATAATCAAAGATATGATTGTGTTTGCGGAAAATTCAATTAACTAAAATGGAATTAAAAAAATATCAACAAAAAGCAATAGATAAATTGGAAGCATACTTAATGGAAATTAGACGGTTTGGACCAAAACACGCTTTTATCTCTTTAACAGAAAAGGTATACAAAGAGGAATTTTTTGGAGATAAAATTCCTTTTGTTTGTGTTAAAATACCTACTGGTGGCGGAAAGACCTTAGTAGGATGCCATTCAGTCACTAAAATTATGGATTCTTTCCTTCAAGAGAAGATGGATAAAGGCATTGTTATGTGGTTTGTACCTTCTGAAGCTATAAAATCACAGACTTTGAGAAAGTTTAAGGATAGAAAAGATATACATAGACAGATATTAGACGATTATTTTGATAATAATGTTAAGATATTTTCAATTGAAGAAGCATTAAGACTAAGAAAAGAAGATGTAGAAGATAATTTATGCATTATAATCTCTAGTTTAGATGCATTTAGAAAAGAAAAGTCTATCCAAACTAAATATAAGGTTTACCAGGAAAATGGTGCATTAATCAGTCATTTTGAAAACATTGAAAAAAGTGATATATTGGAAAAAGACGAATCAGGGGTAATCAAATCTTTAGCAAATGTAATAAGATTGAATAACCCATTGATAATCTTAGATGAAGGGCATAGAACAAAGACAGAATTATCTGTAACCTTCTTAAAAGAATTAAACCCTAGTTTTGTCATCGAATATACTGCTACTCCTAGAGTTGAGAGTAATGTTTTAGTTGATATACATTCTTCAGAACTTAAAGAAGAAGAGATGGTTAAATTGCCATTAGTTTTAGAAAGCCATACTCAATGGCAACAATCAGTACTTCAAGGGGTATTAAGAAGAGAAGAATTAGAAAAAATCTATATTAAAGAAAAAAAAGAAAAAGTCAGACCAATTGCCCTATTACAAGCAGAACAAGAAAAAGAAGATAATGATAAAATTACTGTTGGTAAACTTAAAGAATTTTTAATAAAGGAAAGAAAGATACCTGAAGAAGAGATTGCAATTAAAACATCTAAGAATAATGAATTAGAAGGCATTGATTTATTTGCTAAGAATTGTAAAATAAAATATATTATAACCGTAAATGCTTTAGCTGAAGGGTGGGATTGTTCATTTGCTTATGTTTTGATTTCTGTGGCAAATATAGGTTCTAAAATTGCGGTTGAGCAGATAATCGGCAGAATAATGAGAATGCCTTTTGCAAAAAGAAAGGAAAATGAGGATTTAAACAGAAGTTATGTCTTTGCGTCTGCAAGAAACTTTAATGAAGCAGTAAATCAGATTATTTCTGGTTTAGAGAATAATGGTTATAGCAAGTTTGATGTTATTAATGCAACGGAAACAAAAAAGAAATATGAATTTGATGTTGAAAGAAGGATAAATGAAGATTTTGCTGTACCTATAATGGCTTATGAAGATGATGAACTATCTTTTGAAGGACTTATAGGGGAAGATTTTGAATTGTCTAAACAAGATTTTGATATCGACTTTAAAGCCCATTATGATAACGATGGTAAAGTAATTATAGATATAAAAGAAGGGGATAAGTGGTCAAGAAGTTCTACTCAAAGTGTTTTACATATAAATTATAAAGATAAAAATTGTACAAAGAAAGAACTTGTTTATTGGTTAGATAAAAGATTAAGGTTTACAATGTTAGACAAGGAAGATAAAGTAAAGTTTATTGATAAATCGATTGATAAAATTAAAGGACATTCTATTCAAGATTTGTCTATAAATAGATATGTTTTGCTAGAAAAATTAGAAGAAATTATTAATAATATTCTGGTAGTTTATTCTAAGAAAATTTTTGATAAAGCAGTTAAAGATGGGAAGATAAAAGTTAAAGAGTTCGATGTATTTCCCGAAACTATAACTTTATCTGAAGAATTACCCCAAGAATTTAATAAAAATTATTATAAGAAAATTGATAAGTTGAATAAAGAAGAGTTAAGATTTGTTGAAAGATTAGATTTGGAAATTTTACCAAGTATAAAGTTTTGGATTAGAAATCGTGAGAAGAAAGATCCGTTTTACATAAGAGGGTGGCGGAAGAATAGGTTTTATCCTGATTTTATTGCCTCAACTAAAAAAGGTAATATTCTGGCTTTAGAGTGGAAAGGAGAGCATTTGATGACTGGAGATGAAACTAAATATAAGGAAGAAGTAGCAAGAATTTGGGAAAAATTGGGAAAGGGCAAACTGCACTTTTTCTTAGTACATAATGGTAATATCGAAGAGGCTTTAATTAAGATTAAAGAATTGTGATATAAAATTCTTTTAAGTAGAATATTATTTTTACTACTTTACAAATAATACTCATTTTTTTGTAGATTTATCGACGTGAAAATTTTTTTATATAAACCTTTAAAAACTCTTTGATTGAATTCTTTTGAAAAGAGTGGTGAAGAGAAAAACCATCTCTTCGCTGCTTCTTAAAAAATTAAATGAAAGGAGGAAATATAAAAATGAATAATAAAGGTTATTTGCCACCATTAGCATTTGCTTTGTTAATATTGTTAATTATTTTTATAATAGCGACAGTTATGCCTGGTATAAAAGAAACAATATTGTCAATTTTGAACGCTATTTTCAAATAAAAGTTATTAAAATAATCTTTTATGAACCATTTTTGGTTATAAAATTATAGTTGGAACTTTTTTTATTTACCTTAAAGAAAGCGGATCCTTTGTTTCTTTAAACATTGGAGGGCGTTTATCTTT
>ERZ1292625.543-Hain-H41-01um-R1-543-length-55959-cov-5_pt1 | contig 25055 bp, 44 predicted proteins | sample MGYA00564400_ERZ1292625 | MGnify/ENA primary metagenome ERZ1292625 (study PRJEB36523, sample SAMEA6512639) | groundwater metagenome | collected 2019-01-08 | study: AquaDiva: Metagenomics assemblies of 32 groundwater samples | reverse complement strand
CTCAAGTGCCGAAAATCGCGCCGTAGCGGCGTAAACCGAGGCAGTACGGCACTCGCAAGGGCGCCGTACTGCTCTTCACTTCGAGTCAGGAGGCAGGAAGTACGCGCGGATCGCCGCCTTGCGTTCGGGCTCCGAACGCAGATAGGTGTAGCGGATCATCGCGTGCAGGCGCGCGAGATCACTGCGACGCTTCTCCTCGATCTTCGCCATCGGGAGAAGCTCTGAGATCGAGCCTCGCCACGCATCGGGCAGGATGCGCACAACACTGCCACGAAACGGCGGCTTGACGGCCTTCACGACGCCGACGGCACGCAGACGCTCGATGACCTTGTTGATCATGTAGGTCGAGTGGCCCGATGCGCGCGCGACACCTTCCTTGTTGACGATCGCTTCGACTGTCTCACCTGCTTGCGCCGCCAACGCAGCATCCGCAAGCGAGTACTTCCACAACGCTCGCGCAACTTCGCGCACTGTCGGAGTGACTGTCGCTCCGTGCTTGCCGCGCACCAAGGCATCGAAGCCGACCGCGTCGATGACGACAGGGATGCCGCCTTCGACACCGCGACGTTCAGCGACACCGTTCGAGTGCATCACACCAAGCACCGAACGTACCTGCTCTTCCTGCACGGACATTCGACGCCGAGCAGTGATCCTCGTAGCAATCTCCGCCATCGACATCTGGAGCTTCTTTGTCGGCGATCCAAGTTCGTCGTGCAACCACTCCCACACGACTTCATACAACGCGAGCGGAGGGTTGTTGTTCTCGACCTGAGTGATCTGGAACGAGGTGTTCCACTCGTCGTTGAGCAGCACGACCTTGGACATCTGTCCGTCACGACCGGCGCGACCAGACTGCTGCACGAATGCTTCGATCGAGGACGGGATGCCGTAGTTGATCACGGTGCGGATGTCCGGGATGTCGACGCCCATGCCGAACGCTGTCGTGGCGCAGATCACTCGCGCACCGCCTTCGCCGAACTCGTCTTGCGTCTGCGTTCGCTGATCAGGCGTCATGCCCGCGTGGTACGCGACGGCAACGCCGGGGCCTTTGTACTCGTTGACCTTCTCTGCGAGCTGCTCGACCTTGCGCCTCGTGTTCGCGTAGATGATGTGGTGTCCGACACTCACGTCGAGCGCGTCGACCCACTGTCCGAACTGTCGGTCCATACTGCCGGGCGGATCGGTGATGTACTGCAAGTTCGGCCGCACCGGGTCGCCGGTCACTGTGACTGCATCGTCACGCATGCCGAGAGATTGCCGAATGTCCGCCATGACGAGAGTCGTCGCTGTGGCGGTGAGCGCGAGGATCGGCGGACGTGTTCCATCTCGATTGGTCAGCGCCTGCACTAGGCGCGAGATACGCATGTAGTCCGGCCGGAACTCATGCCCCCATGAGCTGACGCAGTGTGCTTCGTCCGCGACGATGAACGACACGGTTGCCTGAGTGATCCGCTCCATGAAGGCGCGGTTACCGATGCGCTCCGGCGCGATGTACAAGAGACGCAGCGAGCCTGACACGAACTCGCTGAGTGTCTCTTCGCGTTCAGCATCGTCCATGTTCGAGTGCAAGCACCCGGCCGGGACACCGCGACGCTTGCAGCCGTCGACCTGGTCTTTCATCAACGCGATGAGCGGCGAGACCACGATCGCTCCACCGGGCACGATCAACGCCGGTACTTGAAAGCACACGCTCTTGCCTGCACCGGTCGGCAACACGGCGATGACGTCGTTGCCTTCGAGAGCCGGTTCGACGACCGCTTGCTGATACTTGTAGAAGTCCTCGTGTCCCCAATGTTCCTTGAGTGCGATTGCGGCCTTGCGCATGAGCTTGGAAGTCATCATTTCTGTGCGTACCGCTTGCGAATGTTGGCTGTGCCTGCGCGTCGCAAGTGCGCCTTCGTCTTGGTCAATCCCAACAAGTGCGCCTTGCTGAGCACGCTCTTCGTCGAGCGCTGGAGAAGTTGGGCGACTTCGGTGTTGGTGCGCGTCTTGTACACACGACGTAGGAGAGCGACCTCTTCGCGTGACCATCGAGGCATGCGCGTCTCGCCCTCACCCTGACAAGCAGCCCACCAGCTCTTGTCCTTCGCGAGCTTGTGCGCCTGAGCAACCTGCTCGACGACGGCCTGTGAACAGAGAAACACCTCTGCCAGGTCGTTATCCGACCGACATCCGTAGAGCTTCTTGAACAGCCGGAGGCGCTCGCCTTCGAAGTCAGACACGCGGGCTCGCGGCGCACGTGCCCAAGCCTTCCTGGCGCGCTCCTGCTGCTCGTAGGTCAGCCCGAGACGGATCTCGATGTGACTCGAATGCCCTCCTCCGAAGTACAGCCCGAGCTGCTGCACTGCGGTCTCGTGGTCCGGCTTCCGCTTGAACACTACCGTGCGAGCAAACCGCTCGACCTCGGCGACCGTCATGTCGAACTTGTCTGCCAACACATCGATCGGCCAGCTCGCGAAATAGCGCTCGAACTGCTCGATCATGTACGCACGCTTGGAGTCTTTTGATCTTGAACGGGGCACGGCCTGCGCCACCTCCTTTGCGGGACGGTAGCACAGGCCGTGCGAAGACCAGGTCGAAATGCGACTTGGTTACTGCCGGAAGTAGCCTTCTTCTTCCCACTCACTGGCGAGGGCAACGAACTGCTCCGGCGTCAGCTCCTGCCGCAGGCGTTCAGGCCCGAGGTACAGGATGATGGCTTCGTCGATCGTGGGACCCCAATCGAGCCAGTCTTCTTTCGCCATCCGCTCGAACAACCACGCACCCTCGTACGGAGCCAACGTGACCGGATAGTCACGCATGTACTCTGACATCAGGACGAGATCCTCTGTTGCCGGAAGATCCGCAGCAGGTAGGAACTCCATCCACGAACCGATCGGCCCGTTCGGCCCTTCGAGTCGCTCAAGAGCACGCGCTGTTTCAGCGGCGCGCACTTCTCCTGCGAGGAACGTGTTGGCCTTCACGAGGTCCTGAATCCGAGCGTTCGCCAGAGCGAGCGAAGTTTCCGGCGCCGTGTCGTTCGGATCGATCACGACGCTTCGAACGTCTACAGGCTCAGCAAGTCGATACTCGACGACTGCTGCGTTGATTCGATCGACTTGCGCGTGTCGCGACCATTGATCGGAGGCCAGTTCGTTCGCTGCACGAAGAACTGGTTGCGTGCGAATCGTCTCGTTCAGCCCTGCGCCTGCAACGCCTGCGAGCAGCATCGCTCCGAGCCAGGCGACGATGTGTTTGTGGTTCATGGAAACGTACGGGGGTAGTAAAAAGCCGACCGTCCGACATGGGCGATCGGCGTGCGTTGTGGTTGTCAGGCAGCCATCTGTTCGGCGTGCTCACTGACGCGAACAGTCGGCGGCGTTTGCGTTGCCGGTTCGTTCGACGTCGTCACGGGCGGCACTTCGTTGGTCGTCGGCGGGGGCGGGATCTTCTTCCTGTCGTCCCCGAGGCCGGTCGAACTGTTGGGACCAACCAAAACGATCGTGCCGTCTTGCTTCTCGATCACCACCTCGGGCGAGTGCGGCGCGTTGACGACCCGAATGTTGCAACCGCCAGCCATCACGATCGTGCCGCCTGTGCAGTAGATCGTGCCGGTACTCGAAGAGCCCAGCTCGACGGTGTCGCTGGCGTCGATGTTGATGACCTCGCCCTTCCATCCGGTCTTGGTGCGCACCGTCGTGTCGGATCCTTCGTCGCCGTCTTTCGGGTCGATGATTGCGTTGCCACCGGACTTCTCGTCGGTCTTGACAGTCGCACCGTCACCGTTGGTGTGTTGTTCACCTTTCTTCACCACCTGCGGCGGAGGCACGGCGGGCGGATCCGTGGGCAGCGATCCGATGGACTCGCCGGTCGGAGCCGTCTGCGGGTGCGCGCTCGCGGTCAGCGGCGCCGCGAGCAACAGGACAAGTGTCACGAGCAGGAGCAGGTAGTTCTTCATGGTCGAAACTTCCGTGGGTTGGCAGGAGCGATGTGCTCAAGCCTGTTCAACACTGCCCCATGTTGGCGATTCGCGCAAGTGGGCAGAATGCAAGCTGGTAGACCGTTTTCAGGCGGCGTTAGGTACTGCGGACGTAACACGGTTACGACCGGCCGACTTAGCGAGGTACAGCGCACGGTCCGCACTGTGAATCCCGGTGCACGAGCCTGCCCCGCGCGCCACGCCTGCGCTGAATGAGACTTCGAAGCCGAGTATCTGAGCAGTCGCGTGACGGACAGCGCGCAGCAAGCGCTCGATCACTTTGTGCGCGTTCGCGAGCGTCGTGTTCGGCAACGCAACGAGAAACTCCTCACCTCCGAAGCGGAACGCTCGATCACCGCCACGAATGAACCGACGCAGTGTGCGACCGACGACGCGTAGTACTTCATCACCGACGTCGTGGCCGTGCGTGTCGTTGATGTGCTTGAAGTGATCGAGGTCGAGCAACGCGACAACCACGTCCGGCGTCCTGGCCAGCATCTCTTCGGCAGCGCGGCGATTGTGCAGTCGTGTGAGCCCGTCCGTTCTCGCCTCGATGCGCGCCTCGATGAGGAGCTGCTCCAGTTCGACGACTCGACTCACGAGCGCCTTCGGATCAACAGGTAGCTTCATGTTGCGTCCTTGGTTTCGGCCGGTTGCACGGCTTTCTTGAGGAGCTGGAGGAGTGCGCTGCCTTCGGGTGTCCCGAGGAAGTCGAGTGTGACGCGCAACCGCAGGACGACGACACCGTCAGCGGTGGGAGGTTCGATGTAGCTCGCACCGTCCGCCCCTAGCTCGATCCGATAGCCGTGCCAGGTTGCCGATTCGATATCGGTCTTCGCGCCGAGCAACTTGTGCAAGGCACTCCGGTTCTTGCTTCGCGCGCGAGCTTCACGTTCCTCAGTTCGCTTCCGAAGCGCCTTGCGATCGATGTCGTCTTGAATGTCGCGCGTGAGTTTCCACGCGTACTCCACCGCCTTGTCGAAAGCGAACGTCCCATCCAAGCGTTTGCGGTACGTCTGACGTGACTTGCGACCCAGCAAATAGCCTGTACCGATCGTGATGTCTTCGACCTTGCCGAGACGCCGTCCGATGAAGCAGGAGATACTTGTATGCTGAGTGTTGGGCAGCGCCTTGTTGATCAAGGTGATCCGAACGCCCCACTCTCCCGGCGCTCGAACTGTGGTGGTCGAGTAGCTTCGATACGTCTTGAGCACGTCAATCGACTCGACAATGTTCCACGGTGTCGGTCGCATGATCGCGACGAACTGATCGAGGAAGGCTTGTAACTCCGGCCCGTCACTCGTCCACGTCAACGCGGTGAGCGGCTGCGGCTTGGTGACCTCGGTGATCACGAGCGCTTCTCCTCTTCATCGACGCGGCGGGCGACTTCGAGCAGCATGCCTTGCACGTCGAACCGTGCACCGAGCGTGGCGACTTGGTCGTCGACACCCTTCTCGTAGGTCGTCGACTGGCCTTCGCGTTCCGAACGCATGAGGTTCTCCAGCAGCGTGTCACGATCGCGCGTGACGAGCTGCCCGTTCACAATCGTGAAGCGCAGCGAGCCCTTGGCGAACTTCACGATGAGCGTGCAGGTGGCACGGCGCGTCGCGAATACCTGGAGGAGGTCGGAGAGCGGGAGCACGTCACACGTCGCGAAGAGGGTCTGCTTCATAACACACACGTATCGGCTGCCGGTCTCCGGTGACTTGAGGCGATCCCAAGAATCACTTTCGCGCCTTGTTGAGCACCGCGAACGCGACGTGATGCGCCTGGACGAGGTTCATCCCTTCGAACTTGGCGCGCGTCTCAGGCTTGAGCGCGCCCCAGACCGCAGCGATCCCGGACGCGCTGAACAGGTCGAGGATGATGCCGCCGTCGCCGGGCTCGTCCGTAGTTTCCTCGGGCTCGGTGCGGTCGTCGGCCTCGGTCCAATCGCGCGTCGTGCCGTCCGGCAGGACAACGCGAAAACCGTTCTTGGTGAGAACTTCGTGGACAGCGGCGCCCCAGATCGCGGCGCCGTACGGGTGGGTCGTGTCAACCATAGTGCTCCCTTGTCGTACAACGCGCGCGTGCGACTTGAGTCGATTCTGAAAGGTCGCTCAGTAACAACCGAAGCCGACCACGTACACGACTTCGCCTTGCGGGATGTCCTCGCAGTCGCTCTCACGATCCATGTCGGCCTCAGTGATTGAGTGCGCGACTGGACCGAGATTGATCGTGCGCGGGGCGCCGCCACCGTTGAACCCGTCAAGGATCATCACGTGCGCGTTGGGCGGGAGCTTGGAAAGACGTTCGATCAGTTCGTGGACAAGCATGATGCTCTCATCGACCGTCTTTCTGCTTCGCCTTGAGCCAACCTCCGAAGAAGTCGAGCCCGTTCTTCTCCTCGAATCCGTGCGGAAGCATGGGGTAGTAGACCCTCGGGTTCACACCGCGCTTCCAGCACAGTTGCACGAACGTCACAAGCTCGATGCGAGGCAGGTACTCGATGATGCGCGCATCGACCTCGGAGGCCACCTTCGCTTGCGCGTGAACACTGCCGTTGCTGTGTGTCGCGCGAACCTCGATGCCGAACGGTCCGACGTGCGCGACATCCAGCAACGCACGTTGCTCGGCATACCTGTCTGCTGACGAACCTTGCGAGCTGTACGCGCCAGCGTAGAAGCTGCGCACTGTGTGCCACTGGTCGCCCGCGCGCGGCACGAGGTTGACGGCCAGCATCTGCAACTGCTTGCGAAGAAGGTCACAATCGAGTCGCCACGCGGCGATCAGTTGCGCTGCCTTCTCCTGCAAGTCCTTGACCCCTGCGTTGAACACCTCGGCGCCGACAGCAGACGAAACCTCCAACAGATCGATAGCCTGGACACCGTGCTCGTCCGGCAGGCCCCGTCGCGGCAGCGGTTTCTTTCGCTTGCTCTTCGGCGCGTGCTCACGCCAGAGCTGCTCGATGCGTTCGTGCCACTCGATCACGAGATGGTGCGTGCTTCGAGACTCAGTGAGGTGCGAGTACGCTTCTTCGGCGTTCGCGAGCTGGCGAAGGGTTTGCTCGAACTCGGTTCGTAGTGCGTCGCTCATAGTGTGTTGACCAGAGACACGGTGTCCGTGGTTGGAAATGGGGACCGGAGGTCGTTCCCAGCGCCTCTAGCCTCTGGCCTCCGGTCCCCTGCTCGATCAGAGACCCTTCACGCGGGTCACGACCGTGCGCTTGAAGCCACGAAACTCCTCGTGCTTCTTGATCGTCACCTTCGCTTCGCGCGCTTCACCGACGACCCAACCAAGGTCGACGCACGTCGCCGGGGACGAGCCCCACCACGTGAACACGAAGCCTTGGGCATCGACGAACTCGTGCAGGAAGGTCGTGTACGCGCTGTCGAACCGGCGCGGCTCAGCGGTGAGCGTCAGTGTCATGGTCACGCGCTTGCCGACTTCACCGACGTAACCGGACTGGCGCGCGGCGAGCTTCGCGCGCTCGACCACTTCGCGCTCCTCAGCGCGCCAGAAGGAAGCGGGCAGCGAGGCAAGAAGGTTGACCTTGTCGAGGCGCACGTACTCGCAGCTCGCAAGTGCCTTGAGGTTCGCCATGTAGTCTGACGTGAGGGCCGAATGACGAGCCCATTCGAGCATCACGTCGACTTCACGTTCCAACTCTTCGGTGAGGTTCGGCTTGATGTCCTCCGAGAGGCGCGCGTACGCGTTCGACAACGGGTTATCCAGCACGCGCACTTGATCCGCCGTGGACGACGCGTTGTTCATCTGCGCCTTGGTCACACTGAGCCACCCGTACGTGCGCACGAGCGCGGCGGCGAGCTTCACGACCTTGCGGACCTCGATCACGTCCGGCGCGGAGCCGTGGCGCTCGATCTCTTCACCTGAGAGCACGTCGAACAGCGTGCGCCACACGTTCAGCGCCGCGACCGGATCAGTCTTCGTCGAGCCGAGGAAGTCGCCCATGCACTGGCGCCCGACTTGCTTCACCGTACCGGCTTCGTCCACGAGCACGAACGTGTCCGAGCGGCGGCGGATCGCGTTGCAGTGATCGCACACCGCGCCACGCTCGCGCTGGCCAGCAGGCAGTTCGTGGCCGGGCACGTTCCACACGATCGGCAGAGCCTCGCGGTGATCGACGACACCCAGCAGCTTCCACCCACCCGCCAAGCGCGGTTGCTCACCGAAGATCGAGACCTCGACCTCGGTGCGCGGACGGTTGTCGCCGTAGCGCAGAGCGTTGCACACGATGCGCTGCTCGCCCACCTTGAACGTCACCGGTTCGAGCCCGAGCTTGCGGGCCTTCCGGTTGATGGTCTCAATGCGCTGCGTCACGAGGACGAGGGCCGACGCCTGGACGAAGCCAGTCACCGCAGGTTGCATGATCACTTGCATGCTCCCTCGTTCGGCGAGCCCGTGCGGCGATCTTGAGTCGATCCGGCAGGAATCGACGTAAGTCCTTTCAGATCGGAGCCATCAGCGCAGACCGTTGATCCTGCGTCAACGGGCCGGTGCCGACCCTTCCTGCGGCCTTGATCGAAAGCGTCGAGCACCCGGCGCCGTTCCACCAGCGGACAACCGACAAGTCCAAGCTCTCGACACGAGCGAGCAGCGTGTTCACTTGAGCCTTCGTGAACTCGTGTCCGACTGCGCGTTCAACAACAATGATGTCTCCGCGTTCAGCTAGAGGATACCAATACGCGCAGGACAACCACGGACCTTCGGTTTGTACGGCCAAACCAACCGAAGCGTGGAAGCCGGGATGTAGCGCTTGTGCTTTATCTCTCGCGAGAACATTCACGTGGTCAGGCGACTCCGCTTCGATTTCCAGCTCGATGCGTTTCGACACAGTGACGCCGATTCTGTACTTGTTCATGTGCGCGCTCGTACTCCGTACAGCGGTCAGTTGTTCTCGACGCTCTGGATGACGACGGACACAGCATCGATACCTTTCGGCGGCGCGATGCCTGTACGCGCGAAGATGATCGCTGCTTGCATCCTGGACAGCGTGTTCATGGTGTTCGTGTCGCGCGCCAAGTCATCTGCTTCGGCTTCCGTAGGCAGACGAGGTCGTCCTGCGTCGTACAAGAAGATCGTGCCGCAATGACCGCAGACTGAGCAGTCACCGTCCTCGGGCGCGGCGTCATCTCCTGTGACACACGTCTCTCCCTTGAAGCTCATCTCGCACATCGGACACTTCATCGTGTTGCCTTCCGCTTCTTGTCTGCCTTCGGTTGTTTCGTCGGCGTGATCGGACCGTACTGCTCGCTCGTCTCGCGCACGTATCGCGGTGGCGCGTAAGGGACGGCGTAACTGTCGACGATCGGCACACCCTGCCTGCGCAAACATGCCACACAATCGACGTGCGTGTAGTTCGTCCAGGACACAAACCACTCGCCGCACATGAGGCAGCAGCGATTCGGCATCTTGCCGTCCGCGTCTGCTTGCTTCGTGGCCGGTGCGGGCTTGCTCGGCTTACTGCGCGCCATGCTGTCTGAACTTCCTGTACTTCGTGAGGGGTACTCGCTTGCCACAACTCGGACACTCAGCGTACCGGCCGTTGGGCGTCAGGTAGCGGCGCTCGACCTCTTGTGCGGACATCGGGCACTGCGCAGCGCGCAGCGCGTCCTCGTGCGCCTTGCGCAAGGCAGCGCCTGCAATGTACGCCGGATGTGTCACCACGTCCGGGAAGCACACAGCGCACGCGGCGTCACCATGCTCCGTGACCATCACTGTCTCGTCACAGTCAGACAGCTCGGGCATCCAGCCGAAGTACGTCTTCGGCCTGCACGTCGAACAGTCTCGCTCGCGATGGACGTGACCGTCACGCCCGAGCGTACGGAAGTAGCGCTTCCAACCACCGCGCCGGTCGAACTCTCGGTTGAACACACTCATGTGTCCGAGCAGCTCGACGCGGATGTTGAACGACGCAAGTCGTTCCTTCTCAGCGTGCTCTCTAGCGGCGTCAGACTTGGCTCTAGCGACCGCAGCTTCTAGCCATTGGTAGTCCACGAGATGTTTCGCCATCATCTCGTGCAACTGCGCGAGCTGCATGTCGATCTCGCGCGGGGTCTGCTTGCGGAGCGCTTTCTTGAGCGGCGTGAACGTACTCATGTCGAGGTGTCGACCGAGAGCGCTCAGGAACTTGAACCCTTCTCCGCTTTTTGTTCCGCGACGATCTTGGCTGCGGTGCCGTCGAACATCGGCCTGTACCAAGCCAAGGGGCAGTTCGCGTCGATCCACACGAGAGCTGCTCGGTTGAGCATGAGAACGATGGCAGCCCGCATGCTGACCGGGTAGTCGTCGACACAATCACGCCATCGATCCATTGCCTTGTTCGCTGGATCGGCGATGCACGCGTCGACAACCTTTACAGCGTCGAGAGGCATGAAGCCGTTATCGACAAGGTACTTGTCAGCCCATTCACGAAAGGTCACGTATCGCTTCATTGGTCAGTGTTGAGGTTCGTCTTGAGGTAACCCAATCCACAACTCGTCCGTGCGTTGCTTTCGGCGACTCAAGAGCCGGAACTTGAGCGATTCCGTGAAGCAATCGGAGGCATTCGCAGGAGCCGCTCCATCTCGCGGAAGTGCAGCGCCTCCATCCGTTCTCGGTGCCCTCGCGTCATTGGGAGAGGAACAGGGATGTTGCTCGGATGCGGCACCCCTGGACAGGAGTCTTCTGCGCCCAATACGCCACGCTGCCACTTCTCCGGGTGCGGCTCGATGACCGGCACGCCGTCGAGGCGAAACCACTCGCGTAGCTCGTGCTCGACACGGTGGTGCGCGATCTCGTAGAGCCACCCGAGCACCGCCATCTCCGACATCAACTCGACGTCTCGAAGAGGGAGTGTCTTGGTCAACGACACCATGATCGAGGCGCTCGAAGTCACGTAGTCGTACTGCTCCGCAGGCGGAGCCATCGACCCCATGCGTACGACAACGGTGTTCGACTCCTCGACGATGTACCACTCGCACCGCCAGCCGAGGGGCCACGTCAGCCGCTTCCACAGCGCAGCGAACGCAGGCAGTCGAGACTCCGAAGATTCTTGAGTCAGTTGCATGGACGCAGCCTCCGCGCTTCGAACAGCAACGCACCACGCATCGTGGGACTGAACTCGTAGACGTGCAGCGACTCGTGGAGATGCGTCGAGCGCTCGGTCGCGTTCTTGTACGCCTGCGCGAGCATCTCGGCCGGTGACAAGCTCTTCTCCGGCAACACGTACGCCAGCTCAGTCGAGCTGCGCGAGGGTTCGTACCACTGCACTGCCCAACCAGCGTTGCGATGCAAGATCGCGTACACCGAGTTTCCAAGCTCTGCTGCTTCGGCCTGGATGAAGGCGAGTAGCTCGTCCGTGTTCAGCGTGTCGTACATGTCAGCGCTCCTGTGCAGCTATCCATGCCTTGATCGAGGTGAAGACCGGCGCGTCCATGTCGAGCTTGGACGGATCGAACATGCCGAGCCGCTCTGCGATGCGCACCATCTGATTGTTCCAGAGCGAGCCATCGTGCGCGAGTAGGATCAGCGATCCGGCGCACATGCTTGAGCTGCTCGTCGAACGGCCTTCGCCTTCATCGTCCGAGTAGTCCACCGTCTTGTGACAGTGAAACGGTGCACCGCCGCCCATCGTGCCGGGCCTGATGGCCTTCACGATCTCGCGCGCACGAGCGCGACGCAAGTACGGTTCCACGTCAGTACGGAAGGGGCACGAGCCACACGGCGTGTAGTGCTGAGCCTTCTTCGTTCTCATCGAATCCTTCTCTGCTCGCGAACCCGAGCACAGGTACGGCAAACACGTACAGCGTTGTTGTCAGGTCGCACGTAAGTATTAGCAGGCGTGAACGCATGACCCTTCTGGCAGTGAGTACGGAAGCGAGGATTGCGTACTCGTACGTGATTACATCGACGACAAGACGGAACGAGGTTCTTTGGATCGTTGTTCCACGTGTCACCGTCAAGGTGATCAGCAACAAGTAACCGACCAGGACCTTGCCACGTTAGCAGGCGCTTACACCAATGGCACGGGTGTGTACCTGGGCCGATCGTGTCGTACAGCCGCGCACGATGCACTCGTACACGCCCGTCGGCATGCGCCATCGGATGCGTTGGACGCGACTCGGTCAGGTAAGGCGTCACCGTTGCTTTCTGTCCGCGCTTTCCCATCACGAGCAGGGCGTGTACCGTTGCGCACGACGCTTGCTCACCGGAGCAAGTCTCCATGCGTGATGTAGTCTGTTACGCGTGCGAGGAAGATCGAGCGTTGTTCGCGCGTGCGGAGCTTCCTGAACGCCTTGCGCAGCGGCTCCAACAGTTCGAGAGTCACGTCGCGCTTGCCTTCCTTCTTCGCCGCCTTCGCGGCTCGATCTGCTGCCGCGTACGTCTCGCTGAGCATGGCCCACTCCGCGCACACGGCTTCGGGGTAACTGCCGACAACCTTGGCGGTCGCAGGGTACGCGCTGCCTTCGTTCGCTGCGTCGTACTCGACAACGATCACCTGACCGGGACGAGTCCAATGACCGAGCGGTTTGAGGTACAAGCTGACGCTGCGTAGCTCTGCGTCCGGCGCAGGGGAGGACTTCCAGTGCTTGGCATCAACGACGACGTAAGCGTGGCACAGCTTGTCGGCTGCGGTCGGACGCACACCGACATAGGCGAGCGTGCGGGTCGGATTAGGGGGCTTCTCGGTCTTCATGGCACGGCTCATCGAGCGAACTCCAGGGTCGACTTGAGGCTTTCTGCCGGAACTCACCGAGGCGGCGCGTCGAACTCAGGATGCTGGATGTCCGAGTCTTCCGTGAAGACGGTCGGCAGTGCTGCAAGGCCGGTGAGCTGCGGCGCGTTGAACGCGAAGCGCAAGACCCAATGTGACATCCCTGCGCGGGTGAGTCCCTTCGGTCGAGCGAATCGATAGAGCTTGAAGGCGTCCTTGCCGTGTTTGTCGGCGAGCGCTGAGCCGAGACTGACCTCGCGCGCGATGAGCAACAACGCGCCGTAGCACTCCTGCGTCTCCGCTTCCGGCTTCGCCTGCACGCCACTGTCTGAGGGCGGGTTACGCGGATCCGTCGGGTGACAGGTCATGCCGGGCGCCTTGGACGTGCGGAGCCCGTTCCACAGACGTTGTAGGTTGGCACGACTGTACCACCCGCCACTCGTGCGCTTGCCTTGGTTGCTGCGCCGCCACGGGCATGCGTTACATGCCTTCGTGTGCTTGGCTTCGATGATGGGGCGTTCGGACATGGATGTGGGCTCCTGCCGCAGTGTCCCACACTCTCACTTGCCTTGCTGCGCGAGTTGCAACCACCATTCGAAGTCGCATTCACGAAAGCGTTTGTGACTGAGCACCCTGCGCGTCGTGAAGCCGTCCGGCAAGACAGCAAGCTCTCTGGCGTGCGCGGTGTCTCGCGCGCACACGCGCTGCCAATCAACGTCCGTCGAATCTGTGCGCGAGCGGACCTCGACGTAGTAGACCTGCATCCTCAGTCGTCGAGTTGCGCGCGTTCGGCTTTGGCGTGCAACGCCCGCACTGTCCGTTGAACCACCGCGCGCACGAAGAGCAACCCTTCGCGCTCGCCCGCAGTCATGTTCTCCAGCATCGTGACGATCGCGGCCGGGTCAGCTTCGACCATCCGCTTCGAGGCTGCGTCCCAGCTCATCCAGTCGCCACAGGTGTCGCACAGCACGAGAGCATGCTCCTCCGGCTGAGGAACCGCCTTGATGCCTCCATCTGCACGCGCTACAGCGTAGCCTCGTTTCGCGATGTTGCAGTGCGGGCACGCGTACTGGAAGGCGTCTGCTTCTTGGCTCATCTGTTCTTCTTCCTCGATGCACGAGCGTTCTTGTTCTTCTCGCGTCGTTCGTTCTTGGGTGTCTTCGAGACGTTCTTGAAGCCTCGACCACGATGAATCTTCGCTCCCCACGGATGATGCGTCTTCGCAACGTTGGGGATGAACGGAACAGACACGTGAGCAGCCAGCAGAAACGCGAGCGCTGAGGGGTGCTGCTTGCTCACTTCGTGCGCTCCATCGCAGCGTGCAACGCACTAGCGGCGTTACGTAGCACGACATCCAACTCAGACAACGCACCTCGCAGTGCAAGCGCGCGTGTCTTGTCTGCGGTGCCTTTGAGGTCTGCCGCGATTCGTTCGACTGTACCTCGCAAGTCGTCCACCTTCGCTTGCAAGACGACGCGCTCGGCACGAGCGGTGTTGAGATCCTCAACCAGGTCGTCCACTCCAGATCCAAGGTCATTGACGTTCGTACCGTCGCAGACGCTGCATTGGCATTCGTAGTCGTCAGGTTCTCCTGGCGTGCTGTGAGTGACAAGTCCGAAGTCCTTGCCAGAATGCCCGCAGTCAAGACATACGTATGCCGGAGCGGCAAGCTCGTGCTCAACCTCTGCGAGTCGAGCGTGAAGCTGATGCGCAGCGTCCAACTCACCCTGGATGCGCTCGGGTGCGTTGCCTCCGAACTGCTTGCGGATCTGCTCCTGCTTACCTGCGATTGCGTAGCCGAGCCACAGACGGTCGTGGAGACCTTGCTTCTCCAAGCGGGCGCACTCGGCTTCGAGACTGGTCGTGTGGTCGTTCCATGTGACGTACTGTCCGAACGGTTGCGGCTCCGTCACCGCTACCCACTCAGGACCGCCGTCGCCTGCGTTGTTGCGAATCGCCTTGATCCCGTATCGCTTCACCTTGTCCGGTTTGCTCACGGCGCAGCTCCGACACTGTTAGGGTCCGTCTCGTCCGCGATCAGTTCACGCACCACGAGGCCGTAGCCGTCCCAATGATGCGCGCATGCGCGGCACACTCGCAGGTTGCGACCAGGGTTCTCACCGCGCGTTGTACGTACGGGAGTCGCGCCGCTTGTTCCACACCACAGGCACGCCATGCGCCGGTTGGCGCTCGATACGGTCTCACTCACGACAGCTCCTCCACCCACAATGACGGGTCGTGTTTCGGCGGCGCAGAGTCAAACAGACCAAGGACGGTTTTCAGGTAACGGTCTTCAGCGTCAGCTCGCGCGCGCAGCCTGGTCAGTTCGTCCAGTGCAGTAAGCACATTACGGTGTATTTCGTCGTAACCGAGCGCTTCACCTGTATTCAGCCACTCAGCATAGACGGCTTGTGCCTTGTCACGTAGTTCTGCGATGTCCACACGTGTCAGAGCGTCCTTCGATTCGCTCGGCGTACTGGACGGCGGACGTGCGGCGCGCTTCATCCACGGCAGCGCCCGATGCACTTCATTCGGGCTCGGGAAGTTCGTCCCTACGAACCGCCAAGCTCGATCGTCGATGTAGACGAGCGCAGTGGGCTTGCTGACGATCTTGAGTCCTCCGAGCGGGTGTTGGTCTTCCCACTCCGCTCGACCCATGTTCCCCAACTTCGTGTGCTCGTACAGCCAACGCCGGATCGCTCTGCGACCGCGCCACGTACGTCCGCGCGCAGTGAAGATCACGATGTCGAAACGAAGGGACATGACAGTGAGCCAATGGAGCGCACCCGGTACAGGCGGGTCCGGGATGATGTGCGGCGCACTCCACGGTGTCGTGTAACTGTGCAGCACGCCGTCGAAATCGACAGCGATCGTGTAACGCTCACCTTTCTTCTTGCCCATGTAATCCACTTTCATGTGCCCTCTTCATGTACTTGCTCAAGTCGACATATCGCGGGTCGGCCGCACGCCAGTTGTTCTCGCGAATGCTACGTGATCTGAAAAACCCGACCTCACGCACGTTCACCCAGCGTGAACCGTCGGTGACGCTGACACCGACACCGTAAACATGAACCTCCATACGTCGACCGGAGAAGTCGAGGAAGTAACGCGAGCCCGGAGCTGGTAGAGCCTGAGTGCTCACGCTTCACCTCGTACGCGACGCACCAGCAACCACACCACGAATACAACGATGAACACTGCGGTGATCTTCGAGCCGCAACCCGAGAACAACGCAGTCATCGACGCTTTGGGATGCTTCATCCCGAAAACCAAATCCCTTGCTCGACGTCCTGCCATGTGTGTCCTCTCGTGTCCTTGTCAGTCGTGATCGAAGCCGTTGTCATCGAAGACGCCTTCCCACGCTTCGAGATCGCTGTAGTACCCGTCAGCAGCGGCAGAATCCGGGTCAGGCCCTGCGGAACCCGTACGCACGAAGCCGTCGTCCTGTCGAGGCTTCACGCGGCGCTGCCGCTTCGCGCGCTTGGCGTCGAGCGCGGTCTTGATGCCACGCAGACGGCGCGACGTGATGCTCTTGGCCAGCGCGATCACCTCGGCAGGACGAAGACGTAACCCGCGCCCGACAGCGCAAGACAAGATGCGCTGCTCCGCCTTGCGTAGATGCTTGTCGTTCATGGCAGCACTCGCTCGAACACCTTGTCGAACGTGTCGGCCGCGCACACGCACAGCACTCCATCCCAATCACGAACGAGCCAGTCCTTCGGCGCGCACTTTCTCGGGAACCCGTCCTTGGCCGTGTACGTAAAGGGCTGATTGAGCGCCGGTACTGCGAAGTTGAGCGACGGATCGCCAGGCTTCTGAAAGCGGAGCACTTCGTCGATGTTGGTGCCGCTGAACTGGAGCGCGAGAACTTCCTGTCCGCGGTCTTTCGTCTTGTACTTCATCGGTTCACTTCCTTGGTCTCAAGGTCGATGTGTTTCGACCATCCGTAGTGTCCGCAACTCGTGCAGATGTACTCGCGCTCGTGTGTCGACCCTCGGGCGCTCTTCGATCGGAACGCCGGACGTTTCTCGCCGGTCAGTGTGACGTGCTCGATGAAGCCTCCGAACGACTGCGGTGCGCGACGACACTTCGAACAGCGGAAGCGTTGAGGGGCGCCTACGCCTGAGTTGCTGCTCATACGTTTCGCTGCTCGATGACAGCGAGGCACTGCTTGCATGCGCGCTTGGACGTCGGATCGAATCGATCGTTACCGCGTGTCGTGTTCGCTGATTTGCACAGCGGTTGGAACGACGCCGGATGGCGTGCGTGCACGGTCGACCCGCGCTTCGGCACCGACGTGAACAGCCTGTCGAACTCGATCGTCTCTTCGATCAGTTCCTTGTCGTCGGTCTGGCTTCTGAGCCCTCGATCCGTGACAGCACGTTCACGTAGCTGCCGCGCCAGCCCAACAAGCATCGTCAAGTCCGAATACGCCTGCTTGATGACCTCCCGTTCACGTGGCGACGGTGTCAACACAGGATAGCCGAGCACTTGCACCAACGCCTTGAGGTCTTGAAGTGAGTCTTCCACTCGATCAAGACGCAACGCGACAGGTTCGATCTGCTGACGAGTCACCTTGACACGTTCACCGTTCCACTCGATCGTGAACACGTCCTTACGAACAGCAACGACACGAACCCAAGATCCAGCATAGATGTACGCGAAGGTCGACTTCGGCACCGGGATCTTGACCTGCATGCGCACGATCTTGCCGACCCATTCAGCAGCAGTGCTGAACGGCGCCCAGCGCTCTTGTCGTTTCGTAGTGCTGCTCATGGTGTTTCAGTACTTGACGTTGCGCTTCGCGAGATGCTCAAGATCGACATGCCTCGACCAGCCGACATGATCGCAACGCTGACACTTGTACTCACGTCTGAACGCGGAGTTTCTCGATCCAGTGTTACGACGACATGCACGCTCGCGGCCGGTGAGTGTGACCTCGCTGGCGCGTCCGTAGTGCAGCGAGTCTGCGCGTCCGTGCCATTCGCGTCGCCAGTACTTGTTACGGCAGTTCGAGCATCGAAAGAACAGCGGACGTCCAGTGCCGTTGTTGGCGCCTGCCATGTCAGTTCTCTGCTGCGCGGTCGCGCTTCTTGATCTCGCGCTCTGCCTGTGCGACTTCGTCGCTCACCGCAAGCTCGTGAGCTGCTTCACGCACGATACGCGCACGCTCTCCAGTCATGCGTTTCGGGACGATGGCTGGCACGACTTGATGAAGTAGGCGGTCAAGAAGGAACTCCAGACGCTGGATGCGCTCGTGCGCTTTTTCCAAGTCTGTCTTCATCACGTCTCCTCGATCGGCACGTCGACCCACCAGGACCGAAGCTCGTCTGTGATCGCAGTGAAGAGTCCGCTCGACTCCTCGGTTCCGCCGCACAGCTTCACGAGTTTCGAGAGTCTGTCGAGCGTCGCACGTAGGACAGGGCGTGTCGTCTGGACGGCAGGTTGGTTCAGCCGAAGGTCGCATCCGATCTTCGCACTGACTGTGTTCCATTTGCGCACGACAGCGCCCGCCAAGTTGATCCCGGCGCGGTGAGCGAACAGATCCAAGTAAGTGAGCACGTCACACACTTCGTCTTCGAGTGCCGCCACACGCCACTCGTCAAGTTCGAAGTCTCCGCGCTCGATCTTCTTGACTATGTTCGCCAGCTCGCCGACTTCACCGCAGAGCGCATTCGACCACTGCGACAGCGCCCAATCGAAGCCGACGGGCATGCCGAGTACTGGTTGGTGACAGGTACGTCCGCGCGCGTCCTTGAACAACGGCAAGCGTTCGAGGTTCTTCGCTCGCAACTCGGACAACAGCAAGTCGCTCGGCTTCGCTCCACCGACGCAGATGACCGCCATCTCGCCGCGCGGGATGCCGCCGACCAGGGCGCGATCGACAGCAGTAGGCTGCTTCGACACTTGAGCACGCCACTTCTCCGCATCGTCCAAGTGGCGTTGAGCCACGTCTTGGTAGTGCTTGGCCTCTGCCTCTGCTTCGAGTGCACGCTGCCCCGCTAGTTCGCATTTGTCTTGAAGTAGCTGCAACCGAGGAGGCAACGGATCGAATGCGTGATACCTCGCGATGAGACGTTGGACTGCGTTGTGCCGTCCTTCGCCGGGAAACAAGTGCTCTGCGGGCCACGCCGTGCGCTGGAGCGCGTCACATTGAGCTTCCGTCAGGTCCAAGCTCTTCTCGGCCGCTATCGTGCGCAGACACGCTTCGAGACTCGTCGGATCTTTCGCTTCGAGATCGTCGCGCTGCTTCATCACACGCTGACATTCAGCGGTGAGCTTCGCGACCTCGTCCTCCAGCCTGCGCACCTGCTCGCGCAACGTGACCGCTGCTTGACGTTCGCAGTCCAGCTCAGACATCGCTGTCGCGACGACGTGGTACAGCTTCTGCCCTTCCTGTCTCGCACGGCGCATTCCTGTCGCGTCCCACGTGCGTGTGAGCATGTCCTCTGCTTCACGCGCGCTCGCTTCCCATGCGTCGCGCTCCTCGACAACACGAGTCGCAGCGTGCGTCACGTGTTCGTCCTCGCGCGCACCGAGGATCCTGTTGGCTGCACTGACACTCTTGATCGCGCTTCGAGCGTGTTCCTGCTGCTCGACAACATCCTTGAGCATCGCGTTCTTGGCCTGCTGCACCAAGCTCCATGCGTTCTCGACATCGATGCTGCGGAGCAGAGCCGGTAGCCAGTTCGCGATGTGCGCTCGGGCGTTCTCGAAGTCGAAGCCCGAACCTGTCGGAACGTATGGCGCCAAGAGTTTGCGCACCAGCTCAACGGTGAGCCACTCGTTGTCTCGTTTCGAGTCGAACGCCGGTCTTTGAGGTCCGGTACGTGCGAACTCCCACACGTACTTCATTCCTCCAGTCCCGTCTCGCTGACACCGCTCGGTCAGAACCAAGTCAGCGAACCCACCGCGCAGCATCGCGTAAGCGAGATACTCCTGCAACTCGACTCTACGAGTCACCAGTTCATGCACCTTGATGGGCAGATCGCTGAACAGGCCACCGGCTTCCTCAGACGACAAATGAAGGTGATCAGTATTCATGTCTTCGTGCGCGCTCACCAGTTGTAGTTGCCGTCCCAACAGTCGCGCGCTTCGTCACGCGCTTCATCGAGCTTCGTTTCGTCGACCTCTTCGCCTTCGGCAGGCTCATCGACGTCGAACTGATCGAGCGCCTCGGCGAGCGCCTCTGCGTTCGACATGTGCTCCTCGATCTCCTCGATCGCAGGGCTTCCGTTCTGGAACGCCTGTTCAAGGTTCGACTTCTTCTCTTCCCAATCCGAGAGAGCGTCGCGCACGCCTTCGGCGGCGTCGCTCACAGCCGTCTTCACGTCCTCGATCGAGGTAGCAGCAGCGAGCGCATCTTCGAATGCCTCGTTGGCGCTGAGCAGAATCGCGACCGATGAGTTGGACTCGCGCTCGCTCGCCTTGGGGCGCGGACACGCGCCACAGCGCTTGTGCTTGTAACGAGAACGGAACCCGACGGTCCACCACACGTACGGTGAGCCCTTCGGGATCTTCTTCTCGCACTTGGAGCACTTGCCTTGGTCCTTGCGCGCGCTCTTGACAACGTTCAGTTTCGCGGTGCTCACGTCTTCTTCTCCGGTTGGATAAGGCTTGTACGGATCTGTTCGTACGTCTCACGGTCGAACGCCTTGTGCATCGATCCGCACACATCGAATGACTCCGCGATGGACTTCAAACGCGCCTGCTCTGCCTGCGTCAGCGCCTGGCGAGCGAGGTGCGTCACCTGATACTTCATCTGCGCGCCTCGTCCGCTGCGACTCAGCCGGATGTCGTAGCCTGCTCTCGGACGCACCGCTTGCTTCCAGCCTGCATCGCGCAGAAGTGAACGCGGCATCTTGAGCAAGTAGGGTATGGGCGCTTCCGTTTCGTCCGCGCGTAACACACACGGCAAGTAGGTGGCGTACGTCACGGTGATGCCCTCTCCGAAGATCGAGTACGGATACCACGATTCGTTCCCGCTCCTCGCGGCAGACTCGTGCGCGGCCTCGATGACCGGATCACTTCGTCCGAACGAGACAGGCGAAAGGGTCGAACGTTTCAGTTCGGCGCTCCACAGCCAAACCACTTCGTACGGCTCGAACAAGTCGTCCGTAGACGGCAGCAGTCGAACGGTGTGCGAATGGACCGTGTCATTGAAGTGCAAGAAGGGGGAGGCTCGCTCGGACATGGCTCAGTCACTTCGGCAGGGTCGATGCGCTGACGCGAGGTCAACTGCTCGCGGAGGTGAAGCGCCCCAACCGATCCGGTGACTTCGACCAGAGACACCGTGTCCCTGGTCATCCTCATTCCCTTCCGGGATCGGTCGGAGCATCCGAAGGGTAGCCCATCAACCGTTCGAGCTGCTCGTTCGACAATACGAATCCGAAGGGCGTCGCGCGACCGTAGACGCAAACCCCGTTCTCGTTGATGAGTACGGTCGGCGTGTTCCGCTCGACAAAGCGCGCGAGGATGTTGCGGTTCGCGGTCGAGCCGAACGCTCCCGATTCGACTTCACGGCCGACCACCACGAGCGGACTGTCGAGCGCAACACCGCGTCCGGCCGCGATCTGAGCGAACAAGCGGTTCGGCTCGACAGCGTAGATGACCTTCACCTTCTCCGGTCTCTCGTCCTCTTCGAGCAAGCCCGCCCGCCAGAGGCAGATGTACTCCGAGCAGGTCTTCGGACGCGCCTCGTAGATCGCGCACCCGGCTGCGCACTGATTCTGACACTTCGTCAAGCCGGGCTTCTCGATCTCAGGCACAGCAAGTCGCTCGCAGCAAGCCTGACACTCACCGCAGCTTCGCTTCGCGCGCAAGCTCTCAGCGAGTCTCAGCGCTTGCTGTCGAGGTGTCGTGTTGCGCGCAACACGGGCGCTCTTCGCCTTGGCTTTCGCTCGTGCATTTCGTTTGTCGTTCTTCACGCGCGGGTGCGGATCGCAGAGGCAGCAGTTCCAAGGGCAACGATGACGGCCCAGCTCACGACGACGTAGCCGGTGACGAACTCAGGCGGCACGACACGCGGCGCGGCAAGAGCCGACGTCACGAGCGCTGCAAGCACGAGCACGCCGAAGACCGTTTCACGGAGGGCGAGTTTGAGAAGTATCGACATGGTGTTCAACCAGAGAAGGTGAGAAGTTCAGGGCGACCGACCGACATGAGCGCGAGCTTGGCTCCGAGCCTGGAGAGCGCCTTGTGATACGCCTCCGAGAAGTGATCCTCCGCGAACTCGTGCGCCAGTTCGTGCAGCAGCAGGTCGAGGTGTTTCTCCTCGACCCGTGCACCAGGCTGACACGAGGCGAACCACTCTTTTCCGAGTCGACGCAAGTTGAGCAACAGCGAACGGCTGCCGTAGCACGCTGCGTATGCTCGCGGATCGTTCACGACCTGAATCTCGATCGCGTGACCCAGCAAGGCAACGCCGACGTTCTCGAACAGGCGCACGAGCGCGAGCGCGCCCGTCGGCCACTTGTCCGGCGTCACGGTCACGTCCTTGCCGCCTTCCGCGAACGCTGCTTTGTTCGAGGGTGTGACACGCCCGGCCGGACGGATCGCATTCGCTTCGCGCACTGCCTGCCACACCTCGGACGGCAGCGAGCCACCGTGCACAACCGTGTAGCCTTGCGACGCCGCGAGTGAGTTGGCTTCGAGGTCGTTCGGATCGAAGCTGACGCGTTTCTCTCCGAAGCGCGCATCGAGCACCTTCGTGAGCGTGATGTCGTCCACCAACGGTAGGGCGTCCGTGACCCACGCCTCGCGCGAGCCGTCCCTCGTCAGAGGAGTGACACCGAGCACGAGCGCGTGAAGCGCGCGCCTGTACGCAGCAGGTACGTTGTCGCGCTCCATGTTGAGCGGGACCTTCTGCTGTACATCGACATGGTGCGTACCGCCGATCTCGACGACTGGAACGCCAAGCTCGAACACCCAACCCTCTTCGCCAAGCTCACACGGCCACAGGTCCACCGTGGTCGAGCGACGTGTCGGGCGTAGTATCCCCTCTTCGTCCGACAACACCGTCGCCAGCGTTGCCTTGACCGTCGTCGGTACATCCATCGTGCTGCGATCGAGCACGAAGCTGTGATTCGGGGCGACAACGGTCGTGACGATCCCGACAGGCGAGATCAGGCGCGCAAGCAGACGCTCGACGTCTGCAAGTTGGTTGCGCGTCATTCGCACCACGCCATCGAACACCGTGCCCGCCTCTGTACGTTCGGACAGAGGCCGACGTCCGTCGCTTGCAAACGCAATCGCAGACTTCGTGCTGATGATCTTCGCCGACTTGCACAAGGCAAGCACGAGCTTCTCTCCAAGGTTGAACCGGCCGCGTTGCGTCGGCTCCGCCTTCTTGAGACTCGGGGCGAACAACGTGAACGCGTGCGTGATGTCCTCGAAACCCGTAGGTGAGTTGTCACTCACACGCACGTTGGCGTACGGCGCACTTGCGACAGGTTCGAGCCGGATCTCGACTCGTGAGACGCCTGGAGCGTCCCATGCGTTCGCGACCAGTTCCACGATCAAGGCGCCGGGGCCTCGATCGCCGAGAAGTTGTGCGAGGCCGACACGATCCACTTCGAACCAGTTGGAGTTACTCATGCTTTGCCTTTCGGACGCCTGACAGGTTCGACTTGAGCCGGTCGTGGAGATTCACTGGAGCGGGGTGTAAAAGACGTGCCAGTCACCTGCGTCGTCCGTGAGCAGTTCCGGCGTGTCCGATTCGTCGTAGGCGATGCCGAGCAGCTTGAACCAAGCTGCGACGTGATAGCCTCACAACGGCGGCGCACCTTGGATGATGTTGGAGCGACACTCCAAGCCTTGTGCACGGCCCCAAATCTGAGCGCACTGCCACAGCGCATCGAACGAGAGCGACACGCGCTCAACGGACAGGCGATCGACCTCGAACCGGTTGGAGTTACTCATGCTTGCCCTTTCGGGCGCGCTTGGTGCGCTTCTTGAGCTGATCCTTGGATTTCTTCGCATCTGCCATCGAGGCCGGTCGCGGCGGCAAGGGCTTGTTTGCGAGTGCGGCCTTGATGCGGCCTTCCAGCCGGTCATGCTGCGCGCACTCGCGCTCCCACGCGTCACCGTATCCGCAGTAGTCGAGGTGTTTCGACGCCTCGGTGAGCGCTATCAACAAGCGCTCGCGGTGCCTCTCGGTTCGCCGCCAGTCGGCGCGAAGGATGGTTACCAGCTTGGCGATACTCATGCGCTCTTCACGCACCGAAGGAAGACGGTTGACACCTTCGTGCCGGACTCGGTGAACGCACCTTCTTCGATCGGTTCCCACTCGATCTCTTTCGTCAGCTTCTCCAGCTCGGCGAGGAACTTGGCGTCATGCTCTGCATTCGCAGGCAGGATCGCGACGAGCACCTCGTCCTCAGCGAGGAAGTAGAGCGCATGCCGCACGTGCGCCTGTGCCTGACCGCGAGTGAACGGCGGATTCATCACCACAGCGGTCGGCTTCGGATCGTCCGAGCACTCGTAGCCTTCACCGACAGAGAGGAAGTCACCTTGCCCGAGCGTGACACGCGAGTTGCTCTTGTACTTCCGCCCGAGCACGTCGAAGGATGCCGCATCCAGCTCGAACGCCATCACGTGCGCGTGTGTCGCTTCGAGCACAGCATCGATGAGCGCGCCATGTCCGGCGCTCGGTTCGAGCACAACCCCACGACCGGACATGTCGAGCAGCTCGACCGCGCGCTCGGCCACAGCCTTCGGTGTGTAGAACGCCTGCGTCGTCTGCTTGATGTTCACGACCGCGCCCGTCTCAGCTTGTCCGAGCAACGAACGCGGATCGCGACCTTCCGGGAACACGTGTGCGCGCTTCGAGCGGTTCCACTTACCTCCTGCTGCCACGATCACCTTGTTGACCTCCTCGTACAGATCACGAGGGAGCTGCTCGTCCGGCAACTGGACGGTCGTGTCGGTGAACGTGCTGCGGCGTAGGACATCGAGCACTCGCGGCTCGACCGTGACAGTCTTGGGCTTCATGTCTGCTTTGGGTTTCGGTTGTTTCATCGGTCGCTCTTCCGAAGCGATGGCATTCGGATACCGCGCCGACATGATTCGGTTCATTTCGTGCACGTGCTCGGAATCGAGGATCTCGATGTGCCCTGTACCTTTGCGGTAGAGGCGTACCTTGAACAGCGGGCGCTTGGGGCCGTGTACCTCGACCCACTCACCCCAAGGGATTTTGCCGAGCGCTGCGACACCTTCGTTGTGCAGCGGCACGCCACACCCGTCGAGTTGCCAGAGCACTCGCTCCAGGTCAGCGATGTGCGAGTCGTGAGAGAAGCTGGCTGTCTCGCCTTGGAATCGCTTGTCTCTGTCGACGTAGGACAACGCGTTGTCGATGATCATGCGCTTGGTGAAGCGCAAAGGATTGTGTGTCTTGTAGTCCCA
>ERZ1292625.1535-Hain-H41-01um-R1-1535-length-26705-cov-6_pt2 | contig 25122 bp, 21 predicted proteins | sample MGYA00564400_ERZ1292625 | MGnify/ENA primary metagenome ERZ1292625 (study PRJEB36523, sample SAMEA6512639) | groundwater metagenome | collected 2019-01-08 | study: AquaDiva: Metagenomics assemblies of 32 groundwater samples | reverse complement strand
AACGCCTGCGGAAAACCTAAATAACATCTCTAATTTACCTATCCCTGTTATTCACCCCGCAAATTTTTACTTTAACCATAAACTTTTCTATAAACACCCCGAAATAACGAACTCATTCGAGATATTTTGTGAGTCCTCGTAGATCTCCATAACACTATAGTCGGGTTGAATTTGCATATCAAAGGAATTCATTCTTAGGGCTTTTTTAATTACGTACATACCTACACCCGACCCATCTATTTGCTTTGCATTTTTCCCCCTATACCCAAGCTCCCAAAGCCTTTGAATTTCATCTTTTTCTATCCTTAAACTTTTCATTTTAACTCTAAGCTTAAAATAATTCCCTTCATCCACATCAAAACAAAATACCATTTCGGAATAAGGTTTAACGTACTTAACTGCATTATCAAAAAAGTTATAGAAAGCGGTATTAATTATTTTATAATCTAATCTAATTTTTTTACTTTCAGCCATATCGTCTTCAAATTTAAAAGTACGGCGAACATGATATTCGTCGAATCTATCTTGAAAAGCATGGAGGATATTCAAAATTAAGCGCCTAATATTATGTGGGCGAACATCAAGCTGAAGCTCCTCCCCCATATGCAAAATTTCAAAGCTAGATATGTGAGCCTCTACTTCAAAAATCCTCTTCTGTAGGTATATAAAAACATCAGCTGCGGCTTCTGGATTTTTCTTAATTTTATCGGCAACTATATTCCTCTGGTGCGAATAGTCCACTTGGGCAGCAAGCATTGGGTTTTCAACAAGCGCTTCGGACTTTTGCTTTAACTGTCCTTGCAACTTCTTCAAAGTATGGGAATGAGCCTTTATTTGCTGTATAAAGTATTCCTGAATAAATTCTAATGCTGGCGAACAAATTTCCTCAACTTTTCTCAATATTTTTGCTCTTTTCAGTAAAAGTAAATCGTCAGTAAATAAAACCAAAGTTCCATTTCCTAACTTAAATTCTCGTGGCTGATAATTACTTGAAGAAAAATCGCGAGGAAGACTCGAAAAAATAATTTCTCCTCTGTTATTTTTTTTCTGCAAATAAATCACTTTATTTTCTTTAATTCCGACTCGATCATAGAGATAAATTCATAAGTATCAGAATTTTTAGGAAGCTGATTGTCTGCCTTTCGCATATCCATTGATAGATCAAATCTTGCATACCCAGAATAGAGAACAACTCGTTTTGAGTCTCCGTAGGCGGCTTTAATAGCTTTAATTACACCGATACCTTGATCCTGTTCAGAAATATTTCTCCCTACCCCTTTGTAATCGACAAATATGACGTGGGCCCGGGAGACTTCTTCGTCTTGAATATTTTTAATATCCTTTATTCTTCTTGCTGACCACCCAGCCTTCACTAAATTTTCGACGACAGGAAATGTTTCGTCATCAATAAAAAGAATATAGGCGTTATTTTTCCCAAGTTTCTGCTTTCTTCGAAATATATTTCTTATATTAAGCCCAGTGAAGTTAAATTCGAAATTAAATAGATTCATTCCTGTTTAATACCATATTATCGACAAAATGTCCATAAATTTGAAGACTTATAATTCGGCACTAATTTACCCCAATTCCACCCAAATTCTCGCTCCTTTCCGCCACAAAATCAAGCGTCTCGGCGAACGCAGAACCCTGAGAGGGCGCAACAATTAGAAACCGAATTGCCCGATATCAATAGCATATCGCTCGCTTATAAACTCAAATAATTTCTTAAGCGATGAAAGAACTTCACTTTCATTGAGACTATTCATCATTACGTGAGTCTGCCACCAACTCGGAAATTCCTTCTGAATAAACGCGGGGCGTATCTCATCAAGCCTGATAAACCCTACGCTAAAAACTCTACTAAAAAACAGTTCAGCCACTCTTATGTGTTTCAAAAGCGTTCTTTTCCCCACCTTCGATTGCAAATAACTTTTGTAATTTGGAAGGATGCCCTTCTCTGCCCAATTTTTAAACGGAACTTGGACTCGCTCCATTTCAGCAAGCATCGTTTCGTAAACTTCCCATTTCATCGTTCGTCCGCCAACTATGACATCCGGCATTTTAGATTCTTTTTTCCCCTTTTGAACCCCTGGGTGTTTCTTTGATTCTTCCTGAATCACCTGCCATGGTGATTTTCCAGCAAGAGATTGGTGTGGAAAATAGTTCCATGCGTCAACCAGCGTTTGCATGATAGTGAAAAATTCATCATCCGACCTCACGTGAGAAAAATAACACATACAGCGTTTTTGAAATGCGTTCGAGGCGTTTATTGGAGAACCGCCTTCTTTATCCCGTTCCTCTAAAACCCATTGCCTGATTTGCGCGACAGATAGCTTGTTTAAAAGTTTATGTTTTTCCAGGAGGGCTTGCAGCTCTTTTCCCACTTGTTCTGGCGCCTTATGTTCCATGTTATCAGATTACGTCATTATTCTTAAAAAACAATTTCGCCAAGCGAATAACCCCGTAAGAAAAACGTCCATTAAAATTGTCATATATCGGCTTAAGCCGCTCGATGCCAATCTTCTCGAATGCATCATGAATTTCTGCAATTATGTTTTCCTTTCCCTTCAAAAGATGGGAAACATTCGAGCAACTTAATTTTCCAAGAGCAAGAAGTTCTTCGATATGATCAATAATAGTATCTGATTTTTTATCCTGAAGACTAGCCGCTTCATCAATTGTTTTCCCTTCGCGCATAAGCTCAAATGTCCGCTCCCATCGAGGCGCTTTTTTATTTCTTGTAACAAAATCTCCATCCGCCCGTTTTTTTGTTTTGATCGGTTCCACGCTCCCGCCGCAAAAACGGATAAAATCTCTTTGCCGTTTCTCAAGTTCGATAACCGAAATGTTCGCAAAGTCGTCTTGAACCGCGTGCGAGACGTCGCGAAATTCAGCATCTTTTGCGGCAATTTCCGGGTGCACCTCTAAAGCGCGGTCATTCCAGCCAGAAAAAGAGAGCCCCGCGAGCGTCCGCACGCGCGAGATAGCTACGTACCCCTGTCCATATTCAAAAGCATCCGATAAGTCCATGTGCGCGGCATCCAATGACATCCCTTGGCTTTTATGGATGGTGATTGCCCAAGCAAGCCGCAAGGGAATTTGCGAAATACGCGCGAGAACCCGACCGCCATCCTCAATACTCCACTCCATAGATTCCGCGATAATTGTGTGTCCGGTGTTCGTTTTTGCGATCGGGCTGCCGTTTTCTTTTGAAAACCCGCTAACCGTGCCAAGTGTGCCGTTTACAAAGCGGTGCCGCGAGATATCGTTTTTGGTAAACATCACCTTCGCTCCGATCTTGAGCGTCAATGTTTCGGGCGATAGACATCCGCGCTTGAGACGATCAACAATCTGTTTAGGTCCGTGGCTTTCCATATTGAAAACGCGAGCCTCGCCAGGCAGTTTTAGCAATTTGGCATTATTTACGTGATCAACATCGATGTTGTGCGGGAAAAATTGCGTAATGCCATCCACTCCGTTTTGCGTAAGGCGTGTTTCTAATAACTTGCGATGTTTCGTGGAAACCGTTCCGGAACGAATCGCTGAAAGAATCTCAAGAAATACCTTATCGTCCTGTCGATATTGTTCGGAAAGATAACAAACGTTCAACTTAAGGGCTCGCCAGAGCGGTGAATTGAACGCAAAAAGAGATTGAGTTTCGGCAATGCCAGCGCCAAAAATATTTTCTTCCGTCGTATCTTCCTCTTCTCGCGCTACAATAGGCGGTAGTTGGAAAAAATCTCCTACGAGCACGATCTGCAAGCCGCCAAAAGGTATCGAGCCGCCCCGTATAGCCCGACAAGCGGCTTCAGCTAACGCAAACGTGCGAGCAGAAAGCATGGAGATTTCATCAATAATGAGCGTATGCGCGCTATTCACTCGGTTTACCACTCGTTTATTGCTCGTAATGCGATTGAGATCATATTTCGTAAGCTCTTGCCGCACGCCAATACCGGTCCAAGAATGAATGGTGTGGCCAGCAATATGCGTCGCGGCAATCCCAGTTGAAGCGGTTACCGCCGGTTCAACGCCGTGTTCCCGAAGCCAGCCCACAAAACGATTAACTGTATGCGTCTTTCCGCTACCTGGTTCTCCGGTTAGAAACACATTTTTGCCGGTCTTTAAAATGGTAAGCGCTTCATCCTGGGTCATAAAAAATGAAGGTATTAATTTTTATCTAACATTCTTAGCGACAAGCACATTACTAAGTGATAAAAACCTAAAGTTTTGAAATACAAAACTAAGGTTTTCTATCAGCTGCCGGGCTTGGATTTTTACCCCGTTAGATATTTTAAAATTATTTACGGGCAACGCTGCCGGGCTTGGATTCCCCGCCGGAGGCGGGTCCGCCTTTGGCGGAGAACTTTCATAAATTCCTATCCAGCGCTGCCGGGCTTGGATTCGAACCAAGATGAATGGATTCAGAGTCCACTATCCTACCATTAGATGACCCGGCAGCGCTGGACACGAATTGCTTCTTAAGATTTTAAACTTTCACTGATCCATTTTCTACCCTGACCTGATTTCAAGAACTTCTCCCTCTTCATCGCTTCTGAACGTAATAAAAATGATTCTTTATAAATAAGCTCCCAAGGCATTCTTCCTTTTGTATATCTCACCCTCCCTCGGTTATGTTCGTCCTTTAATCTCCTCTCTGGGAATTCCGAACTTCCAACATATAAGGTACCATGCGACAAACTTTTTAGTACATAGGTATAAAACATTTATCAAACATACTGGATTCCCCGCCGGAGGCGGGTCCGTCTTTGGCGGAGAACCAAGGTGACATGATTCTCGACCTTAGGCTGATGCGCCTCTGGTGCAAGAGTCATGTATCCTACCACTAGATGACCCGGCAATTATTAACACTCCTAAATCTAGCGATTTTACGCGATTTTGTAAACCCCGTTAGATCTTAAAAGTTCAAATTTCTAAACCCTTTTAGAAATTTTATTTCAATAAAACGAATATCGTGTTTTTGTAAAGCTAAACAAAACAGCTCTATTTTTGGCTCGCAGATCTAACGGGGTAAATGCTCAAAAATTATTCGCACCCTTAACAAGAGACTTAATATGTAATATCTTGTACTTATGTTTTCCGCCGAACTCAAAAAACTTTTTTTCATCACGCGCGTCAGAAATTGGTACGCTCGATTCGAGCGGCCCATTTCCTCTTTTTCGCTTATTAGCGGTTTCTTTTTCGACGCCCTAACCCTAAAACGCGTCGATCTTTTCTGGGAAAACTTTTGGGTAATCGTGCATCTCTTAATAGTAGCTGTCTGTATCATCCTCATTGACCGCCACGAAAACGGAGAAATTGACACAAAAGATCCAGCCAAAACTCACTTCTGGTTTATCAACGTTCTCCAGTTTTTCTTCGGAGGTCTCCTAAGCACTTATTTGGTTTTCTATTTCAGAAGCGGTTCGCTTGCGGTAAGCTGGCCTTTTTTCCTTTTCCTCGCCGCCGCCTTCATTGCCAATGAATCTTTCAAAAAACACTACTCCCGCCTCTCTTTTCAAATCAGTCTTTTCTTCTTCTCTCTTTTTTCATTCGCCATCTTTATCGTGCCAGTCATTCTTCACCGCATCGGCCCGGATGTATTTTTGATTAGCGGCGCAGTAAGTCTCGTTGGCTTACTAATCTTTTTATCAATCCTAAGATTTTTCGCAAAGGAAAAATTCTCCAAGAGTCGTAAAATTCTCCGCTTCTCTATAGCCGGCATCTTCCTCGCCGTAAACGCCTTCTACTTTTTAAATCTCATTCCGCCCATTCCCCTCTCCCTTAAAAACGCCGGCATTTATCACTCTATCGTAAAAAACGCCGACGGCAATTACACGGTTGAATACGAAGATGAAGGCTGGCTTAGTTTCTTTAGCTTCCACGACAACTTTCACGAAATGCCGGGCGATACTGCCTACGCCTACAGCGCCGTCTTTTCCCCCACTCTCCTCAACGCGGACATCGTCCACGAGTGGCAGACATACGACGAAGTTTCTCGCCAATGGATTACTAAAACCGTTATCGAACTCCCTTTAACCGGCGGCCGTGAAGGCGGATATCGCACCTATTCCTTTAAAAACAACCTCACTCCCGGCAAGTGGCGAGTGAACGTTGAAACCAAACGAGGCGAAGTTCTTGGCCATCTTCGATTTAATGTTATCTTACAAACCTCTGAACCAATCCTCAAGACAGACATCAAAAATTGACCTTGGTGAACCCCAAAAACGAGGAATGCTATAATTAAAATATATGCGATGGATTAGTGTTGGAGGCAGCTGGTCGAACACGAATCTAGAAATCGAAAATAAGGTTCGCGAGGTCGTTCGAGAAATTTTCAAAGCTGGCAATGGGCTGATTTCCGGCGGAGCCCTTGGAGTAGATTACATCGCTCTCGACGAAGCGCTAAAGCAAAACCCAGCTGCCGATAAAATAAAAATTTACATCCCCACTACTTTAGAAACTTACTCCAACCACTACCGCAAGCACGCCAAACTCGGCGCTATCACCGAAAAACAAGCCGAAAACCTCATCCAACAACTCACTCTTCTAAAAAAAGCAAACTCAAAAGCGCTTATTGAAAACCCTAACCCAAATTTTACCGAAGAAAACAAAAAGGAAATGTACTACGAAAGAAACACAAGAATTGTTGAGACTGCCAATGAGCTAGTCGCCTTCCCGGTTAAAACTAAAATAAGCAACAGCCCAGGCACAAGAGATGCAATTGAAAAAGCCAAATCCCTAGGTATACCAGTAAAAATATTCGAATACGACCTTACTAATCTATAACCTAATAACTACCTAACGTATGACCGAAATCGCCGGCTATCTTTCAGGAATTTTTATTCTCCTATCCTTTCTTCCTTATATAAAAGGAATTTTTAAACACGAAACAAAACCCGAACGCGCGTCCTGGTTAATTTGGTCAATCCTCGGCGGAATTTCTTTTTTCTCCCAACTGGCAAAAGGAGCGTCAGATTCCTTGTGGCTAGCCGGAGTTCAAACTTTCGGCGACCTATTCATATTTCTCATCGCGATAAAGTACGGCATCGGCGGACTGTTGAAAAGAGATATTCTCGCCCTAATCGGCGCCGGTCTTAGTTTAGTTCTTTGGTATTTTACGAAAGAACCGGTAGTCGCATTATTTATTGTTATCTTTATTGATGCCTTAGGCGTCGTTCTAACAATCATCAAAACCCGAGAAAATCCCTCCACAGAACCGATGAGCGCATGGATCCTAACTGGCCTAGCCGGCTTCTTCGCTATGCTCGCCGTAGGAAAACTAAACTTCGTCTTGCTTTCTTTCCCAACCTACATATTATTAGCCAGCCTCGCGTTAATTCTTACTATAAAATTAGGCGCTGCCCGAAACAAAACTCCAAAGTAGCAATATGCTAGAATTAATATCGTGGATACCGAACAATCAAAAAAAGCTTTTTCGATAACGGTAGGCATACTCCTCCTAATCGGGATTTTGGGATACGGTGGATATCGATTTTGGGAACTAAATTTTATTAATCAATCTCTAAAAGCGAAACTCGCCGGGAGCGAATTACGGCTTTCAATTACTGACAAAAACTTATCTCTCGTTGAAAAAGAAAAATCCGATCTTACCGAAGCGCTCTTAAACGAGCAAAGCAAAAATACCCTTTTCGAAGGTCAGATTAGCGGCCTCTCGGGAATGGTGGGCCAGCTCTCTGGAACCGTTGGCGTCCTCAAAAAATTAAGCCAAACCGATCCGGAACTTCTGAAAAAATACTCAAAAGTTTATTTCTTAAGCGAACACTACATCCCATCTAAACTCGGAGTTATTCCTGACGAGTATCTCTATAAAAAAGGCGAGCTTGAACAAATCCACGCCGACGCTTTGTCGTTCTTCAAAAAAATGATGGAGTCAGCGAAACAAGATAGCATCACACTCGAAGTGGTTTCAGCTTATCGTTCGTTTGGAGATCAAGCTTCTGTAAAAACTGGCTATAAGGTTACTTACGGCGCCGGCAGCGCCAATCAATTTTCCGCCGATCAGGGATACTCTGAACATCAGCTCGGCACCGCAATTGATTTCACCACACCGGAACTTAAGGTGCCTCTCAGCGGTTTTAGCAAAACCACGGCTTATAAATGGCTCGAAGAAAACGCCTACAGGTTTGGATATGTCATTTCTTATCCCCTAACTAATTCCTACTATCAGTTTGAACCGTGGCACTGGCGCTTTGTGGGTGTAGCGCTCGCAACCAAACTGCATGATAACAACGAGTATTTATATGATATGCCTCAGCGCGACATCGACCAACACCTCGTAAACATTTTCGACTAATCGCTAGGGGGGAATATAATATATAGGTATTGAATCCAATCCAAATTAGTCGGGTGTAATTATTATTTAAATACGAACCACGCACATGCCTCCGAAAAGACCATCCGCTCTAAGAAGAGTTTTATTGCTACTCAAAAACCACAAGAAAAAGGCGCTTCTTCTGGTTGTTCTTATTGCACTTTCCCAAAGCGCCAACATCTCCGTTCCGTTTATTATTAAAGTCATAATAGATTCCCTCACAAATTACATTAAAAACGGCGGATCGTTGCCATTCGATATTTTAGTTTATTCGGCGATAGGAATTCTTATCGCCACCATTACGAGCAGTTCACTCCAATCCAGTTACAATTATCACCTCTTCAAACTGGTCACAAAAATTGAGGACCGGCTCCGCTCGGCTTCATTTTCAAAATATCTTGAACTCCACGCTCTTTTCCACCACTCCTCGAGTAGCGGCCAAATTATCGGACGCATCGAACGCGGAGGAATTGCCATCTACGCCATATTAAACGACATCATCGGCCAAAATCTTCTGCCGCCGCTTGTGGTATTCCTCGGAACTTTTAGCGTCCTCCTCTACAAAAACGTCTGGATTGCTTTAGCCATACTCATCCCTTTTCCTATTTATCTATTAGTCACCCGCCAGTTATCCCGGCGCATTTACGAAATAGAGCAGCGCGCCAACGACGCGTTTGAAGAACTTTCAAAAGAATCTTACGACATTGCCGGCAATGTTTTGACCGTCAAAAAATTTTCCCAAGAAGCGGCTGAAACCGAACACAAAGACCAGCTCCTAAGCCAAGCCCGCGAAATCCAATACAGCGCCGAACGGCTCTGGGCTGTTATTGAAAACATCCAAACCGTCATCTCAACTATCGGCCGAGTGTCAGTTTTAGTCTTAAGTGGCTGGTTTGTTCTAGCTGGCCGCGCCACTATTGGTGAATTTGTTTTATATGTCACACTGCAAAATATGGCCTACCAGCCGCTCTCTCAGCTTTCCAACACCTTTCCCCGATTACGCCGAAATATCACCCGCGTCGAAAGAATGTTCACTATCTTAGACGAACCAGTTAATGTCGTGGATATTCCAGACGCGCCAAGCTTGCCTCCCTTAAAAAACCAAATCGAATTCAAAAACGTCTGGTTTAGCTATCACAAAGACAGCCAGTGGGCTCTCAAAAATATCCAGCTCGTCATCCCCGCCGGGTCTACTCTTGCTCTAGTAGGCCGTTCTGGCAGCGGTAAAACTACTTTTATTAATTTGCTGTTACGTTCTTTTGATCCGCAAAAAGGGCAAATCCTTTTTGACGGCGCGGATATAAAAACCATTACCCAAGATAGTCTTCGCGCTCAAATCGCCGTTGTCCCTCAAGAAGTCGATCTTTTCTCGCGAACTGTGGCAGAAAACATTTCTTACGGCAGTCCCGAGGTCACCAAATCTCAAATCATCAACGCCGCCAAGACCGCCCTTGCGCACGACTTCATTCTCAAACTCGAGCATGGCTACAAAACCATCGTCGGGGAAAGGGGTATTAAATTATCCGGCGGCGAACGCCAGAGAATTGGCATCGCGCGCGCCGTTTTAAGAGATCCCAAAATCTTAATCCTAGATGAAGCCACCAGCAGTCTCGACACGGAAAGCGAACGCTTAATAGCTCAAGCTACTGACGCCCTCATTAAAAATCGCACCTCAATCATCATCGCCCACCGGCTCTCGACCGTTATTCACGCCAACCGAATTGTGGTCTTTAAAAACAATCAAATTGAAGCTGTTGGCGCTCATGAGAAACTTCTCGAAATCAGTCCCACTTACCGAAAACTTTACAGCCTTCAATTCGCCGACATGGAATAATGGGCGGAATTATAAAAACAAAGCTAAAAAACAATTACAAGAACATTACTTTATTTCTCAAAACTCAATGACCGCTTCGACAACTTAAAAATCTCAAACCATAATATGCTAAACGCCCCCACTCCGCCAGCTAACATTAAATCTAAAAAGTGAGGCGCGTCAAAGTGAAAAGCGTCACGAATTGCCGGCACCGCCAAAATCGCGATGAGAAGTATCGCTATACCCGCTAACATATACCTGAATGACTTATTTTTATTCTTAAAAATCTCGACTACCCCGCTCGACCAGGAACGGTTCACAAAAATCAAACACACCATCGCCACCACAAGACTTAAAAATGTTACAGCGCGTGATTCCTCAAAATTCCCTAATCGCAGCGTGTAAAAATATAGCAATAAAACCGCGGAAAATATGCCCGCGCCTTGCAGGAGGCCATATTTAAAAATTTGCTTATTGAACAACTTTTCCGAAACCTTTCTCGGAGGTTTTTTCATCGCGTTTGGCTCAAGCGGCTCGGCTTCAAATACAACGGAACACGCCGGATCGACTATTAATTCCAAAAAAACAATATGTATCGGCAGAAGAAGAGGCGGCCAGTTCAAAAGAATTGGCAAGAGCACTAAACCGGCAATCGGGACATGAACCGCCACCACAAAAGTTACGGCTTTTTTTATATTGGCATAAATTTTCCGCCCATTCTTTATCGCCTCCACAATCGAACCAAAATCATCTCCGACTAACACGATCGAAGAAGCTTCTCTGGCTACATCCGTCCCCCTCTTACCCATGGCAATCCCGACATGAGCCGCCATTAAAGCAGGAGCGTCATTTACCCCATCACCGGTCATTCCCACTATTTCGCCATTCGCCTTCAGCGTCTGAACAATTCGCAATTTTTGCTCCGGCACCACTCTGGCAAAAACACTTGCCGTCTTCAAACGTTCCCCAAATTCTAAATCAGACAAACTATCCAGTTCATCGCCGGTAATAATATCATCAGCGCTTAAACCTATCTGACCGGCAATCTTTCGAGCTGTATTTGAATAATCCCCCGTCATCATAATAAGGCGAATCCCGGCGTCCAAACACTCCCGAACCGCGGCCGGAACTTCTTGCCTAACAGGATCCAATAAACCAATAAGACCTAAAAAATCAAATTCTATGTCGTGTTGTTTTGTCGGCAATTCTTTTTTCCGAAAGCTAGCTTTAGCCACTCCCAAAATACGCAAACCGCCTTCGGCCATTCTTTCCACTTCCATCATTATCTCTCTTTGTTTTTGCTTAGAAACATGGCAGATATCAAGCACCGCTTCCGGCGCACCTTTAGCCGCAACCACAAAATCTTTCCCTTCTGGAGATGACCATACCTGCGACATCGCCAACAATTTTCCGGAAAGAGGATATTGATGAACCAGCCTCCAATTATCATGCAAGTGCTCCGTTTCCTTAAGTGCTCCGCTTCCAAACTCGACAATCGCCTGCTCCATTGGATCGAAAGGGTCTTTATGGCTAGCCAACAAAGCAAACTCAACAGTCTCATGAAAATCTTCCGACAATAACCCTGTCCCGCCCTCGAATAATTTCTTGCCAACACTTACCGCACCAACCGTCATTTGGTTTAAAGTCAACGTTCCTGTTTTATCCACGCACAAAACAGTAATCGCTCCCAAGGTCTCGAGAGCCGGCATTTTTCTTATAAGCACATGTTTATGAGACAACCGCCAAGCCCCAAGCGCCAAAAAAACCGTAAGAATCACCGGGAATTCCTCCGGCAACAAAGACATCGCCAAAGACAAACCCGAAAGCATCCCTTGGAGCCAATCTCGATTAATTAGCCCATAAGCCAGAAACACTAAAAAACACAAGAAAAAGCCATAGACAGCAAATTTCTTTACAAACGACGAAATCTCCTTTTTGAGTAAAGTTTGTTCCGGCTCCAAAGATTGAAGAGACTTGCCGATTTTTCCCATCTCAGTTTGTAAACCAACCGCTTGTGTCAAAGCGTAGCCGCGACCCCTTGTTATTAAAGTTCCCGAAAAGACAAACGGCAAATTGTCTCCTCCCGGCCGGCTCGGCAATTGCTTGTGATCCCAAACATTTTTTCCAACCAGAACCGATTCTCCGGTGAGCAAAGACTCATTGGCGGCAAGATTAGTAGAAAACAAAACCGCTCCGTCCGCCGGAACTCGGTCACCCTCCGACAACTCAATCAAATCGCCTCTTACAACTTCGCGGCTCGGAATTTTATTTTTTTCACCATCCCTTATCACCGAAGCTCTCGGACTTGAAAGCTCGCGCAGCGCATCCAAAGCGCGCTCTGTTTTTCGCTCTTGAACAAATTCAATCGCCATAATAACCCCGATTGAACCGATCAAGAGCAACGCCTCTCTCTTGTCTCCTAAAAAAAGATAAATAACTCCGGCCGAAATAAGCAACAGAAACATTGGCTCCATAACCACCTTTTTCGCCAAACCCAAAACACCGCTCCGTTTTGAACCCGGAAGTTCGTTATATCCCTCAATGCTTAGCCTCCTGCTGGCTTCTTCGCTAGACAAAAAAGGCAGAGATTGCCACTCGTCTTTCATATTAGAATTATATCACGCCCCCGGTGCTCTTTTTAAAATAATCTATCTACTGCATTTACCCATTTAGACTCACTGAGCCAAATTCTGCTTATTTGCCAAAACTCAAATATTACTGTAATATACAAACCATCTCTGGCCGAGAAGGCCATTTTTTATATTAAAGATATGGAAATCAGAAACATCGCCATCATCGCCCACGTTGACCACGGCAAGACCACCCTAACCGATGCTTTAATGCGCCAAACCGGTGTTGCCAAGGAAGGCGTTTCGATGGATTCAAACTCATTGGAGTTAGAAAGAGGCATCACCATCTACTCCAAAAACGCCGCTATTTTTTACAAAGACACCAAAATTAATATCGTCGACACTCCCGGTCACGCCGACTTCGGTTCAGAGGTTGAGCGTGTTCTTCGTTCTATTGATTCAGTTTTATTGATTGTTGATGCTCAAGAAGGCCCTATGCCCCAAACCCGTTTCGTCCTTAAAAAATCTCTCGAACTGGGTATAAAACCAATTGTCGTTATTAATAAAATCGATAAACCCGCCGCCGACCCCGCCCGTACCGAAGAACAAGTCCTGGAACTTTTTTTGGAACTCGGAGCGAGTGAAGCACAAGCTGACTTCCCGATAGTTTATTCGATTGGCCGCCAAGGTATCGCTAAAATCCACCTCGCCGACGACTCCAAAGATCTCACTCCCCTTTTGGATACTATCCTCGCCCACATCCCCTCGGCCTCATCCGATGCTTTGATTCAAAAACCGCTTCGCCTTCAACCCTTCAATCTCGGCTACGACAATTTTTTGGGACGCTTAGGCGTGGCTAGAATTTATGAGGGCTCAATAAAATCCGGCGACAATATTTTTATAAAAAAACCGAATGGAGAAACTCGTCCCGGCAAAATTACTAGAATTTCCACATTTAAAGGTTTAGAAAAAATAGAAGTTAAAGAAGCAATCGCTGGCGACATTGTTTTAATCGCCGGCCTCCCCGATATCGATATAGGCGAAACTGTTGTTTTAAATCCTGAAATTGAAGCTCTCCCGGCTATCGCTATCGACGAGGCTACTATCGCTCTTAATTTCTTAGTCAACAATTCTCCTTTTGCGGGACGTGAGGGAAAATTCGTTACCTCGCGCCAATTACGCGAATATCTCGAACGAGAACTCGAAGTCAATGTTGGATTACGGGTTGAATTCTCTTCTCCGGAAAATTTTCGAGTTTTTGGCCGAGGCGAACTCCATATCGCCATTCTGCTTGAAAATATGCGCCGCACCGGATACGAAGTCCAAGTTTCCCAACCTCAAGTTATTATTCGCGAAGTAAACGGAGTTAAAAATGAACCCTTCGAAGAGGTCTTCGTCGATATTCACCAAGAATATCAAGGCACAGTCATTGAACGTCTCGGCAGTCGTGGCTTCGTGCTCAAAAATGTAATTCACCGAGATACTATTCTTCGCCTCGAATTTGAAGGTCCCACTCGCGGACTCTTGGGATACCGCAACCAGTTTATTGTTGATACCCGCGGCGAAGGCATTCTCTCTTCGCGCGTTATCGGCTTCAAACCCTATGCCGGAGAAATCAGAAAACGAACCGTCGGTTCAATGATTTCAATGATAAGCGGAAAAGCTTTGGGCTATTCTCTTTGGAACTTGCAAGATCGAGGCACACTTTACATCGGCCCATCAACCGAAGTTTATGAAGGTATGGTCATCGGCAACACCGCAAAAGGCGATGACATGGAAGTTAATCCCACTAAAGGCAAACAGCTCACCAACACCCGCTCCTCTCGGGCCGATGAAGCCCTCGAACTTATACCTCCATTTAAACTTACAATCGAACGCGGTTTAGAAATTATGGCTAATGATGAATACCTAGAAATCACTCCAGAAAGCGTCCGTCTGCGAAAACAATATTTAACCGACATCGCGCGCACTCGCTCCCGCCGGAAAGAATAAATTGAAGTTGAACTCTCTTTAGCGCCGATTGTATCCTCCGAAACGGCGCGGCCGAAAAGAAGGCTTGCCTCCTTGGGAACGTCTTGGGAATCTAGATCTAAATTCTGGCCGAAACGGCTCGGGCGGCAACATCTTCGCCGGCGGAAGCTTTGGCAAAACCGAAAGTGGCAAAGTTTTTCTAATTAAACGCTCAATTGTTTTCACGTCGCCCTTCTGGTCTGGCGTGGCAAAAGAAATCGCGTGGCCCATTCCGCCCATTCGTCCTGTTCGGCCAATTCGATGCACATAATCCTCCGGACCTTGAGGAAGGTCGTAGTTAAGCACTAGCTCAATTCCCTTAACATCTATACCTCGCGCGGCAATATCGGTCGCCACCAAAATCCGATACCGTCCATTCCGAAATCCTTCAAGCGCCTCCTTACGTTGACCCAAAGAACGATTGGAATGAATCTCCGCCGCGGTGTACCCCAAGGCGCGGATACTCGTCGCGATTCTTTTCGCGCCAAATTTTGTTCGGGAAAAAATAAGCACCGAACCCCTATACTCCCCTAAAATTTTTTCAAGCAGTCGCGATTTGTCATTTTTATGAACGAAAAAAAGTTCTTGTGTCACTTTAGCGGCCGCCGTACCCGACGGCGCAATCTCAACGCGGGTTGGAAATTTCATATGAGCCCTAGCAATAGATACGATATTCTCCGGCATTGTCGCGGAAAAAAGTAACGTCTGCCTCTCCTTTGGCACCACTTGTAAAATACGCTTGAGTTGAGGCGCAAAACCCATATCGAGCATCCTATCCGCTTCATCAAGCACCAAAACCGAAATCGCTCCAAGCGTAAGAGTTCTTTGGTCTAGATGGTCGATAATCCTGCCCGGAGTCCCTATGATAATCTGCGGATTCCTCCGGAGCGTCTGAATCTGCCGGCCAATTGATTCGCCGCCGATTAAAACCGCGGTTCTAATATTAAGTGGTCCGCCGATTTTACGAATTACCTCCTCAACTTGAAGCGCCAGTTCTCTGGTCGGCAAAACCACCAATCCTTTATTCCCTTTTAGCACACTCTGGATCATAGGAATTCCAAAAGCCAGCGTCTTTCCGGTGCCGGTCTGCGCGATACCAATAAGATCCTTCCCCTCAATCGCTGAAGGAATAGATTTTTCCTGAATTGGCGTGGGTTCTTTAAAACCAAACCTGTCCAGTATCCCCAAAATATTGGGCGCGATACCAAGATTGTAGAAACCTGAAGATCGATTCATTTTAAGCACCATAACACAAAAAACGCCCTAGGTATAGCTTGCGGGATTTTAGGTATAGAGGTAAAGTTCAAATACGACCGCCTTATTTTCACACACCCATTAAAACTATCAACTTTTATATGATAAAAAAATCCGTCAAAATTTTCGTTATAACTTTTTTATTCTTAACCCCTCTTATCGCTTCCGCCGCCACGCCTTCTTTTTACTACGCCGGCTGGCTCCCTTTTTGGAAAAAAACCGCCGGCGCTATGGACGTCGCTCTTAATCTCGAAAAGATTCACGAAATAAGCCCGTTTTCGTACGAGGTCAATTCTAAAACCGGCGCTCTGGTAGATAAACTCAAAATTCACGAAGGTCTCTGGCGGGGATGGCTCCCGGCCGCTCGCGATATGGGCGTCAAAATTATTCCCTCGATTGCCTGGTTTGACGGCGATGGAATCCATAAACTTCTTTCCAATACTAAAAAAAGGCGGGCTCACGAAGACGCCATCGCTAAATTGGTAAAAGACGAAAAATTTGATGGTATCGATATCGACTATGAAGCTAAGAAAGCCGAAACTAATCCTTATTTTTCCTTATTTATAAAAGGCCTTTGGATGCGCCTCCCTGTAGGGAAAATCCTCTCCTGCACTATCGAAACTAGGATGCCGGCGGATTCCCGCTACACTAAAACTGCCGATCCCAACAATTACGCCAACGACTACGCCGTTTTAAATAAATACTGCGACCAAATCCGCATTATGACTTATGACCAGGGAGTTATCGACGTAAAACTTGACGCCCAAAAAGGCAACGGCAAACTTTACGCTCCCGTCTCCGATCCCGACTGGGCGGAAAAAATCATCAAAGAAGCCATAAAAACCATCAGCCGAAAAAAAATTATGCTCGGCGTTCCAACTTACGGATATGAATACGAAGTTACTTGGGCGAATGGATTAACCACCTATCGCCGCTTAAGAAGCGTTAACTACACAACTGCTATGAGTTTAGCCGAATGGATAAGCGCGACGCCCGCCCGCAACAGCGCCGGAGAATTAAGCTACATTTATTCCTCCAGCACTTTAATCGAAGTTTCCCCCGCTCTTAGGTGGATTGTCTCCTCCACTCCTCCTGATGTCATACCAACGGAAAGTTTAAATTCCTCAACCAGCATCACCCGCTTCGTCTCCTTCACTGACGCTGAAGCCATTCGACAAAAAATCCAGCTTGCCAAAAAATACAAACTCCGCGGCGTAGCAATTTTTAAACTCGACGGCGAAGCCGACCCCGCCTTCTGGAGTCACATTAAATAAAATTAAACCTCAGTTTATTGCAAAATTTGAGGCAATCCCAAAAACTGAATTTTAAGATTCACTACCACCAACAACCTGTCACCTATAACCTAGTTTTTCAGATATTTCCTCACTGCTAAAAAGCTCGAAACTGTTCCAATCGCCATTCCAAAAACCATTTGCAAAAGTAAAAAGGTTATCAGATTACTGTAAAAATACTGGGAAATATTGAGTCCTGGTATGAATCTCGAAAGATACGGCGATAGAAAACTGATTATAGGTATAGCTAAAATTAGGCTGAAAACTGCCGCCAAGATTCCCACCACCATTCCATCCACCATAAACGGCCCTCGCACCAACGCATTTGAAGCGCCCACCGCTCTCATAATTCCAATCTCATCTCGGTTGGAATAAATCGCCAGCCGAATTGTGTTGAAAACTATAAGTCCAGCCACCACCGCTAGTAGAATAGTCAGTGCCAATCCTCCCCGATTAATATCCTCGATAATCGCCACCAGTCGGTCAATCGCCACCTTATTTTTTTCATAACTCACTTGGCTGATAAAATCCTTAAAAACCGGATTATTCAAACTCGTCGCAATCGAAGCGTACTGATCCGGACTATACGCCTTGATATTTAATGACGCCTCGAGTGGATTATCTCCTACAATATTAATCGCCCGAGTAATCGACTGTTCCGTTTTATGCCTTGATTTAAAAAGCTCCAATGCTTGCACCCGCGAAACATAATCAATTCCCTTAACTTCCGCCAAACTTTCCACTGACTGTTTAATATTTAAAATCTGATCCTCTGGAGTATTGGTGTTGAAGTAAACCACAATATCAATCTTATCCTGTAAAGAAACTACTGCCCTACTAGTCACCTCTCTAAAAATGATTAATCCCAAGGAAACCAAAAGCGCCAAAAACATCACCGCCACTGTTGCCGTTGATAAAAGTCCATTCCGCCAAAAATTCTTAAATCCGAAATGAATAATTCTTGAAAGTGTTGTTATCATAACCTTTGATTCTACTTTCTATTTTCTACTTACTACTTTCTAGACTAAGATGTATTTCCCCCTCTCCTCATCTCGAATCACTCGGCCGTGATCCAAAGTCACGACTCTTTTTCCTAAACCATTAACAATATCTTTGTTATGGGTGGCTAAAAGTAAAGTCGTTCCTAACTCATTAATTTTAACCAAAAGATTGATAATTTCAGTAGTATGGAGCGGATCAAGGTTCCCGGTCGGCTCATCCGCGATAATAACCTCCGGCCGGTGCACCATCGCTCTCGCAATCGCCACTCGCTGTTTTTCTCCGCCGGAAAGTTCGTGTGGAAAATTTCTTCCCTTGTCCCCTAACCCTACCATATCTAAAACCTGTGGTACTAACTCATCAATTTCTCTTTGTGGTCGTCCGGCAACTTCAAGCGCAAAAGCGACGTTCTCATAAGCACTCTTTGTAGGCAAAAGTCGAAAATCCTGAAACACCACTCCGATATGTCGCCTAAAGGCCGGCAACTCCTTATTCATCAATTTATTTACCTCATACTGGCCGAAAAAAACCCTACCCTTAGTGGGCTTTTCTTCCCCTATCAAAAGCCGAATCACGGTTGATTTCCCCGCTCCTGATCGGCCAACCAAAGAAACGAACTCTCCAGGATTTGTTTGGAAATTCACCTCCTCTAAAGCCACCGAGTGGCTGTTATAAATTTTTGAAACACCCTGAAAAGCAATCATTTAATTAGAGCGAATAAAAACCAGCTTCGTGCTAGTGTTTATCGCTTCCCAGTAATTCTACCTCACTTTCAATAAACATATCAATATCACCCTCCAACACCCCATCCGCATTACTTGTTTCAGTCTCTGTCCGATGATCCTTGACCATTTTATATGGATTCAAAACATAAGACCGGATCTGATTCCCCCACTCCGGCTTCACTTTTGTCCGCAAATCCCCCAGTTCTTTCACCTGATTTTTTTGCATCAAATCAAAAATTTTTGCCTTCAAAACCTTAACCGCTTTCTCCCGATTAGAAACTTGCGACCTCTCCACTTGCGACGCAGCTGTAAGTCCCGTTGGAATATGGACTACCCGCACTGCTGTTTCCACTTTATTAACATTTTGCCCTCCCGGCCCCGAAGATCGGAAAAATTCAAACTTCAAATCTTTTTCAGGAATTTGTAATTTTGATTCCTCTACTTCCGGCAAATCCGGCAAAACTTCCACTAAAGCAAACGAAGTGTGGCGTAATTGTTTTGCCGAAAACGGAGACATTCTTACTAATCGGTGCACCCCCATCTCTCCTTTTAAATATCCATACGCATATTCCCCCCTAACTTCCAAAGTCCTCCGATTAGGATTATCATCCAAAACCGTTACCTTCCATCCTTGCCTTCCCGCGTACTTTTCATACATTTCAAAAAGCATTCTTGTCCAATCCCCGGCGTCTTCCCCGCCCGCTCCGGGATAAAATCCCAAAATCGCCGCACGTTTATCGTATGCTCCCAAAAAAAGTTGGGTTAATTCCAATTGCCTAAACTTCCTCTTAATCTCAAAAAATTTACTTGCAAAGTCCTCTGTAGCTTTAGCGGAGGAGGATCGGTCCACCATTCCCTTTTCAAGTTCTAAAATTCCATCCTCCACTTCCTTAAATTTTCCGGCTAAATCATTCAACTCGCCAAGCTCTTTAATAGCTAAGTCAGCTTTTTGGCGGTCCGCCCAAAAATCCGCGTCACTCATCAGCGCTTCAAGTTTCTTGACCCTGATTTTTTTTGTCTCTAGGTCAAAGCCGCCCGCTTAACCGGCGGGCCTCGGTTTTAAGTTCCTCTAATTTTTCCTTAAAATCTTCTTTCATATCTTTATTCCAACATTACAACATTTAAAACCCGTAGGCAATCACTCGCCTAAATATTCGAATCTTGAAACCGACTTGCCGTCTTTATTAACTTTTTCCAGAAACATCTCCTTCGGTCGCACCCAAAGTTCTCCCCCTCCATAAAGTGCGCGATAGACCACAAACTCCTCAAGTGTTTCCGAATGCTTAGCTACTCCAATCACTTCATATTCATTTCCCTTAAAATGTCGATACTTCCCTACTTTGATTTCTTCAGACATTCCAACATTATAACACTCCAACACTTAAACAATTCCCTTTTGAGCCGGAGAGAGGATTTGAACCCCCGACCTTACCCTTACGAAAGGTGTGTTCCCGATTTCCACGAATCTCCGATTCGTGAAGAAATCGCAATCCCGCTTCGCGGGACTCTGCCTCACCCCATTAGAGCCGCCTCGCGGATTCGAACCGCGGACCTTCACTTTACGAAAGTGCTGCTCTACCAGCTGAGCTAAGGCGGCTCTAATGGGACAAACTAGCTACTCCGGCACCATTAGAACTTTAATTAAAAACCGGTTTCAAAGCAAGATTTTTGTCTTAAACCAAAAAATCATATTACGGTTTTGGTCTTAGAGCTACTCCAAATGATGCCCACTCAGGACCCCCGCCGTTAAGCCAACCCATCAATGCAGGGCCAGTAGAAGCCGGCACCTTGTAGCTAGAAGCTCCATATAGCCACGGATCTCCAAAGGGAGGTACTTTTTTCCAATTCTGTGTTTGCCCTGGGCCTACAGTAAGCCCGAAAACGTCATCTATGTACGCAACATGATCAACCACCCAGGCCCCGCTTGTCAGGGTCGTAACATTTAAAGCAACTTGATTATTTCCCGTAGAAAAATTTGTGGCTTCAATCGGGACAAACTGATCAACTCCATTTAAGGAAAGTGCTCCGCCTACCGCGTTTATAACAAGCGTGCCAAAAACAACCGAAATATCACCAGTACCAACTCGTGGGCTTCTTAGGTACCAAAAGCTAGAGTCTATCCCTTTTGGCCCCACGATAGACAAAGAAGATCTCCCTACTTTTGTTAACGGAATACCTCGATATGCCACCGAAGTAACATCGGGTGGACCACCTGATTTATAGGACGAAATTCCAACTAATAAAATCTTACTGAAACCAGGCTTTACTGTATGCGACCACCCAAGAACACTTACGTTGCTCGGCGAAGTAACAGAACTTGTCGAATTAAAAACAATTCCAAATCCAGGTAAGGACGACAACTTCGTCCCTACCTCAAAAATATCCGGATCGTCCCCGCCGTCCGTGCTTTCTTTATCAGAAATTCCCGTATTTATAAACTTAGCTGACTCCATTTTTGCATCAATTTCATATCCAGGTATATACATATAATATAATCCCCTGGCCGCATCATTTATAGGATCAGTCGGGAGGACATCCAATGGCACCATGCCCAAATTTGAAAAATTTATCGGAAGCCAGCCGTTGCCATTAACGCTTTGAAGCGTAGAGAGGGGCGCGCAGTGATATTGCCAACTACCTCCAAGTGGAGGTAGTTGAGACGAATAATTAGAACAATTAGAGTTCTGATCCGGCAAAGATAAATATACTGTTGCCGCAGAGCCAAGACCTATCCCAGAATCCTGCGCTATAGCAAACCCAATCGCTTTATTAATTGACGCCACCTCTGCCAATCTCGTTCCATCCCTCGCTTGACTCAAAAGCTCCGCTGGTTGCAAAGTCAAAATCACTACCGCCGCCAAAATCGCTATAATACCAATCACAACCAGAAGTTCAATTAGGGTAAACCCCCGTACTAAATGAGGAACTTCTTCTCTTAAACCCCTTGAAAAAAACGTCCTATTTAGGCAGCATTGTTCAGTCTTAAGAAATTCTTTTATTTCGGAAAACAAATTATTCCTCATTATAGTGCGGGGGTAAACCCCTCCGTCTTTCCCATAATATAAACTTAATTATACCATTCCCGCCTAAATCGCCGCCTTTTCTCACGGCTTACTACGGGTTATACTTAAATTGATAAATATTGTGAATAAAAACGGCTCTGTATTCCAATATCTCGGTCTTGAATTTGTCCGCGTCACCGAACTCGCGGCCATCGCTGCCTCAAAGTGGGTCGGACGAGGCGACAAAAAAGCCGCCGACAAAGCGGCCGTCGACGCTATGCGAATCGCGCTCAATCAAATCGACTTTTCGGGTGAAATTGTAATTGGCGAAGGCGCCAAAGACGAATCTTTTGAGCTTTTTATCGGCGAAAAAGTTGGAAAAGGCAATGGCCCGATTTTAGACATTGCCGTTGATCCGCTCGAATGTACTTCGAGTGTCGCCTATGGCCATCCCAACGCCTTGACCACCATCGCCGTTGGTCCAAAAGACACCCTCTATAAAGCCGCTGATTCTTATATGGAAAAAATCGCCGTTGGCCGCGAAGCCAAAAACGCAATCGATCTTGACGCTCCCGTTAAAAACAATATAGAAAAGGTCGCTAAAGCTCTAGGAAAAGATGTCTCCGAAATCACGGTGGCTATTCTTGACCGCGACCGCCACCAAAAAATCATCAGCGAAATTCGCGAAATCGGCGCCCGCGTCCAGCTTTTCACCGACGGCGATATTGCCATGGCTATCGCCACCTGCCTCCATGAATCCCCAGTTGATATTTTAATTGGCACCGGTGGCTCAACCGAAGCCGTCTTAGCCGCCGTAGCTCTCAAATGCCTCGACGGAGAAATCCTCTGCCGGTGGCGCCCTAAAGACGAAACCCATACCAAGCGCCTCAATGCCGCCGGGATTACTAGTTTTGAAGAAATCTTCAACTCTGACGATCTGGCTAAAGGCAACGATCTCGCCTTCACCGCAACCGGCGTCCTAACCGGCCCTCTTCTTCCCGGTATCTCATCGTCAGTCCACGGCATCACTACTCACACTGTAGTTATGTCCTCAAACCCTAAAACGGTCCGTTTTATAACCACTCATCACAGAGCAATTTTAAAATAACCAATTTTTCTCCTTTTTTGTATTCTTGTGTTAAAATATTCATATATCAGCAGCAAATCTGTAATTAGTTAGTTTAATTTTGCATTCTACGTTTTCATTTTGAGATTTACATTTTAAATTTTAGAATAATTAGAAATTAGGTCAATTAGAACAATTTAAACCAATGGTATATTACTAATAAACTATGGAAGAGTTATATATCCTCCCCTTCGATCATCGCGGCACATTTACTAAAATGTTCGGCGTAAATGAGCGCGAGCTTAATCAAGAAAAAACTAATATGCTCGCCGACTACAAGCACGTCATATTCGAAGCTTTTCTAAAATCGCTTCAAATGGGCGTCCCTAAAGAAAAATCCGCGATTTTAGTCGACGAGCAATTCGGCGCCAAAATTCACGAAGAAGCACACGCCCAAAACATCACCCACATCTTAACCATCGAAAAATCCGGCCAAGACGAATTTGATTTTGAATACGGAGACAAATTTGCCGAACACATCGAAAAATTCAAACCCGAATACGTTAAAGTTTTGGTCCGCTACAATCCCGCAAACGACTCGATTTTAAACGAACGCCAGTGCCAAAGACTAAAAACCGTAAGTGATTTTTGTAAGTCGAGCGGCTACAAATTTCTCTTTGAACTATTAGCCATCGCTACTCCTGCGCAATTAAGCCAAGTCGGTGGAGATCAAGACAAATACGAACAAACTCTTCGCTGGCAGGTAATGGTTGATAGCATCAAAGAAATTCAGTCCCGAGACATCGAACCCGATATCTGGAAAATTGAGGGCTTAAACGATTTAACCCAAATGCAAGCCGTTGTCGAAACCGCCCGTGGTGGCGGGAGAACCGAAGTCGGCGTAGTCGTTCTCGGCCGAGGCGAGTCCGAAGAAAAAGTAAAAGTCTGGCTTTCTGTCGCCGCTAAAATCCCCGGCGTCGTTGGCTTCGCTGTTGGTCGCACTGTTTTTAAACAGCCTTTAATTGATCTCTATCAAGCTAAAATCTCCCGCGATGCGGCCTCGCAAAAAATCGCCGAAAACTTTAAAAGCTTTGTTGATTTATTTATAAACTCAAAAAACTCTGACTAAATCTCCTATCTAGTAATAATAGGAGAAACTAACAAGTTTTGCCCTTTTTCGAACGTGCTAGTCGAGTCGCCACCATCCAAACTTACGCGATCATCTGCACCTCTAAATGAATATTTTTTCGATTCGAGTTTGGCATCAATTTCCCATCCCGGCACGTAAGCGTAATAAAAACCCTTTGCGGCGTTGTTCACTGGATCAATTGGCAAAGATGTAAGCGGTCTAATCGCCAAATTACTAAAATTCATTGGTATCCACCCATACCCGTTGGCTTTAAATAAATTTTCCCGAGTCACGCAGGCGTAATGCCATATGGGACCTACACTTATCAGCGGCAGAACAGAAACATAACCGTCACAAGTGGGTGAAGTGTCCGGTAAAGACAAATAAATTGTGTATGAATCCCCTTCAAAAATAGCCGGATTCTGCTGAAGGGCTAAAGTAATTGCCTCGTCAATCGAAGACACTTCAGAAATTCTCCTGCCATCTCTCGCTTGCGACAAAGTCTCAACTGGATTAATAACCACATACACCACCGCCACCACAATCGATATAATAGCAACAGTAATCAAAAGCTCTAAAAGTGTAAACCCCTTCCTCATCGATTAATTATACCAAAATAACCAAAAGTCGCAATCTGAAAATTGGCGGTACCTTTTGGTTAAAATCCGAACCTACTTTGACGAACATCCGGGCAAGTCCCTGTACAGTGCGGAGGAGGTGAGATTCGAACTCACGAGAGGATTACTCCCCTACGACTTTTCGAGAGTCGCGCCTTCAACCGCTCGGCCACTCCTCCACACTGTACAGGGCAAGGCTGGCGAGTTGGACCAACCCTCCTTACCAGTGGACTATTCTTAAATTAGCTCGGACGATTTTTTCGCCGCCTGTGGGCGGCGAGGAAAAGCCCCCCAAAAATTTGACGCTTCGCCG
>ERZ1292625.314-Hain-H41-01um-R1-314-length-78890-cov-31_pt1 | contig 25150 bp, 51 predicted proteins | sample MGYA00564400_ERZ1292625 | MGnify/ENA primary metagenome ERZ1292625 (study PRJEB36523, sample SAMEA6512639) | groundwater metagenome | collected 2019-01-08 | study: AquaDiva: Metagenomics assemblies of 32 groundwater samples | reverse complement strand
GGGTAGATTGGTCTGTAGTTGCTAGTGGTTGTGTGACAGTTACATCGTTAGAGGAAGAGGAAGAAAAATGAGCAAACTATCAAGAATTGAAGAAGTGAGGCGTGTATTGAAAACATTGGACGCGGAGAATGTGAAGTTGGTAGCCGAAGGGGAGCGTATGGCGGCTAAGCTTACTTCGATGGACGAGATACCGCAGACGCACCGTTTATGGTCTGACGCACTAACTGAGCTAAATAATACGATTCGTGAGTACAAAGCGGAGTTGTCGGCTTTAGATCCTCCCCGCCCTCGTAACTTTACTATTTCTCAGAAAGAGTAGTATTTTTCGTGAAGTTTGTAGTGGTTGACGCTGAATATTAAAAATAAGGAAGGGAAGTAACAATGGAAACGAAAGAAAAAGAACTAGAGCTGTCGAATATTTCAATGGAAGTTGTCATGAGTACCGCCGACTACGACCTATCTTGTTTTGTGGCGGAGTACTTTAACTGTAGGGCGCGATGGCTACATCATCGAAAGCAATCGCCTAGGAGTGTGGAACCGGCGGCGACTTATGAGTTTGCTATGCGCGAAATGGCCCGTTCTATGCGTGCGCGTCTGGGTGCTTTGGGAGTAGAGGCCTCCCCGAAAGAGTCAGTGCTAGAAGCAGTGCAAGCTCCTGTGGTTGCGAAGAGGGACATCGTACGGAGGTTTTTTGAGCTTCCATATCGAAAGCAGGTAGCTACCGTTGTGGCGTTAGGTTTCCCGCTTGCGTCTTACACAGACCCTCAACTGGACGTAGCTCAGAACGAGTTTGCTTTGTACGTGCGTGGCAATAATTTAGTGGAGCGGTTACTAGAGGAGATAACCGCACAAGAATTGAAACACTGAAGGTATAAATCCGACACACGAAACACGGCCTATTTAGTCGAAGAAAGAAAGAACAAGAAAAAAGAAATACAGGTGTTGCCCATGATCGAGTGCGTGTTATGTTGTAAGAAACCTTGCGCCTGTACTCTTGCTTTTTTGAAGGACTCTATAGAACAAGCAGAGCAGGCCTTTGACAACGCTCTTTCTGTGGAAGAGGGGGCGTTGTCTGCTCGTCGTGTGAAGTTGTTGAAGGCGGCGTTGTGGTGCATGGAGCGGGGTTCGTTCGCGCGTCACGTGGCTTTATGGACAAAGGCCTGAAGGCGCGGGCGTACGAACTACAGGAATCGAAAGGTTGGAAGCTATTATGAGCGATGAACTAATAAAAAAGGAAAACACGTGGAACTACCCCCACCTAATTTCTCTGAGGTTCGAGGCGCTACCTCTAGAGGTCAGGCACCTAATAGCTGGTAGTCTGGGGTTAGATTTCCCACGAAGAGACCCTGAGGATCATATGGAGTTTAGTCTACAGGCTGCGAGCAAAGGGAAGCTTCGAGCTCTGTGGTGTATGGTTGGTCAGTATTACTCCAACATGGAGGAGTATCCCTTCGAGTCCGCCGGAGAAAAGGAAGATTCGGTAGCGAGCGGGAGCGGGTGTGCGAGGAGAAGACGCCATCTAAGACTAACGATTGCGGTAATAACGGACTAGGAAAAGCTAGGTACGTCACCACTATTCAGAAGTTTTCTCAATCGAGTAGGCTTGTCGAGGTGCTTATTCCTAGTGGTGAGGGGGAGCGTGCTGAATTGTTTTCTACGAATGTTTTGAATGAAACTACTGTAGTTTATACATGGAGAGTGGTACGTGAGTGATAATATGAAAGAAATTAACGGGCTAATGGAGTCGTTAACTGTCGAACAACTTCATGAGGTTGCTATCCACGCGGTGCGCTTAATTGATAAGCTTACCGTAAGAAAGGAACACCTCATGCAAGAGGAGCTTTTGCACGCAACAGAATGGGGGGCCAATGACTTTCGGCATGATGGTTTCCGGGTATGGCGCCGATATAGAGTGGCAGAACATAAATGTTCAGAAGCTTTAGTCGGCTTTATCAAGCCATACGTTGATGTTCGTGGTGAGACTCGGTTTGAGACACGAACGCTCCACAGAAACACTTTTCTCAATACGGACGAAGTTGTTCGTGGTTCATACGCAACATTTCAATCGGCAAAAGATAACGTAGACGCTTTACTCAGAGAAGACGGTTGGAAACTGCCATGAGTGACGAACCGAAAAAGCAGAACTCTATTTTTCCTGTGATATTACCGGAGGTGAGGGGGAGACGTGCTGAACCTTGGCCGATAACAAGGCCTGCGGGGCTGGTATTCTACCAAGATTATCTCGACAGTCAGAAGTATAAAGAAAAGCCTAAGAGTGAGTTAAGTCGCTTGTCTGATACTATAGGTGTTGCTAATCCGCCTATTGACAAAAAGCCTCTACCATTTCCACCGGGAGACAGTGTGTTTTACCAAGACTTCGGTTATGATCCGAAACCAGAAAACAACGAAAAGGATGGAATTATGAGCTACATGGAAGTTTACGTTGTCGAGCCTAACGGGGGAGTCTCCAGGTTCACAGAGTTCAAAAACGCATGGCTTGGTGCCGCGACCGTCTGGGATTGTCTTGGCCGAAAGTATCTTGGTACCACAAATGACTGGAAAGCGGTATTCGCTTTGCAAAAAGATTCCAGGCTATCAGAATGCGAGCTTTTTACGCTGTTCGCCACGTTTGATAACGTGATCATCGGTAAAGAACATTTTGAATACGCGCGTGCTAAATTCGAGGAGTTTAACAAACAATGTGACTCCCATTTCCGTAGTCTTTCCACGTTGCTTCAGGGTCTTGAGGCTAAGGGTTATCTCGGTTTTTGCTTTAATCAAACGAGCGTGAATTCCTCGCCTTGGGAGGTGTGGGAAGGTGAAGATGATTGCAGGCCTTACAACATCAACGTGGATACGAAGCATTGGTTTCTGACCGATGAAATTTTGAAACGGGCCAGAACCTAACCTGCGATGAGGCGGGCTGAACGTAAGTTTTCTAGCGACCATATGGTCGTTGTAAAGAGAGGGAAATCATGGCTATGGAAGATAAGTACTCAACCAGGTTCATAATTGCACAAGAGCTGGTGCGTAAGCTGCACAATTTAGAAATTGTTGATTTGAATCAACTCGCTCAAACGCGCTTTTTTGACATAGCGGATGCTGTACTTAAGGCGCTTACAGCATCAGGTCGTGTCCTAACAGGTGATTCTTCAGGGCCGGGGCGTTAGTCGTGGTAATTGACATAGGGGTGAACTCTGAGCTTGCTGTACGTTGGGATGTAGAAGTAACTGCGAATCCTGATTTGAAAGGCATTCTCGGCCCGTGGGTTGAAGAGCAGGAGCGTGTGGAGTCGGGACGCCCTGAGATAGTGTGGACTCGTCGTATTCTTTGGCCTTTGGGGCTTCGTACCACACGCCAAGCCTACAGTTTGGTTATTTATTTATCAGGTCAAGGGTTTGATGCGGGTTGCGGGCTTGAAGGAATTCGTACAAGACTCGTAGGTGTCCTAAAAAATGCTAAATTTCAGACGTTTCCTTTGAGAAAGCAACTAGCTGTTTACACGTACAAGTACTTTTCAGCGGCTGTTTGGACTCATCACACAGGGCCTGCTATGCGAGAAGCAATGCCTTTGGCAGATAAGACATTGGCGAAGAAGTTTTTATTGTTGGAACCTTATTGGGATTTGTTTTGAAGAGAAATGAAGGAGAAAAGAAGATGGGAAAACCGAGTAAAAAAGACTTGAAAGAAGGTCTTAGGCACCATGTCAAACAATCAGCGAGAATCCTTTCCGCGAAGTATTACTACGTGAAGGCGACGCGTAGAGCTACGGACTTTGAAGAGGAGTATGTGGTGTATGCGTTTTGGGAAGGTTACAATCGTGATAAGGAGAGTAGACATTGCACGGTGCACAGGTGCGATGTGAAAGAGATGAGGGCTTATTTCAAATGCGATAGAGTTTTCAAGGATGTGACGACGGTGTGCGTGTATCGTTGGAAAAAGGGGCACTAGGGCGTTAAATTCTACACGCTTCGTAGATTAGAGGTAAAACATGGATGATAAGCCGACAACAACAGAGAAGCACTTTATATCTCGCTACCATTACGTTCGTGCGGTGTCTTGTGTGAACGGGAAGACGTATTATGCTACTCGTATAGGTGTTACTTCTTTTAAGGAGAATAAAACATGTGTATTACACACAAAGGACATCCGAGAGTTGAAAGAGAAGTTTAGCGATAAATCTACGTTTAAGGACGTTACGGTTGCACACGTTAATGTGGTTAGAAAAAGGACTGCTTATGCGTCATACCACTACGCGTCAGACCATTTTTCGCGTACGACAGGGGGCTCCCTTTATTGCATGATTATATGGGACACGCGTAGGCGACAATGGAATGTTACATACATAAAGGATTTCGAGAATCCTAAACACTTTGACACCATCGAAGAGGTAAAGCACTACGTGGGGTATAGTGTATGCCAGCGCGATTTACAAAAACGTTATAACAGCGCTAACGACGCCTTTTATCTGTGGTTATCTGCTCAAATGCCGAAAGTTTAGTCTTATGTCAGAAGTGGAATCTCCTCCTGTTACGGTCGCTTGCGCTAGCTGCGAAGGTAAGGGTTACGTTTACAAATACGATTGGGGTCTTGAACTTGGCAACAGTCGCTTCAAAGAGGACTGTTTTCTCTGTGACGGTACCGGAAAGATTGAGCTTACCAAGCTGCAAATCGAGCTACCGAATCACGGGTGTGAATGCGCCCAATGCAGTTACAACGGATGCGAGCATAACCCTGAAGATGAAGAAGAGAAGCGCGAGTGCGAAGAAGAAAAAGAAGAATATGGCCGGTGTCAATCGCGGTGTGAGTATTGCGATGGCGAGGGAATAATTGATTGGTCGTGGCAAGTAGACGACACCTCAGACTGTGACTTCTGCCCAAAGGAAAATGTAGACATTCAGATATTCCACGATGCCCCTCCAGGCAAGCGGTGTGTATGTAAGCAATGTTACATCGCGTGTCACGCGTCACATGCAGAAACAAACGGATGCAAAGAATGGAAAGGAGCTGTAGATGTCGAAAGCAAGTGAGGAGGAGGTATCGCTACCCGTTGACGAGTTTCCGTCTCACGAGTGTGCTTGCGTCAATTGCGAAGGCGTAGGCCGCGTTTACGAAGACGAAGCTAGGCTAAACATCGTATGCTGCGAAGAATGTTCCGGACTCGGAGTGCTTCTGTGGGAATGGGAGCCGCAAGGCGAGGGCACTTGCGAGTATTGTTGGGAGTACGGGGAGCAAGATCAAATTAACGGGGATTTCCCATGCAAAGCCTGTTATGTGAAGTGGCACACGGCTTATGCCGTGAAAAATGGATGTAAAGAATGGAAAGGAAAAACAAATGAACCCAGTATTATTAAGCCTACCGCCTGATATATCGTTGGTAGAGGTCATGGAATCGGAGGACCTAAACGTGTTAACTTGTATTTACGAGTATTTCCACAACCGACGAGGCTTTCTGTTCGCTACGATACCCCTACCTTGGATTTCAGAAGGGTGTAGGCAACAGATGGAAGCGAGCGCGAAACGACTGGGGGAATTATTAGCTGCTGAAAGAAAGAGAAAAGCGGAAGGAGGCGCAGGATGAAAACTCTGAAAGTAAGAGATTCACGTGGCTACATCCTGAAGGTAGGGGTGTTCGATTCTGGACGGGCTTTCATAGCAAGTACCGGTGGAAAACGCGTATATTCGGGTAGGAAGTGGGTCGTAAGACTCGCCAACGGTACGCTCGTTTCTCATATTCACTGGGGTCATTGGCCGTTGGACAATGATAGAGATATTGGAGAGTTTCTAGAGTTGGTTCGGAAACACAATAAAGGAAGCGGGAAAGATGAGAGACCTTAGTAACAAAAAAGATAGATGCTTGGTGTGTATGAAGTTGTTTGAAGGTAGCCCTGGTGTAGCGGCTTCTTTGGTATGTCAGTGTTCGACAGACTCTTACAACAAGTTTATCGAGCAGGCGATGATATCTAGAGAACACAAAGAGAGTTGGCTTAAAGAGCGGCGGAGTGCTCAAGGGATATTCTCGCCTTGGGTGATTGTTTCGCCTACGCTGTGTTTTAGGCACAACGTAGCTAGAAGTTGGTTGGTGTCGGTGAGTTCTCTTGGGAACTATTTTTACGTGCTTCCGAACATGACGAAAGATTTTCGAGAGGTGAAGTTTGCGAGAATCGGGGATGCGTGCGAGGCCTTTGACGAGTGGGCTTGCAAGCACGGGTACGCTCTAGAAACTCCGCACGAGTGTATTATTGCAGGCAGTCCTGGAGGTGTCGCAGGCATGAAAGTGCAAGATTACAAGTGGGGAGTGGAATAGCTGTTGTGTTGTTGAGGGGAGGTCCTTCGACAACAAAGGAGATTTAAAAATGAGCGCGGATGAAACAACAGATAAATGCGCATGGTGTGTGAGGGAATTACAGGCATGTAATTGCACACGAGAGGAGCTGAGTTCAATGTTTTGTTTTTCTAGGAAACTGCTGAAAGAGAATTTGATCAAGACGTTTGGTCGCATCCCTTACGACCTTTATTTCGCGCTTCTTGACATTGACAGAGCGGGGCAGGCACTGAAACAGCACAGGTGGTTCAAATGACTGAGAAATGCGCGTGGTGCCTACGTCCTTTTCGTACGATGGATGGTAAAACTCCATGCGATTGCACGGAAGCTGACTTGGATGAGAGGTTGGCCGTCCTAACAAAGGCCAAACTTGATAAGGCTGCGTGGCTTGCGGCTAGAGAAGAAAGAGTACGTGCGAACGGCTCTTTTTCACCGTGGGTGTTTGTATCGCCGCAGGTTTGCTTTAGGCATAACCCAATTATGAACAAAATGGCGACTGTGAGTCCTTATGAGTGGACGGTTTCAGGGGCTTCTAAAGTTTTCATCGTGCGCACTAACGATACTACTTACTTTGACGCTCGATGTTACGGGAGTTTCGCGGAGGCTTGTGTGGCGTTTGACACGTGGGCAATAAACAATGACTACACGTTACAATCCCCAAACCAAGCGGGGGGTTTTAGTAAGGTTGACGGCGTAGAGGGCGTATGGTGCGAAGCGTATCATAGAGGTTTTTGGTTAAAATGAGCACGAAGCCTAGCCCTTATTATGTGGAGGAGCAGTTCATATTTGCGCTTGTTCTTTCGTTTGGTTTGTTTAACAGGCCTCCTCGAATAGACGATACAGGCGGACGCACGCACGTAGTACTTGGGCGACTTCTCAAAGAGAAGGGTGAACTGGTTGAAAGTTTGCTTGGGTTCACGCCAGTGGTCGATCCTAAATTCGGAACCTACCGTTGCCTTGACGAGGCTTTGCCTAAGATGCACGCTTACGGTCTCATTAGAATCGGTAGTAGTATTGACGGGCCGTACCTTTACGTGAAGCTTTGGCCTATGAACATCCAGCATTACCTTGATACATGGCCAAGCCGTGTAGGCATCGAACCAGAAGCTCAGGCGGAAGCGCGAAAAAAACTGATAGAGTTATGTGAGCACTTTCGAGATTTGCTTACTGTAAAGTGAGAGGGTTTTCCGATGTGTTGTAATTTTTGCGGTAAGGAGCTTGGAGAAGATAAGCACTTTGTTCGCGTCTTGAAACGTGAGTGGCCTTCGTGTTTACTATGCACTCAGAAGTTGAATTCGCTGGCAGTCAAACGAAAATCAGCAACTACTGTGCGTCAATATGTTACTTACTTTAATCACGTGAACTCCTTGTCTAAGGATTTGATCGTGGTTATTCTCGAATCTGAACTCGCGAAGCATCAGGATTGTTTGTGGATAGTGGGGAGGCTTCGTGTTCCGCTTCTCGGTGAAGTGGTTGGTTCTTTGTCGGGCGCGGCGTGTGTGGCCTTGTTAAAGCATTTACCTCAAACTGTACTGAACGCGGCAAGTCCTGAAGCATTAGTAGCAATGGACGCCTTGTTGGAAAAAAGAGCTGAAGATGAAGCGTAAAATTATCGGTAGATACCGGCGCCTTTTAATAACGACAGAGCGAAACGGCGGTGGCTTTATTGTCGTGGTGCCTCAATCTAACGGTGTTGGTTGGACTGTAGAGCATAGCCAAACAGATGTTAAACCGCTGGTAGTTGATGTGGAATTGTTCTCTAAACGCGCGGCGTTCGTAAAACGTAAAGCGTGGGAGGACTTTCTTCGAGAGGATAGGAAAGACGATACTATTAAGGCGAAAGTGAAGCTGGTTACTCGGTATTCTTTCAAAAAGCGCAAGGGCTAGTAGAACAGGAGGGTGCGGTGAAATGTCCATGGTGTTCGAGGAGTTTGAATGAAAGCGGCTACCATTCGTGTGAATGTATTTGGTGTGACAATCGAATAGGTTCGGAATGGTCTCATCACTGTGAGTGTACAACGGCCTCTTTGCGCGAGCGCCGGCGCCTCAACTTGTTTGCTCATCAACTAAGGGAGCGGCACGACCGCAAAGTTCCTACACAGGAAGATTGGGGGCGTTATAAACGTGAAAAATACATAGGAGGTACCGAAGCTTATGAGGCGTGGGTGGCGTGGCGTGCTTTACTTCAGCATCGCGACCTTGCGAGGCAAAGACAGAAGTGCCAAGAGGAGAAGCAGTATCTTGAAGAAGAAGGAAACCCATGAGTGACAGTTTAATTGAACTTGTTCGAGGTCTTTCTGCGAGCGAAGCGCAAGCGAAAGGTCTAGTGAAGCGTTGGGCTCAGTTGTCAGAGGCTTCTGTAGAACAGCTCGTTGCGTGGGAGGCCCTTGTCGTGGAAGCCTTCGCGCCTCTAGAAAGAGGCTATTTAGATGTGACCAGAGACAACATTTTAGAGGCGCACGACATTCAAGCTTCGGTGCACGACATGACAGAAGATGCGTTGGATTCGTTTGTGCGAGAAGTGGTGAGGGTTCGAGTGCTTACGTTTCTTGCAATTGATCTAATGGCCGTTCATACCAACGCCCAATGTCGCCGTGTCCGAAAAGCAGAGGAACAAAAAGCTAGAATAGAAGAATCTTTGAAAGATTTCACCATAGCGAACTGATTGGCGGTGGGGTTAGAATGGCCATGAACGACTCGCGATTTTTCGATAAGAACCCTGCAATAGCTGTTGCTTGGGATGAAGCACTGGAGAAAAACTCTAATTTGCGGGGAGTGTTAGGGACTTGGAACCAAGACAGAGGCTTCACACGTCGTCATGCTATATGGGAGTTAGATTCTCAAAGTGGCACGCACCATTACGAGGTGGAAACTTATGTTAGAGACGACGGTACAGCGCGGGGCGAATTGTACCGGGTGAGCGTTGGGTGGGACGAGAAAATAATGTCGTTTTTCCATTCAGATGCTTTTGAATCTATACCCATGTTCGAGCTGATTAGTGATGAAGCGTTGTCTCAGGAATGGTTGTTATGGAACGGGCTTATACGCCTACGAAGTTTGTAAGAGAGGGATTGAAAATGGACGTATCACATGTGACGTTGGAAATGATTCTGAAGAGTGCGGATGATGAGCTCGTTTGGGCTTTACGCCTTTGGATACTGAGGCGTTTGCAGCATCTTAACGGGAGTCGCGAAGAAGCTGCGGAGCAGGTGAAAGAGCAGGCAGTGAAGACTTTCGGAGTAGCTTCGGTGAAGGATATTAATCACAAGCACGCACATAGAAAGCTTTACAGGGAGATGTCTTCTTGGGATGTGCGTGATGGCCAAGACAACCCAAGACTTCGCTCAACGTGCGGTACGTATCAGCTTTATGTGGAGAGGTTTGTACCTGTGAATCTCAGTATTCCGCCGTACTACCGCTTGTCTGAGGCGTGGACGTGTGAGTTTCCCCATAACGAAGTAGTAGGTAAGTACCCAACACGTTTGCAAGCAGTAGAAGCTGCGGAGATACAAGCCTTTCAGCGTGGGTATATTTTACCTGAAATGTTGCATTTGAGGGAAGATCTCGAAGATATGGAAGAGCCTCGGAAGAAAGAGAAAGCGCAAACTCCAGTGGAGGAAAAAGAAGAGACTTCCCCTGAGTCTGTTCTCAATCGCAACGACGCTTTCCATCCACAGAAGCTAGGTTTCAACATGCGTTTGATGGTTTTCGATGCATTGTGGGAGGGGCTTTCTGCTCGTTGTGCTCGTGTACTTACGCGGAACGCGCAAGCGCCTCTAGCGTCTCAATGGGCGGCGGATATTCGTGAGTTTAAGACGCTATCTCGACTGAGTGTGTGGATATTAGAGCGTCAAGAAAACAACGAAGGGGGTAAGAATCCTAACTGGTTGTTAGATATTGACACGCTCCTTTCGGAGTTTGATTCTGATTGGTATTGAGGTACGGATGGAAACATATCGTTCGTGTGAAAACTACAAAGAGCGGAAGCGAAAAAAGAGAGTGACCTTGCTAAACGTGACCCTTGCGCTGTTCTCGTTTCAAGTGGGGTTTTGTTTCGGGTACATCGTTCTTGCGTGGTTGTTTGAGAAGTTTGTTAGTGAGCAGTACATTGGGCATTATGTAGTGCTCGCTTTTCTTGGTGCGTCGTGGGGAGCGATTGCTGATGAAGCACGTAAGCACCCTACACGTCTTTGAGAAGAACCCTGAGCTTGCTGTGGCTTGGGATGGGGCTCTTGGGCGCAACAGTCAATTGCGTGGGGTTCTAGGGCCTTGGGTAGGGCCTCTGAGCTGTGTGAAGCATCGTTATGTTATGTGGGTTCTGAATTCTGACGACTTGCCATCTCATTACAACATCTATGTTTATAATGTTACGTTTACTCGCAACATAGAGACTGTTTCGGTTACGAATGTTATTGGCGAATTGAGCAGTGTGTTTGAAAAGGACCGCACCGTTTTATTGACCTTGTGGCGCTCTTCTTCGCCGGATTATTTTCCAGTGTGTTTGGAACTAGGGGATGAGGTTCTGTCGCAAGAGTGGTTGTTGTGGGATGGTGCAATTTTGTGAGGGGGTAACATGAGTACTAGAAATTCTATTGGTAGTCTCGCGCGTGTGTTGGAAATATTACAACGGTATTGTAAAGCGAGTGACACCTTCGCGGTATATGCGCAATCGATAGTGTTTGCGGGGCCAGACCCTGCGGTTATGTCCACAGAAGATCGAAAAGAGTTGCTCAATTTAGGCGCGCAATATGACGCACTTGAAGAATGTTGGCGTGTGTTTGGTTGAGACTTGCGTTTAGACGCTGAGTGTCTTATGCTTGATCAATACAACGGATTATAGGAAAACACGGTGTTTTCTTGTTTAGAAGCAAAGGACATAAAAAGATGGAAGCCAGAGGCAAGGCCCGCGTGAAGCATTTTCATGGGGTTCGTGTTCGTTTAAAGGGTGAGCGAGAAGGTGACAATTCTTCTGCTCGAAGGTGGGAAGCTGGAACCATTCGTGTAGGAACCCTTGGTACGGTGAAGGAAGGATTGGTACAACGTTCTTTTCTTCGTTGGGTTGAGTGGGATGGTATTCGCCCTAAAGGGCCTCGCTTGTTCTTCGATTTGACAGGCGATCCGAACGAGACTTCCTTGCCTGTATGGTTGGAGGAGGTCGTAACGCCTCCTTTACCGAAAGTGAAGGTAGGTGAAGTTCTGTGCATGACGCGGATTAATAGGAACCCCTACGTATTTCAGAAGGCTGTTGTGACGAAGGTAGGGTTGAAGTACTTTCGAGTGGATGTAGACCCTCAACACTCGTTTATCAAAGAGCCTACGGCGGACGGATGGTACTGCTCGCGTGACACGTGTTTTGCGGTTTGTAGAGAGGAGAAGGCGCTTCCGTGTGTGCTTCCTTCTTTCTTTGTCAACGCCTTGAAAGAACTCTCAGTAGAGGTGAACTGCAACAACCACGGCGTAGGCCTTCTCGGTGTGATTTCTCAAGACAAAGCAAACGAGATTCGAGCAGAGGTGTACAGGCTTCTGACAGGCAAAGAATTGAAATTACCTGCGACGCTTGACGAGTATCTTGAAGAGGTAGAAAAGAGGAAAGCTAAATGGCACCAGTGAACCCTAATAACTACAAGTGGATGGTAGGGCCTCGTCAAATCACAGTCGGGAGTAAAGTTTTCACTACGGGGTTTGTGTACCATTGTTACGAGAATGGAAAGTTCGTTCGAGTAGAAATCCATTGTACGAGCGAACAAAAGCAGGCGGAAGAGGAAGCGCTTCTTCTGCTAGAAAAGAGAAAGAGCAAATGATTATCATCAAACCTTCAACACTTCGATTCTCAGCAAACCCTGTCTACGTAGCGTACGCTAATCATCTAAGAGCGTTAGATTATCTCGATAGCGTGAAGAAGTCGGAGTCTCCTGAAGCAGAGGAAGTAAGAGAAAAAATGGGGGGTATGTGGGATGCTCTTGACGAGGGGGAGCAACTTCGTGTGAGAGGAGTGTCTGTTGACTTGTATTCTCTACGAAAATACCCTTTAAAACCAGCAGGGGCGCGAGAAGCTTTCTCGAAAACGGCCTTGCTGGAAGCGATAGAGGCTCGAAACGCGGAGGTTGTTCTACGTATGCTTAGGTTAGACATGGGTGATTTCTTTTTGCATTCTCCTACGATTGCGTACATGCAGGGTGTAGCCTATCAACAACTCGGTGATGATTTTATAGCGAAGTGGTTTTTCGAGGCTGTGTTTAAAGCAGGGTCTTTCAAGACATTTTGAAGCAAATGAAGACGAAGCAAACGAAGATGAAGGATGAAGAATTTCTAGGGCTTTGGGGGTTCGTGCTTGCTCATGGAGCTTCGGCTCTTGAGCACCTTCGCCTTCAAGGTCATTGTCCTTCGGAGGAGTTGAAGACCTTAGTAGCGCTGTATTGTTACGAGATGGTTAGCTCTTCAAAGGAGATGTACCAGCGCGTGTGGGGGGTCTTACACGATAGTCCTGCTTTCGGTTTGCAGGTGCTTCGTTATATTCCGGCCATACGCAATAAGTGGGCAAAAGGTGCAGATTCCTCGTATTGTAAAATGGTGCTAGATGTCAACGCGGGTTTTCAACCTGTTGAAGTTGTTGGTTACCTTTCTGATAAAACATTTGAGCGTAGGATACGTTCAATTTCTAAGGCGAAGTTGAAAGAATTATTCAAGACGTTACCGGCGGATAAGTTGGTGCTTTGGGATTCGTTAAATATCGAGATTTAGAGTGGAAGGATGAGAAAAATCAATGGCGAGATTATCAAGAGAAAAAGAACTTAAGTTGTTGCGCAGAGCATTGGTCGCAGACGCGCTCCGTGTAGTTGGTGAGATTTTCAGGGCACGTGCTGCAGGGGAGGATTGTGTTCTTCTATTGGAAGAGCTCGCGGATATCGAAGAAACTACAGGTATCTATAACGCAGAGTACTCAGATCTTATGTGCGAGCCGCCAGACCCTGACGCTTTACAACGTGATACAACACAGCAAGAGGGGTAGGAGGCTATAATGCAAGGACCAGAACATAAGAGACTCCAGGAGTTGACGTGGATTCTAGACGGGCTTAAAGAAGAGGCGAAAACCCTGCAAGCAGTGTATGAAGCGCGCGTGCGCACGAAGGACGTTTTACCTTATTCGTTGACGCGTCGAATGGAAGAAACCAGCGAACTTCTTCGCGAGTACTACGACGAGCAAAAAGCATTGCAAAGGTCGTTGAACGCTAAATCGCGGGCTCTCTTTGCGGAGTACGAGAAGTTGGGCGAAAAGAAAGAAGGTTAGGGGATGCTTAGCTGTACTTGTGTTCCAACGGTCTACACCAACGCAGAGGGCGAGATACTGAAGTTTGAACACTGCCCCTACTGTCACAAGCGAATAATAAAGGAAGCGGTACCACAAACGGAAGTCATTTCAAGAAGGCAAGACAAGCCGAAAGTATCTTATTTAGAAATCATGAAAGCACGGGGAACAGGTGAAAGATGAAAAAAGAGAATCTCAGACGCGAGATCGCTGAATTGAAAAAAATAATCATGCTACCGTTTTTTCCAGGTTTAAGCTGTGGGCACGTTGCTTGCCCTTTTAGACCTATACCGGACGTGAGTTTGTTTGATGCTTGTAAGTGTAGCGAAGAGGAATTATCAAATAGTATAGAGGTTTTGAGGCAACGAATACGAGACAGGAGTCAACAAAAAACAGAGGCTTCTCCTGAGAGGGCTGATTCGTCGAGAGCAGGAGACCACGCGGTACTTATGATTGGGCTTCTTTCTTCCAAGTTTCCAGTATTGAAAGAAAGAATCGAAGAGCTAGAGGCGGCGTACATCAAGCATCAAGAAAGTTGTCAAGATTTGGACATCATGCGCACCATGTTTCTAGAAAGAAAGAAGAGCAAAGGCGATCTAGACGATTCACTTCGCGTGTCTGAAACCGTTCTTCTTTTCTTGGAAGAAGAGGTGCGTGAGAATCGCCGAGACGTGGAAGCCCGCGAGCAGTATTTTTTAGAAGAGTGTGGGCACCCTAGCTCTTGGTAAAAATAAGAGGAGGAAAAGATAATGAGCAGTTTATCAAGAAAAGAAGAAATCGTTCTATTGATACAGAATTTGGAGGAGAAATCGCGCCAGTTGAGCAAGTCAATAGAGTTCCAAAAATCCTTACCACGCGTGAACACAGTAGCCGCCCTTGTATTACAAGAACAACTCGCCTCTGTTAACGAACTTGTAGCGGCGTACACCAAAGAGTCTGAGGCTCTTAATGACGGGGCAGAGGAACCTGAGTTTACTTTGCCTTCTATGTGCACAACCGCTCGTGAAATGGGGTTGGTTTCACTACGTCGTTCTCGTTTGTGGGACCAGAAGTGGGCAATTGAAGTAGCCTTGTCGTACGAAGTAGAAGGCCACCAGACCGTTGTGGAAGAGACTGCTATGTGGGCAAGGTTGAAAGAAAAGTTTGCTTCGGTTGCTGTTGTCGTCGCTCCGTCAAAGGATGGAATGGTTCACTTGTTGGAGCTGATGGATACCTTCGCAAAGAAAGAAGAAACACCATGAGTGAATACGAGTTACTAGGACAACACGGGTCAGTTAAGCCTACTGAGAAAAGCACAAAGCGCGAACCGAAGGTTCTATACAAGGATGTCTACGTCACAACTACTTCGAGGTGGAAAAAAGATAACCTAGGAGGTCACGTAGACAAAGTGAAGCTACCAGACGGTCCTAATTGGGAGCTTGTTTCGACGTGTAGTGACGGTAATTCCGGTGTGCATTACACGTGGCGTAAAAGAGTTGACATTTAGGCCTGTTGGAAGAGCAAAAAGGAAGGACTAAGAACATGACTGTAGATGAACTTAGAAATAGGATTATCGCACTAAAAGGCGCTATTTTAGAATCCTATCTTGACGGGTGGGGTTGTGGTCGTGAAGGTTGTCCGCTGGCTCCTTTGCCTGTGTACCGCCTTCACAAGAACTGTCAATGTAGCGAAGGGTATTTATTTGCGGCGGTAAGAGAGATTGAACGTCACGTACAGCGATTGTCTAAAAAAGAAGACGTACCGCAAAGCGCGCCTGTGTTACCTGTTAGTGCTCAGTGCGCTCTAGACATTCTTGATATTCTTGAAAGAAGGATTCCAGGAATGAAAGAAAGAATCGAAGAGCTAGGAAAAGTTCACAATGCTTATACTAAAACTCTCGAAGAATTCTCTATAATACGTGACGTGTTTGCTGATTACGGTCAACAAATTCCTAATGGGCGTGTTTCGATTAGTGTTTGTGGAGGTGTGATATACTCGCTTCAGAAAAGAAACGCAGAGCTACGTAGAGACTTGGAAAAGGCTGAGAAGAATTTAGCGGATTTTGTCGCAGGTTACACGCTCGTAAAACAACAAGAGAAAGAAGTAGACCAAGATGAGCAGTCGTAGAAAAAAGGCGAACAAACGCCATGCTGAAAACCACGAGAAGACTACGACCAAAATCGAGGCGGAGAAAGTCGCTCACTTGGATAGCCTTGTTTGGGATAGTGTTACTTCCAACCCTGCCCCTATTGCTGTGGGTTTGACGGTAGGCGAAGGGGTAGGGATGACTGTAGGCGAAGGGGGTTCCCCTATGAATTGGCCTCCGAATGGTAGTTTTATTCGCAATGCTTTCGTTGACTACGCGAGTGGTCCAGACTTCAATGCGGCGTACGTTTTCGAGCCTGCAAAACCTACAAATCCAAAAGCATTGGACCAAGGGTTGCCTATGCCAGAGCGTATGCGACGAATACGCCCTCAGTTTCTAAACCATGAAGATGTTAATTCACGCGGCGCTGTGCGAGAAACGGAAGCTAGACAAGCAGCGGCTGTGGAGGGGGCACGTGCAGCTTTCGATAGAGATATTCTTGACTCGCTTCGAGCTAGAGGAACTCCTGAAGTTGATAACGGAACGCACGTACGAAACGCGATTGCTACGAATATGACTGAGGCGCTCAACGCGGGTCCGGCGGGAGGTCACTTCCATGTTCTTTTCAACGAGGCACAGGCGCGTATCTCGCATTTAAACGAGAAGCTTGCTGAGCAAAGAACTGAGAATCGTCTTCTCAACTCTATTATTAAAGACTTGTGGGAGCGAGACCCTGAATTTCTCACCGCTTGTTTGACAGAAGAGAAGGATCGAGTTAACCCAGAAGACGGTATCAAGAAAAAGCTCAGTCTTGAAGAGGTGTTCGCCGTTATTGAGGCTAGAAAAGCGAAGGAGCGTTTGACTGCACTAAAGGCTGGTGTTTCGAAGTTTTTGAGGGTGCATTCTACCATGCCGCCTGGTTATAATGATGATGACGACGCGAGGGTAAGAGAAGGGGAATAATCTTAGTTAGGCTTAGACTTAGAGTGCTTATTAATAAAATGTGATTTGGAAAGGTAACAGAAAATGTATTTAAAAGACGGTACTATGGTTTCAACGGAAGATGATTTCACACTAGCTGAAGCTGCGTATCTCGCACACTGCGGCGCAAGGGATTTCAAGAATCTTGAGGGTAAACCTCTGATGAAATGGGGCGAGCTTTCTGAAGTGCTTCAAATGTCGTGGATGGCTGCGGTGAATGCGGTGCGGGGTGTGACTACTACGCACGTCGCGAAGGTGTGCCATGAGGTCAATCGCGCCTATTGCTTGAGCGTTGGCGACACTAGCCAGTCACCTTGGAACGAGGCTCCTGATTGGCAACGTGACTCCTGTACAAACGGTGTAGAATCTATGTTGAAAAACAACAGTACGCCTGAGCAGAGCCACGAGAATTGGCTCGCATTCAAGGCTGCTGACGGTTGGGTTTATGGCGAAATCAAAGACGCTGAGAAGAAAACTCACCCGTGTATGCGCCCCTACGGTGAATTGCCAGAAGAGCAACGCAAAAAAGACAGCCTGTTTCACGCCGTGGTGAACGCCTGTCGTGATTGGGTAGTTCCTTCACCTAGATGGATGAAGGTTGCGTGTTAATTCTATTGGCCAAAACAGAACTGGCCGAGAGAAGTTGTATTGGCCAAGATGAGTTTTCCTTGCAAATAGGTGTTTTTCTATTCGCCGGGCGTCTCACTTGGCCAATTGATTTTCTGAGTGAGAAGAGACCCCTCGCCTTTTCCTTCTTTGACAAGTCAACAGAAATCGTAGAAACTGATGCTTATTGAGAGGCCTTATGACCATTGAAGAAATCCGAGTAATGCAGCGAAAACTCATCTCCTTGGGGTACGATCTCGGTAGCTGCGGTGCGGACGGTATCGCAGGAAAAGACACCAAAGCGGCGCTTGTCCTCTTTCAGTTTTCGGTAGGTGTGACAACTTCAGGTGTAGCTACTTCCGAGACACTTCAAATCTTGGATGTCAAGGCGCGAGAAAAGCAAGAAGAGCTCAAAGCTAAATACGCTGAAATGCAGAGCAAAGCGGCTCCTCGCGGTTTGGGATGGTGGGTGGCTTTTGAAGCTGCGTTGTCGCCTGGTGGTGAAAAAGAAGACCTGGAAACAGGCATTGAACGGGCGAAGAAAACAGGGGCTTCGTGGGTGTGCCTTCGCGCGGGTGATGGTACCGACAACGACAAGGATTTCGATCTAACTTCGGTTCGTGCTTGGGTTGACGCTGGTTTCGACGTGTACGCTTGGATTTTCACACGTCCGGACAACACGCCTCGTGAAGCGGCGGCATACAAGCGAGCTTATGACAAAGGCTGTAAAGGGATTGTTTTCAACGCAGAGTTTGAATTCCTTGGTGAGACGGGAGATGAAGCACGGCGCCTTGTTGAAGCGTGTCGTGCTTATGGTATTCCGTTTATTGCTCATGCTCCGCCTGATTACAACGGCTCTGAAAACAAGGAACCTTGGAACGCCTTGGATGCTGAATGCGACGCTATCTTGCCTCAAGTGTATGGACCTGAACATGATGATGCTGGCCATGTTTATCACCTCACTCAAGTGAAGAAACGGTATCTCGACAAGGGCACCCCTATTCACAAAGTTTGGCCTGTGCTGGCTTCGTATCGCCCCAAGACGAGGGGTTTCACCAAAGGTGCGAACGGTAAGATGACTGCACGACCAACGCCTCCAATGACCAATGAAGCGCAAAGGGTGGCTGATGATTTGTTGCAAGGCCTTGGTCACGAATGGGTGAGAAGCTCATTGGCTCCTTCTATCTATTCGTTGGATGCTATAAGTTTTATCAATGGTTCCAGCGACCGCGTGGTCGCTACGTTGTCTGAAGCGTACGAAAAAGCCTTGGCTGAAGACAAAGCGAAGTGGGAAGAACACCGTGCGTTGCAAGCAGATATCGCAGCGGCATGGCAACCAAAATCATTTCATGAAGTTTATTGGGAACTAGGAGCCTGAACATGTTGAGCACTCTATCACGCAAAGCCTCTCGCTATTTAGGGGCGCTTCCTATCGAAGAAGCGGCTTCTGAAGTGGCCTCTATTGCGAAGGATTTGGAACGCGAAGATTCAGCGGTTGCTCACTTGTACAGCCCTGCGGTTTACGCGTTGAAACGTTCGGATTTTCTAGGAAATTACGCCGCTACAAAGAACGCGGTGTACTCGCTTTCCTGGTTGGTTTCGACAGGTCGAATAGACCCTGGTTTGGTTGTTTCTGTTCCTGCGAAAGAGGTTGTAAGAATTGCGTTGGAAGTGGCCAAAGATACAGACGGTGTTTCGAGTCAAGCAGAAGCTTGGAAAAAAGCTATATTGTCTGCTTCTGTGAAGGCCTCTTCTCTACCGGAACTTGCGTTTCAAGGCGCTGATTGGGTGGGGGTAGCTTCAGGATCGAAGTTTAGCATCCTATACAATGATTCAGGGGCTTCTTCGCTAGTAATAAATCGTGAGGTAGGGTCGGCTGCGAAGCTATACAAAGTTGTGAAGGCTGGAAAAGAAGATTTCGGGAAGATGTCTTTTAATGCAGTGCGAAAGTATCTTGACTCGAAGAAGATTCAGTGGCGTTACGGTTGATAGGAAAGGTTACAAAGAAAAACATGTGGCGAGTAGCAATGCTTAAAAGTCCTGTAGGGTTCATTGTTTGGTTGGTTTTGGAAGGTTGCCCTAGACCGGCTCCAACAACGCCCCCTCACCGACAAGACGCGGTAGATACAGACCCGAAGTCGATTGATGGCGACGCGTGCGAGCGCGCGGGGCAACGCCTGCGAACCTTGAAGTGCAAGGAATCACGTGCAGACTTTGCGGAGCTATGTCGTAAGTTGGAGAAGAATCACATTCCTGTTTGCCCGGTCAAACTCTCACACATCACCTCTTGTGATGAGGTGAAAAATGTCTGTCGATAAGCACAGGGCGGCTTTTCTTGCAGACCCCTATCGTGCAGTTCGAGAGGCTTTTTCGGCTGATTGTGTGGACTTTGCTTCTGCGAAAAGTTGGCGTTCAAACAGTATGGTTTTGCTCGAACAACGAACGCCTATTTCGAGACAAGGAAAATTGGGCACGTGTGTTTTGAATGCGTCGTGTGATGGCGTCGAGATGTTGATGCAGGAACCGATAGAGCTTTCGCGGTTGGATGGTTACTGGAAGTCGCGACGCTTGCACGGGGCAGAAGAGCGAGACGAAGGAACATACGTGAGTTCCGCCTTTGAGATGTGGACCAAGGTTGGAGTTTGCCCAGAGTCGATGTGGCCATACGTCGAAGAGAACGTGAATGTTCGCCCTCCTCTTGAGGCTTTGCTCGAAGGTGCGGCGAATCTGATGTCAATTGATTCGTACCGCAGCATTTTGACAGAAGGCAAAGACCGTGTGCGAGATTTTAAGCTGGCCTTGGATATGGGGAAACCTATTGTTGCAGGCTTTGCAGTGGCTGATTGGTGGGATGACGTAGGAAGCACAGAGAAGGTGTACAATCCGCCTCGTAAAGAAGAAGTGACAGGTTGGCACGCCGTGTTGACCACGGGGTATCGAGAAGCGCCTGACGGTTCGATATCTTTCTGTCTTCGCAACTCATGGGGTGAGGGTTGGGGCGTGAAGGGCTACGCTTGGGTAGACGCAGAGTACATCGCGAAACCTTCGGTGTGTGAAGATATTGTCGTTCCTTTGTTGTCCCCTCGTTGAGGTGTTGACAAATACGTTTCACGGTGTTAGTCAATAGATTGAACCTTTGTAGCGTCCGTGTGGTCGCTAGGGAGCACCTTTGACACCTGAACTAACACAAGATTTGAGTGTTTGGAGCGACGTTGTTTATGCGGAATACCAGCGTCTAATTCCGAGTATATTTAGGCGTTTAATCGCGGTGTCGTCGCCTAAAAATAGCCCTAGGCTTGTTTGGGAAGATACCAAAAAGCGAGTGTTCACTTTGTTTTTCGGTTCTTACCCTTTTGCGCGGTGGGAATGTTACCCTCAGTGTGATGAGTCGAGAATCTCATTTCATGAAGGAATAGCCGTTAAAAACCTTACAGTTCCAAGGCGTATAGGTAAAGTGGTAGGTACTTTTTCAGACCTTTCAGGTATTGAAAAAGACCTTCGAGCTACGCACCGTTTTGTGTGCAAAGTGTTTGACATTAAGGAGCGTTTAGAAGAAATTAGAAGGCTACTTCTAGCTGAAGAGACGACCTTCTCAGAGGCAGAAAAAGAACGTAAAAAGGATGCCTACCTAATAGGGGCGTTACCTCACTCGCCACTACGAGATATCTTGCAGCAACATTGGTTCGATACGTTTTATGTTCCATTGCAGATATCTACGATAAACCTAGACAATAGAAGTAGGGTACTTAGGCCTGGTTTCAGCGCGGCGGAGGTTGCTGATGTGACATCCGTAGTACATACGGTTGATAAAACAGACACGCCTGTTCCAATGGTGTCCGTGTTTCTTAAGCGTAGGGAAGGCCAAAGCGAAAGTGGGTTTAGTGAGATAGCTAGCCCTGATTTGGTAGGCGAGAAATGAATAAAATAGAATCTATAGAAGCGCCAAGTGTAAGCAATGTAGCTAATTCGAGAGGTCACGAGCTAGCTTCGGATGCGGACATAGAGGCTGATTTTCGTGTATGTGTGCAGGCCTTTGTGGAACTGGTAGAAAAAGAGCTCACGGGCTGGTTGGGTCGTGACTTAGGAGAGTCTCGGATAGTGGTTGAGTGGAGACCTTTTTACGGTGTTAAAAATCATAGTACTGTGGTGCAAGTCTATTGGTGTTTGGGTGGTGTGTATTATGCAGGTTGGTTGATACGTAGAGATGGTGCTTTTTTGTATCGTGGTAAGGGCGCGAACATCTTGAGCGGTAGGGGTTTGACGGGGGCTAGTGGGGTGATTCTGAAGGTCGCAAAGACCTCAGCGGGTTTGCATGAGTTGTCGTTGGATTCGACGAGGCGTGCAGCTTCTGGGTTTCCGTTGGTGCATTCTTCTGATTCTTCAGGCGATATTGATTGGGAGGCTTTACGTCGCGGGGATTTGAAAAAAGCCAACGCGACTGTGTGGGGTTTTTGGCCTGGTTGGGTAGGCTCGAAATACGATTGTCCGAAAGCGCAGGAAATATCATTGCGTGTTTTTCAGTGGTTTGCGGTGCAATGTAAAAGTGACCCTTCGCAGGTATTCCTGGTTGATGTGTGGCATCGCAAGAAGACAGCGACTCGTTGCACGAACGGGGCAAACGCACACGAGGTGGTTGCTAATCTTTTGACTACAAAGCAAGTGCAACGTCACGCCGTCTCGAAGGAAGAAAAAGCAGGAATATAAGGAGTAAAATCATGGAATTTTCGGAAGTAAACGAAGAGGAGGGGTTGCTTGTTGGTAGAGACACAGAGCGTGAAGATTTTGAAGTAGCCTTACTTGGTTTTCGAGACAGGGTAGAAACCCTAATACGAGACTGGTTAGGCGGGCCTTTGGGTATAACTAGAGTAGTTATAAGGCGAGCTATTACGAGAGGTAGAAGAGAAGATGTAGCAGGTACTGTATATTGGCTTTACCAAGGACAGTACCTCGCAGGTTGGAGAGTCAAGTACAGCGGTTATGTAATGCACACACGTCACCCTAGAGTGAACATTCTCAGTGGTGTAGGAGTAGACGAGGCTGTGTTGGGTCAGTTAGATCGTCATTTAGGGCTGAGAAAGCTAGGGAGTAATTCTTTATATGAGTTCGTGCGAGGGTGGAGGCACTGTGTACCTTTAGACGCGTGTCTCACCTCCTTACAGCGTTTGATGCACGAACCTGAAGACTCGTGGGTGCGGGTGTCAGTATGGGGTTGGAGCCTTCCTGCTCTTTCAAATATTGAGGCGTGTTTGTCAAATCGCCCGTATTCTCGACATTTTACTCATTTTCTAGTAGCAGCTTTAGATGAAAAAGGCTTATTTTCCGAATGCTTTGTAGTAAGCCATACGTTTAAAAAGGGTCTACGCCTGATTATGAATGTTTGGTGTTTTACTACCATTGAGGGCGCCGAAGTAACCCTTGAAAGTTTTATGCTTAATTGGCGTACTCTTCCTAGACCCCCGCCTACGCACGGTTGGTGAAAAAGAGCACGGTTTGCTTGTTATGGATTGGTGCGTCAAAGTGGAATTTCAGAAAATTCAGACCGTGGGAGAATTTTTCTCAAGTATCGAGAAACGTAGTGTTAGCTACAGTGCGTCAATTAAAGGTCGCTACCGTGACAGAAAATGTCCAAGTGAGGGCACATAACACGTAGCGTCAATCTTTGTTTTCAGGGTGTGTTGACTTGCCTAAGTAGCAGGCTTATGAAGTGCGAGTAGTGATGGATTCGAGAAGAAAGAGACAGGAGAAAAGATGGAATTAAAGGGAAGCGCGCCTGAAGTTTTTTGTACAGAAAAGGGTACGGCTTATTTGAAGAGCCCGGGAGTGTCTTTGGTGGGGAGCCCTCAAAGTCATTTGCAAGAGGCTTTGGCTTCTTATCTTCCAGGCTTCGACAAGAGTTTGCAGTTCGAGGATTACATGAACGACGAACCTCTCGAATCACCAGGGGAAGCGATTGCGAAGTTCGCGGGCCAGGTCTGTTACCAGTCGCTAGGGCCTCAAAGAACGCATAACAAATATGTTGGGAAGTACTTCGACCATATCAAAGAGTCGAAGCACGGCAGCGTCACTGAGCATATTAACTTCACGTTTCTGTTCTGGGGTATCTCGCGCTCTGTGAGCCATGAAATTGTTCGACATCGAACGGCGTCTTACAGCCAAGTCTCACAGCGGTATGTGGGCGAGAAGACTCTTCGCTTCGTCGAGAGGCCTGAATTTCAATCAGACTTCACTTTGCATCGTTTCTTTGAAGCACGAATCGACCGTGCAAGCCTGGAGTACGAAACCTTGTCGGAAATGCTCTTGGAAAAACTAGAGCACTCGCTCGCAGGTATGAGTAAAACAGAAGCTCGAAAGGCTGTGAGACAAACGGCCCGTTCGATTCTACCGAACGAGACTGAGACGGCCATGGTCATGACTGCGAACGTGAGAAGCTGGAGACACTTTTTAGAGATGCGTTGCTCGCGTTATGCCGAGACAGAAATTCGCCGTCTTGCTATGCTGGTCTACGGTGTTTTGAAAGAGGAAACTCCTCATTTATTCAATGATTATACGCCCGTCTCGCTTCCTGATGGAACGTTTGAACTCGAAACTGCGTATCGTAAAATCTAATTGGTGTACCAACGAAAGGCTGGAATTCTCAAAATGAAAGTATTGCCCATTTCTATTAAAAAGCGCGACGGTTCGACGGTACAGGATTTCGACCCCGCGAAATTGAAACAAGCCATCACGAAAGCTTGGGTAGAGACGTTAGGAAGCGTAGACGAGAAGAGAATCACAAAGATTGTGAACACCGCGCTATCGTTTTTGAACGAAGGCGAAGTGACCGTAGAAGAAGTTCAAGACGCGGTTGAACTGGCTTTGATGCACGACAAGCAATTCGCAGTAGCCAAGTGCTACATTATCTATAGGCATGAGAGGGCAGAAGCGCGGCAAAGTAGGACGGCCCTTAAACCGGACCCGAAAGCGGTATCAGATTACATCCACGCGGCGAAATACGCGCGTTACAGGCCAGAGTTGCAACGTCGTGAGGTTTACACTGAGACGGTAGCTCGTGTGGAGGAAATGCATACACGGCGCTTCCCTCAACTTGAGACTGAAATAAAGGAAGCTTTCGACCTCGTACGTGAGAAGCGCGTTCTTCCCTCAATGAGATCGATGCAGTTCGCCGGGGCGGCGATAGAGCAGAATCATTGTCGTATCTACAATTGCAGCTTCACGCTCATTGACCGTTGGGAAGTGTTTTCTCAAATTTTGTACTTGCTTTTATGTGGTTGCGGCGTGGGGTATTCCGTTCAATTCGACCATGTAGAAGCCTTGTCTGAAGTCAAGTACATTGATAAGAAAAAGGTTCGTCACCACGTGGTAGGAGATACCATTGAGGGGTGGGCGGATGCTTTAAACGCCTTGGTGCAAAGTTACCAAGACGGTGTGAATCTCGAATTTGCGTATCACTTGGTAAGAGACGCAGGCGCCCCTTTGAAAACTTCAGGCGGGGTAGCCCCTGGCCACTTGAAGCTGAAGGAATCTTTGGAGCGTATTCGTGCAGTGTTGGAACGCGCTCAAGGTAGGAAACTTCGACCTATAGAGTGTCACCGTATCGTGTGCCATGCAGCCGACGCTGTGTTATCAGGAGGCATTCGCCGTTCGTCGTGTATTTGTCTTTTCTCGCTCGACGATAGCGAACTTTTGTACGCCAAAACGGGGAACTGGTTTGAGACAGACCCTTGGTTTGCCAACGCGAACAACTCGGTAATGTTGAAACGCGACGAGATGAAAAAGAAGCAATTCAAACGCGTGTTTGAGATGATCAAACAGTGGGGGGAGCCCGGTTTCTTTTTCACAGACAACTACAACACAGGTGCGAATCCTT